>Ga0208357_1000072_pt1 | contig 73773 bp, 76 predicted proteins | sample NGESurdeep092012_6_FD_184487 | JGI IMG/M metagenome (GOLD analysis project Ga0208357, IMG submission 184487) | Arctic peat soil microbial communities from Barrow, Alaska - NGEE Surface sample F52-2 deep-092012 (SPAdes) | ecosystem: Environmental > Terrestrial > Soil > Wetlands > Peat ...
TACTCCCGCTGCGCCTGCCGGGGATCGCTTAAGGCTGCTTCCTTCCGGACCTGACCTGGTTCACAAGCCGACACCGCGCGGGACCCGAACCATCGACGCTCCGTGCGGCGGAGCGACCAGAGCGAAACCCCTCGAAGGGGAGTTCAGCCCCGCTAGAGCGGATTGCGGATTCAGGGCGCCGCTACATCCCCGCCTAGCACGGTCCACGAGCGATCCTAGCGCGGAGGCGACCCACGACAGTTGCCCTGCGAGCTCAGTCGTGGCACCCCGCATGTCCCGCTCGCGCGCGTGGACGCGCCAGCGCGTGCGTCATGCACGCGGAGGGCCTATGCGGACGATCGTCGCACGAACCGGTCGTTATGCGTTACGCTGCCGAACCGTTATGAACTTCACATACTTCCACTCACCCAAGTCCCCTCGCCGCGCGCGCCTCGGCGTCACGCTGGCAATGCTCGGCACGGCCGCCCTGATCGCAGGCTGCGGGTCCAGCAGCGGCTCGAGCACGATCACCGTAGGCAACGAGTCCGACACTAATTCCGTCCCGCATGTTTCCGGCGAAAAAACGCCCACAAGCACCACACCCACGACCACGACCCCAACTGCAACCGTCAAGACGCCGACCAGCGGCCCCCTGGCTACACAGCCCAAGGTGACCGTACCGGCGGGCCCCGCGCCGACGAAGCTCGTGACCAAGGAAATCATCGTGGGCACGGGCCCCGAAGCCAAGGCGGGCGACTCGGTGACGGTGAACTACGTCGGCGTGCTCTACAACGGCGGCAAGGAGTTCGACGCCTCGTGGAAGCGCAACGAACCGTTCGCGTTCACGCTCGGCAAGGGTCAGGTGATCCCGGGCTGGGACCAGGGTGTGGCAGGGATGAAGGTGGGCGGACGCCGCGAGCTCATCATCCCCTCCGAACTGGCCTACGGCAAGCGTGGATCGCCTCCCACCATCCCAGCGAACGCGCCGCTCGTGTTCGTGGTGGACCTGCTCGGCGTCTAGCGCTGAGCACCAGCCTTTCGAGCAGCAAGGCTCCTCGCGCCGCTCTCACAGCCGGCGCGAGGGTCCGCCTTGCACACCCGCTGGGACAGGACACTGAGGTCCGCCTAGCACCCCGATCGGGACAGGACGCAAAGGTCCGCCTTGCACGCCGATCGGGACAGGACAGCGGGGTCCACCTTGCACGCCTGTCGGGGCGACTCGCGACGATCGCGCTGACCCTCGCCACGCTGCTCGCCGGTTGCGGCGGTGGCTCGCCCTCCAGCACGCAACCCCCTCGGGAGTTGGCGCTCGAGCGCACCCAGTTCGAGCAGGTGGCAAGCGCGTTGCGCGCCGCCGAGTCGGGGGTGCACCGCGAGGTGGCGGCTTCGCGCAGCGCGTGGCCACTGATCGCGGGCGGCCTGCCCCAGGTATTGCCGAGCACGCTGCGCGGGACCGTTGGCACCGCGAGCGCCCGTGCGAATGCGCTCCCCGAACCATCGTTTGTGGTGAGCGCCCGCACGCTCACGGGGCCGGCCGCCGGAATCGCGGGGATCTACGAAAGCTACGAACGGCTCGCCCGGCAGGGATGGCGGCTCACCAACGCGACCGTCGCCGCGATCGCAAGCGCCTCCCCCACGGTGGCGAGCTTCGCCCGAGAGAACTCCCCGCTCTACATCGACGCCATTTACGATGGCCACTTCGATCTGTCCCTGCTTGGGAAGAGCCTCGTGAGCGGATACGAACGACTCGGAGGCCCCGCGGCGTTCGGGGCGGCGCTCACGCAGGGTGAGGTCAGCGCGCTTGCTGGGGCCTATTCGATCCCGGGAGTGCGCCTCGAGCCGCATCCCCAGGGAGCAGCTAAGGAAGGGTAGGCACGGTCCTCCGTAGTCGATCGCTCCGGGGCGCCGCCCAGTTGGTTCAAGGCGAATAGAATCGCTCTACGAGGACGCGTAGCTCAGTGGGAGAGCGCTCGCTTCACACGCGAGAGGTCGCAGGTTCGAAACCCGCCGCGTCCATTTCGGCTTCCGCAAGCCGTTTCTGTAGAGACCATCTCACGGCTAATCGAATCGCTTGGTGGGCAATCGGCTGTTGTCGTACTCGCCTTGATGACACGGTTCGCCAATAGCCAGCGGGAACTCCGAGTTATCCCATAGCGGAGCCCTTCTTGATCAGGAATGGGCTATGTCCGCGTCCGGGCGTGGGCACGACTCCATACCAAGGAACTCGCGATAACTGGGCGCGCGCTCAGGAACTAGAGCCCCTGGCGCCAATCGAGCCTCTGCCCCAGCATGAAGGAACAATGCTTCGAGTCACCAGCATCCAGCCGCTAGACGGTTACCGCCTACTGGTCGTGTTCAACGACGGTGTTGAGCGTGAGGTCGACTGCGCCTTCTTGCTGCACGGGACACTGGGAGAGCCCCTGCACGATCCCGAGTACTTCCGGCAAGTCCGGGTCGATGACGAGGCACGAACAGCGGTGTGGCCCAACGGCCTTGATCCCGCACCGGAGCTTCTGCATGGCGACTGCGAGCCGGCAATCTCCAAGGGGTAAGCACTCCAAAACACCTGCAGCCAGCCGGGCCGCCTGACTGTTCCTGGCCACGGCAGCATCGCCAGGCGCAGGCGAGGAGTGTGTTAGACCAGCCGATACCGCCCGCGTCCCAGCCGGACGACTCGGGGCTGCTGATCCTGAAGCTGCTTAGCCAGCCCGCATAGCCGAATCGTTTCAGCCGCACGCCGATGGTCCCCATCATTAGCACGGTGCCACTGATCGCACCATCCTTACGCCGTGGCGCCTGTCAATCTACGACGAGTGCAGGCCAGTGAATTCCTCGAACGTCAGCGGCGCGAGATCGATGAGCGCATCGCGGAGCTCCGTCCGCTCGTTGAGGAATACGAGCGCCTCCAGGCTGCGCTCGCCGCGCTGACCGCGCCGGGGAGATCGCCCTCCACAGCCAAGCGAGTGACGAAGCAACGGGCGGCCATTCGGTTCCGCACTAGCAGCAAGGTCCAAGCGCTCTCACTCGTCGCACAGCAGCCGGGGATCACGATCCCCGAGCTGGCGGCCGAAACCGACATCACACAGAACTATCTCTACAAGATGCTCCCCGCCCTGCAACGGGAAGGCCACGTCGCCAAGCGAGGGCGCGGCTGGCACGTCGCAGGTGCCTCCATCGCAAGCGACCCAGTATCCATAATCGAACGGGACGAAGTGTGGTGCCCTCACCACAAACGCTACCACCGTCCCCCCGTGCATTCTTGACTGCGATGTCCACCGTTCCGCCGCAGACCAAACTTCTACCCGACCACTACACCGCTCCGTATGGCTCACCCGAGGCGCTTGAAAATCTCGGCACCTCCGCCGCTCCGCTGCTGGCAGGCTTCGCCTTCGCACTGATCGGTCTGCTGCTCGACAAGGGCAGCGTCATGTGGGGAGCGAACCTCGCGCTGCTGTTGCTCCTGCTCGCGGGGCTGTTGCTCATCTACACGGTAGAGTTCGCGTTCAACGCCCGGCGCCACCACGTCCCGCCGGGGGACTATCTCTCCTTCCGTGAGATCGCAGTCGCCGACGGGTTCTCAGAGGAGCAGCTGCGCCATATGCAAGCGAACTGGCGAGACCGTCACGCGATCTTGGCCAACCGCGCACGGCGCGCATACAACGCCGGGATCGTCGTGCTACTGCTCGCCGTCGCCGTTGTGCTCGTGCCCAAGTCGGGTCCCTGGCACATGCCGCCGCTGCGGGTTGTCGCCGTCCTACTCGCCCTGCTCGGTACGGCGATCGAGGTCGTGTGGTGGATCGGCCCCCGGCGACTGGTCTGCCCACCACCCACGTAGACCCGCACACCAACTTCGTGAGATTCAGAAGCAACCGCGCTTAAACGGTGAGCACCGCAGCCACAATGGCCTCTCCAATCGGCGCACCTCTAGGAGAGGCCCAGCGCTGGCGCAGCGAACACCGTGGGGTTTGCCAACGTGTAGGGTCCTCTTCGGTGAGCGGGCTCCGAACTCGGCGTTGCCAACTACGAGACGACCAGCCGATACCGTCCACGATCCAACCGCACTATTGGGGGCTGCTCACCCTGAGCTTGCTTAGCCAGCCAGTTCTAGACCGACGAGGCTGGCACCGAATGCCGAGGAGCCGTTCGACCTCGGCATGGATGTCGCGGGCTCGCATAGGCCCGACGGCCTCGCGCAGAACCTGCTCGATGGCCTTGGGCACCAGCCCACCCCGCAGCCGCCGATCCTGACGGCCGCTGGGCCGTAGAGCCGCATTGCTGGCCACCAACCGCTCAAGCTTCTCGGACAACCGTCTTATCCGCTCCTGGACCTCCGGGTTCGAATAGCACCAAGCAGGCCCCATTCGTCGATCGCCTCGCCCAGCATGGGTGGCAAGTCACGGCACGACAGCACGCCGAGGCGTCGGCTCACTCCAGCAGCGCCTCCGAGGAGGAGATACAGCACCGCTTGCAGCGGCGGTGACACCCCGACTGCGGCCGCCTTCCAGACGTGGCGTAGCCGTAGCACTGAGACCGAAGCCGAGCTACTCGCTCTCGTGAACACGAGAAGGGTACGTGGGCGTCGATTCGCCCACGTACCCACGCTATCGCGACGCCTTACGCCTCGATTTCCATCGACGTTTTCGTAGTGAGACTCATACCGGTTTGAAGTCCAAACTTTTCCGAGGAAGATGTCTGGATTTCCAGATTATGAAGAAGTTCTTCACCTTCAAAATGCTGGAGTTCCTGCAAGCCGTGACTCTGCGCAAAACTCAAAGAGAACGGTCCTGTTCTTTTGACGTTCACCGGGCCGATTTCGCCGATAATAGAACCAAGGATTTTCGCCAAAACACGGGGGGCGTGTTCACATTCCGCCACGGGGCCCGCAGAAGATTCAAGCAGCAATCCTACTCTTTGGTTAGTTTTATTGAGATATCCGATCTTTCCCTTGAGTTCTTTCGTTTCCCATACTCCGGCGCTAGAACCTGACTTCGTGCAAAAAGTAAAGCCTCCGGTTGCGCAGTTGAACTTGATGACTACTTTTGCCACTTCCTTCGGACCAGTGATTTCGCCCGAAATGGTACCGCCACTCGCGCAACCATATTCAGCACCGTCAGTTTCGTGGAAACTGGCGGAACCGAATGTGCCTGTGAAGGTAGTTTTTCCTCCACGGAATTCAGGTAGCGTAGCCGAGGCACTCGCTGCCACTACTGCGCTCATCGCGAACATCGCCACGAGCGCAACGAACATCGTCCTATATTTGGATCTCATGTAAACAGCTCCCTTGCCCTCATGTCTCAGAGGGATGCGAGTTTTTGCTTGAACCGTCGGGTCCGACCCTATGGCCGGCAACGGCTCGTCGTCAAGATTTCACATAAAGCTCTTTCACCGTTTTCGAGATTTGAAGTGTGCTTGTGTCGATAATCGGCCACGCTGCTCAAGTCTGGTCGAGAGTCAAGTCAACCTGACTCCCCGCGGATCATCGGAGTCATCGCTTGACGCTCGCGCAACCGCCAGCCCGTACGCTGTGAGCATCCACGCGTTGGAACCGCCGGGCTTTGCTCCATGCTTGACCAGCAATCTCATCTCGCGCAGACGCGCGAGCATGGTCGAGACTTGCGTGTCACGAGCTATGCCGATCGCCTTCGCGATTTGGCGGTTGCTGGCGCCTGGGTGCTCTGCCAAGTAGAGGAGACACTCGCGTGCGCGGTGCGCCCTGGGGTTTCGCAACATCGCGGGTACCTGCACCCGACCCCTGCCTGCACCTGGCCTGAGCTGTGGGTCACTTGACGCTGCCAGTCGCTGTGCAAGCGCCTCCGAGCGCTTGATCTCATCGGCAACCTCTCGCGCATCCAGATAGGGGGTTGTCGCAAGGCCCATCAACGGTCCCAGCAGGACACTCAGCGGCTGAGCCTCATCGGCACGCAGACGGTTTTGGATGATATTCAGAACTGACGCCATCACACCCTCGGCTGCGAACGGATAAGGCTCCTGGGGGCCGCGCTGTCCCCAGAACTCGGCGATCTGGCGAGTCAGCGACGCGACGTGACGTTCGCGGCGCTCAAGCGCCCAATGGCCGGCAGCCAGCGACTCCACCACGCAAACCCTTGCCAAACCAGGTTCAGAGTCAAGGAAAGTCAGCAGTGCGACGAGCGCCAGTCGCACTCCGTCAAGCCACGACTCGGCGCCCTCGAATGCGCATGACACCTCCTGGCTTGCACGCCTGTGGCCCTCGTCCAGCGCGGCGAGAAAGCAGTCCTCGCGACTCGCAAATATCTCATAGAACCCTCGTCCCGACACTTTCGCGTGCGCGCATACAGCCGTGACCGAAGCGCCCGCGAACCCTTCACGCTCACAAACGACCTCAACCATCGCCTTAACGATTCGTGCCCGACGTTGCCCGAGCGGATGCTCGCGCCAATCGGCGGGTTCCCACCCTCCGCCCATCGCGCACGCTCCCCTGGCCACTATGGTCAGGTCGTCCCAGTCCCCAGCGCGGTGTGAATTGCCTCTCCACGCGCGGTGAGCCGCCACGCGTTTGGCTCACCGCTTTGCCCTCCTGGTCCATCGTTCTCGATGAGTCCCGCTCCCGCCAAGCGTTTGAGTAGCTTTGACACCTGGCCCTGGTCGTGTGCGCCGGCAGTTTGGCCAACCTGCCTGTTGCTCGCTCCGGGGTCGGCTGCAATCACTGCGAGCACGCGTGCCGTGCGGTAGGTAAAGCGGATCGGCACGTCTCGGAACGGGTCGGCGCCCACGGGCTCAGTGCGGTTGCCAGACGATGTGCGAGGGACGTTCGGGAGCGGGCTGGGGCGCTCTGTCTCGTGTTGGGAGGCCGCGGAGCCGAGGTAGGGAAAGACGATCATTCCCGTCAAGGACGAAGTGAGCTCAGCGAGCGGGCCACCATCTGCGTCGAGCAGGCGCGCATGAATGACCGCGAGCACGCCGCCAACCGTGCTCTCCGCCGTCAGAGCCGGCGGGCCGATTCCCGCGCGAGCCTCACTGCGGCCGTCCTCAACCGCTACAGCGAGGATGTCGAGTACTTCTCGACGACGCACCATCACCGCCGGGCCGCCCTTGAGCGTCTCGATCACACACAGTCGCGCGAGCCGCGGCTGCTCATCAAAGACGACCAGCAGGCTTTCCAGTCCGGCGCGGATGCGTTCGCGCCAACCACCCTCTAACTCATATGCGGTCAGCACCTTTTCGGCGATCTCACTCAGCGCATGTTCAAATGCGGCGAAAAAGCAGGTGTCACGATCCGCGAACAGGTCATAGAACGTGCGACGTGACACGCGCGAGCGCTTGCACACCGCACCGACCGTCGCTTCCGTAAGACCTGTTTCGCCGGCTAGTTCCTGCATCGCGAGCAGCAACCGCCTGCGTTGCATCTCAACAACGTGACCACCCTCCCGTACAACGACACCAGCCACAGTTCCTTGCCCGTTTAGACGACTGGTCATTGTTCGCCTCGCAGGTATGTCGCCTCAGCCACCATTCCCCGCGCCACCTGAAGGCCACGCTTAGTCAGCGCCCATGAGTTCGGGGCACCCTTGCCCGGTGTCAGTCCAAGGTTCTCCACGAGCCCCAGACGTTGCAGGCGCGCGAGCAGTTTCGATATCTGCCCCTGGTCAGCGATCCCCGCCGCAACAGCGATCTGGCGGTTAGACGCGCCAGATGCATCGGCGATCGCGAGCAGCACGCGTACCGTGCGATACGTCAGTCGCATCTCAAGATCGCGCAGCGGGTCCGCGAGCGCTGGTCCTCGCTCGCCTGCGGGCTTTGACACAGGCCGCTTAAGCTCGCGCTGAGCCACCGCCGTACCCCGGTATGGCAGCACGATCATGCTCATTAGCGGGCCCGTCAGCTCAAGCAACGAGCCTCCCCCGCGCACCAGCAGACGCGAATGCAAGACAGACAGGGCGCCCCCGACCACGCCTTCCGCTGTAAGTGGCGGCAGCCGCGAGCCGTTCTTCGCGTCCTTGCGTCCGTCATCCACCACGGCGACCAACTCGGCTGTAACGCGCTGGCGGCGCTCCAGCGCGGCAGTTCCCATGCCCAACGACTCAACGACCAGCAGCTTGCCGATCACGCGCTCGGTATCGAGGAACCCCAATAGGCCGCTCACCGCCGTCCTGATCCGATCGACCCACGGCGTCCTGGGGTCGTAAGCGTCAGCCACGTACCGTGAAGCGCCCGCAATCCCCTGATCGAACGCCGCGAGAAAGCAATCCTCGCGACTCTCGAATATCTCATAGAACGTGCGCCGTGACACTCCGGCGCGCGCCACCACGTTCGCGACAGCCACGTTTGCCCCACCGAGCTCGGCACACACGTCGACCATCGCCGTGAGGATGCGCGCACGTTGGATCTCAACGACACGCTCAGGGCCAAGCCCGTTAGGGATTTCACAGTTGCGGGATGCTGTTACTCCGCTCGGCGCCGTCTTCGCTGACGGCGCCGTTCCCCTGCCACCCATCTCATTTCTTCTTCTTGCGCTTGTTTGCCTTCTTCTTGACCTGCTTGTGCTTCTGGCAGCCCGTGACGCCAATCGGTGTGTTCTGCTTGATCGTGGCACCGTTCTGCGCCGTGAATGCCGTGGGCATCTTCAGCGCGTCCTTGCACAGGTTCCCTGGCGCCGCCAGCGCCGAGAACTTGCCTTGCGGCAAGGTCAGTTCAAATGTGCCGACGGGAACATCGGGCACGGTGCGGAACGTCGAGCTGGTGACTCCCGCTTTGCTGATGAACGTTTCCGCGTGCAACTGGACCGTCGTGCCGTAGCCGGAGAGCACGATCACCAGTTCGGGGAACTTCGCACCGCCATGCGAGACAAAGTACGCGGGACCAGTCAGCGGGACCGGGAGCAAAGGTGTCGTTGCCTTGGCTTCCCCGATCCGCGATTCTGGCAAGCACAACGCCGGATTGCGGTTGAACGTGCTGTCGGGACAAGCCTTCTGCAGCGTGCTCAATCTCGACGGAAGCTGCTTTGGCAGGTCCACCTTGACCTTCGCGATGTTTGCCTGGCTGCCGAACGGAGCTTTGGGATAGACGAGCTTCACACGCAGGCTCGCACCATTTGCCCGCGACGTCTTCCCTGATGTCGAAACACTGAACCCCGGTTTGAAACCAAGCGTCGCGCAGTTGGTGACCTGCAGCGGTACCGACAACGCAGAGGTGGCCCCTTCGGTGCTCGACAGGCTTCCCGTGATCTGCATCGGGTTGCAGTTCGTCGGGTTGAAGGTGAACCCGGGACGGTTGATTATAACGTTGACGTGCTTGATCTGCAATGGGATCCCATCGAGGATCGTGGGGATCTTGTACAGACCGGAGTTGTCGCTCGTGATCGTCAGCGCAGCGGTGATCGGGTCCACTTCGATCTTCGCCCGGACGACTACCTCTCCGAGGTCGAACGGTCCGGCCTTGGCGGGGTTGACGATCGACAGGCCGTACGGGGCGCCTCCATAGCCTTCGGTGACGAACACTTTGCCGCCCCTGACGCTGAATGGGTCTCCGCCCAAGCCGACGCTGACGATCGTTTCGCCGATTTCGCTTTCCACGCCACACGTGCCCAGATCCGCCTGAGGTTCCTTGCACAGCTTTACGCTCGACAAGAGACCTGAGAGGCCCGGCGGCATACGTAGGCTGATCGCTTGCAAGCTCTGCTGGCCGTCTTCTCTTGACATCGTCATCGTGAACGGGCTGAACCCTCCTGCCTGAATGCTCGTCATGCCAGCCGCCAAGCTCGGCGCGAACGGGAGCCGCGTCGGGCATGGACTCCCACCCGGACCGGACGTGATATCGAAGGTCGACGAGAGATCCGCGGGTTCATTACCCGACCACGGGGAGATTGATCCCGTTGTCGTATAAGCGCCACAGAAGGCGGGGGTACCAAGTGGTGCTCTTGACCCACCGAAGAAATGCAGCTTCAAATCTTCGAAGGGCAATTGTGGAGTGTTCTTGAATGTCGAGACCAACTGGCCGGTCACCGGGTCCGGTTTGACTTCCCCCGCGACCTTGATCAGGGTTCCCGAGACCGGGTCTTGCGCCACCAGATAGAGGGCGATGAGACTTCCAAACGGGTTAGCGTCCTGCGCAGCCAGGTACGCGGCTCCCGTGAGCGCGTTGGGCAATAGCGGCGACTTGATTTCGACCGTCGCCACCTTCGAGGCTTCGGGACAGCTCGGGAAAGCGTTGACTTCGAGCGAGATCTGCGCTTCCGAGCACGACTGCAAGCCGTCGGCCGCGGCCGGGTTCAACGCGACTCCCACAGGCAATGCAACCGTCGTGTCCTTTACGTCCGCCGGTGCGAGCCCGGCGGGGTTCAGGATTTCTTCTTGGGGGACGTGCACGCCCACCGTGAGTCCCGACGGCGTGCTCGCCGCCTGCCCGTCCGGGGCCACTTCGAGCGAAGCTCCGAACGGCAGCCTGTTGCAGCCATCCAGACTGGGCTCTGCCGGCGCTTCGAACGGCGCCGTGAACTGACCCGAATGCGCCCAGGAGTCCGTTTCGACAGTCGTGCGCAAGGGGCCGGTGCAAGACGTCGGCATCGTCAACAGCGGAGGCGGGTTCTGCTCGCTCTCCGCTCGACATTCGCCTCCCGGCAGATAATAGCTTTCCGTGAGGCACGTCCATCCGCGTGCGCTGTTATGCCGTGGATCACCGGGTACGCCCCAGAAAGTCACACGATTCGAGATGAACGCAATCGTCTCCGGGATGTTTTTGACGCTGACAGTCACGCCATAGTCGCCCCCTGTGCGCACCGAAGTATCAAGTATCACCGGAACCGCGAGAGCCTCGAATCCAAACCGAGCGGGCTCACCTACTGCCGGTGCCAGGTTGAACAGGGGCACCGTCACAGTCGCCAAGCCAATGGTTGTCGGTTCGTAAATCGTCACAACCGCGACGCCCACTGCCGTATCCGGCGAACAATGATTGGCTCCTCCCACTATTAGCGACGAGAACTGTGCGTCGGGGCACTGCGGAAATGGTGTCGGGTTGCCAATCAATCCAGGTGGGACGTTGAAATGCAGGTCCTTGGCGAGGGCAGGCGGCTGCTGAGGATCGGCCGTCTGATTCAAGAGCAGCGATGTGGTGAGCTGGAAGGGATGTGAGCCCGCCTGCGTATCCAGCGAGCCCCCCTCGTTTTCAGGCGTCAGCTCATACCCGTCCACCCCAAAGGAAGTCGGTGTCGTGCCGATGTTCAACGGGCGGCTCAAGGATGCCGGCACCGATTCGCCCCCAGATATCGCAATCTTGTTCTGCACACCCGAGGACGCACCTTCAACCTTGACGTGAATGCGCATTTCCAAAGCTTCATACGGACTTACGCCTACAGGAAAAATACAAGACACTTCCCGCCCGACAGTATTACAGAAAAGTGATCCAAAATCGAGTTTTCCGCCCGCAAAGGTAAAGAACGAGACGCTCTGTACCGACAGGCCGGCCGGCACGCTGTCTGTGAATATCTCTTCCCCATTCGCCGATCTGTCACCCACGTTGCTTGCGACATCCACGATTGTGCCTTCCCCGCCTGGCGGCAGATTCTCGGGGAGGCTGCTAGACGTCAGCTCCCACCACGAGCTTTCAGCCATCGCTGGTACCGCGCCAGCCATACACACCAAAATCATCATCGCAAAGAGTGTGCCTACAAGGAACTTTATGTGTCCGAGCTTGCCTTTGATCATCTTATTAGCTCCTTAGCGTCCGGTCCGACCGGACAAGCTCTTCCTCGCCGTGGCCTTATGCCCGGCCTTTTTGGCGTACCGCTTTCGTGCCTGCCGTTCGCACGTCACTCGTTTACGCTCGATTTTCTTCTGTCGGCACGTCTTCAGTGCTCTCACGAGCTTTTGCGCCCTGGTCAGCGTCTTGGTCTTGACCTTCGCCTTCGGAGGAAGCGCCAAAAGGTTGCCCGCGCCCGAGAACGTCTCGCTCGACGGCGCCCCGAAACTTTCAGGCTGAGCAGATGGCGCCGGCTTGCACGAATCGCCCGTCGAGCATGGCGGCGAGTTGGCGGGCGGCGCGGTCAGACACGGTGAGGACGACGTACAAGCCCGTGCATCGTAGAGGTCGAGTGCCTGATCGTAATCCTGTGGCACGAGCTGAGATGCCGTCAGGAAGAATGCTTCATCTCCATTTTCACTCGCGTCCACGAACGACGATTCTTCCGCCGAGCCCCCCGGTGAGATCAAACCCACGCAACCCTCCGAGGCGGCACTGAATGTGGTGTCCGCTTGCGTACAGTCGCCTAGACTCTGTTCTTCGGGCTCGTACTCATACACATCCCACGTGCCATTCGTGTCACGCGGCACGAGCGCATCACTACTATCAAAGAACAACCGGCCGCCATTAGACAGATAGTGCGCCTGGTACATGGAACGTTGATTACCAAACGAGTTCCAACTTGGAATCACCGCGGCCAGCCAGCGTTCGGACCAAACACTCACCTGGTCGAAGAGAGGCGTGGGAGTATTGCCTATGTCAAAAGCACCCGAAGGTCGTGCTCCCGTCGGGTTACACGACGCGCACACCACCCGTTTGGCAACGGCGTCATACAGGAACACCTCCTCATCGCGCACGCCATTGTTTACGTCACGATTGTCATAGCCTGTCAGGCTCCTGTCCGACATGAAGGCTAGCCACTGACCATTCGGCGAGACACTTGCCGCCAGATTCGCGAGCTCGGAGGCAAATGTTCCGCCAGCGTGATCTTCCCCATCTTCACCGGAGAGCCCAGCGATAAATGTTGTTACGCCATTGTGACTCACATACAGATTACAGGTGTCACTGGGCTGCATAGATAGCACCTCACAATCACCGGGTGTTGCGCCCGAAGCAAGTACACCATTGGCGACGAAGTACACGTAGGAGCCGTCTTCGCTTGCACCCAACACCACACCCTGAACGTTGGCGTCTTCCTCCGGGTTGTGATCGATCGTAAGGTCTGTCAGTTTGCCCGTGTCGACATCGAATTCATATAGATCCGGCTGGCTTCGGGCGCTCGAGCCGACGGTGAGCTGGGCGGTGTCGGTGAAGAAGATACGCGATCCATCATTGCTGGCGGTCTGAAAAACTGGATTACCTATACCGCCCTGGGATCCCGGTTCGGCAACATCGAGTCGAACAGTTTCTTGCTTGCTCATGTCCCGCATGTAAAGGCCATCTTCTCGCGTCTGAGATACACCCTCCCAAATGATCCGTGACCCATCATTGGAGATCGCATGACGCTTGTTTGTTGTGTCGCCGAGCACAGAGATGCTTTCTGGACCGCCTTTTTCACTCCCGGGAAACACGCTTACCTTCGCCAGTCTTCCAGCCGTCCACTCATAGAGACCGATCCCTTCGTCACCGGGCGCAGAGGTCAAAGCGACGCTAGATTCCAGGACAAGGTGGCTCAAGTCGGGTGTAGCTCCTTCGAACTGAACGTCCCCCAATTTGAATTCAGGATTGCCACCAAATTTCACGGCTTCCGGCACGTTGCCTGCGTTGACGAGCGGCTGATAGCATGTCGCAGCGTTCGTTTCACACGTAGAATCATGACGCAGATATGGCGTCCGTTCCGATGTTTCTTCGGAGAGGGGCGTATCTCCCTTTGGTTCCACAACGCTCAGCGACAGATCGGGTGAAAACGCAAGATATTCCGTTATTTTCCCGACGAGCGTACCGGTTGGCGCATTGTGAGGCGTCGCAATCACCTTTGTGGACCAACCATCAGGGCCTCGCGAAGAGAAGAGCTGAACCCGTTCTATCGCTGGGTTGCCCTGAGGTTCTTCTTCGGTCGGAGCGTTCGCCACATAGGAGATCGCGCCCCCGTTCACGGACGCCTGTGTCACTCCACCTTCGCGCTCCGGCGACGGTTCCAGAGTGGCGCCGTGCTTGCTGGGCGGTGAGACCATTTCCCACGCGCGACCGTCTGGTAGCCCGGACACGCCCACAGCAGCCTCGGTGAGGAATGTCTGATCGGGACCGTCGAACGCTTCGAATTCATCTGGCGCCAGTTCGCTGACCGCCACCACCCGGTAGTGGTAAGTCGTCGACGTCAGCAGACCCTGCAGGTGCTGGCCCACTTCGACATCGCCCTTACCAGATCCGATCGCGATGCCTGGGGACGCGGGAATACTGGTCCCATAGCCGGTGTCCGTGCCGTACTGGAAATAGTAGGTGGTGGACGCATTATTCGGATCGATCTTCGCGTCGAGCGTCGCCGAACCGGACGCCACGTTTGAAGCCCAAGCCTCGTGGATACCAGGGCCGGAGGTCAGGAATTCGCGATTCTCGGTTGTTTCGCCAAAGTTCGTGCCGTTGGCGTTTGTCGCCTGCAACCGGTAATAGTAGGTCGTGTCAGGCCGCAACCCGCCTATGTCGGCACTCACCGCCACCGGGTTGTCCCCATTGGAGACGGATGCGGAGCAGGGCGCGATTTGACCGAGTGCCGGACTTGCCCCCCACTCGAATCGGCACGTCGCCACACCTTCATTGTCTGGGTCGACAGTCCCGTTCAACGTCACACTTTCGGCCTTGAGTCTCGAAACCGATCCAGTTGCGGTGTCCGGGACTATGATATTTCCATTGAACACGTCGACCCTGCTTCCTTCACCACGGAAATCACCAACGAATACGCGATGGGTGACGGAGCCAACGGCGATAGATTGCACCGACTTGAAATCGCCTGTTAGCGTTCTTTCTCCAGTGATTCGCGCTAGATATGCGCCGGTGTAGCTGAACTCATCTACACCACTTTCTTCCGCAACGTATATGTCGCCGTCGGAGCCATCGACCGTCAAATCGTGGACTGGGCCAAACGAGCCGGTCGGCGGTGGGCTTGACACCCGACCGATGAATTCGTATTGGCCGGTGAGCGCGGCCGGTTTGAAGATGTCGATGCCGCTTTCGTCGCTCACGAGCACGTCGCCATTGAAAGCAGAGACAGCGATATTGCTTGGTCTGGCAAATGGCTCACCCGGCGATACGCCCGTCAATTCGGCAGCCAGTTTCTCCTTGCCTTCGGCCTCGGGTTCGAAAACATCAACGACGTTGTTGGCCGTGTCGGCTACATACACGTCGCCTTGAGCCCAGTCACCAAGACTTGTCGAGTTATCCACCGCCACGACCGTGCCCTGCCCAGCGCATTCAAAGCAGCCAAAGGCTTTGCTTGCCGTATCGGCTCCACTCCACCTACCCAGCAGGCTGCTCGCCCCAAACGCGAGCACAACCCCTGACTCTTCTTCCAGACCCGCTACATATGTCACGGCTTCGCCGGTTGCATGGCCGACCGCCACGCCTTGACGCATATCTTTTACACCGGGCACCTGTGGCAATTGAGCGACAAAAGCGCCGGAAGAGGCGTCGAACTGATCCACCCGGAAGAGTCCCTTAGCCTGTTCTGCCAGCCAGATCTCGCCCGAGTCGGCCGTCAGCGAATCCACCTCGTCCAGGGGACCCGGGAGCGGAACAGCTTCACCATGCGGCCCGACCGCCGGGACTTCGGTGATCTGCGAGAGATATTCATGCGTTACAGCAGCCGGCGCCACCGATACGCCGAGCACCAGGCAGCCGGCCAGCGCACACAAGGTACTCACGACGCCGCGGACAAGAATCCTCATCGGCACATCCCCTCCTCGAAGAAACCCACATGACACGCGCCCGCGGACGGGCAGCGCAAAGCGACCGTGGACGCATGGCCCACGGTCGCTGAAGAGCACAAAGCTGAAAGCGCGCCTACGGCGCGCAAGTACCCTGTCGGGTACAAACAACCAAGCCGGGGCTTGTACCCGGCGCTGCCGGCGGCAAAGCCGCGGCGAGAGTGACTAGCGGCTAGCTGCCGGCTGGCCCAGAGAGAGAGAGAGAGAGAGAGACGCGTCAGCGACGCTGACGCGTCCTATTACGGACGCGTCCTTGACACACGGACTCTCCTGCACGTTTATCCCCAATGAATGCACGCGGAAACTACCCTCTCTCAGTTGCGACCAGGTCCCTCTCCCAGGGTCCCCGTCAAAACAAGTTGGTGTCGACCACGAAGACCGACCCTACGACCCGACCTTTATGTCTGGTGCCCCACGACCTTTGTCGATCACGAGACAGCGTCACGGTACACGACCAATGCCTCCGTGTCAAGTCTTTGTTCTTAAAGGTCCTTGCTGGTTCTCACTGCTTGGGAGGATGACGTGATCCTTGAGCGCGTCGTCGAGGTCGTTGCCCGGTGGCGGACCTGGGCTGGGCTGGGCGAAGATTGCCGCAAGACCGCTGACTCTCAGGTGCCATGGGAACTCGCTCACCCAGTCCCGCAGATAAGCTACGCCGCTCATGGGTCTAGAGGTCCGTCCGGTCGATTCCAAACGCGACCTCACCACGTTCGTCAAGCTGCCCTGGCGGCTCTATCGCAACGACGCGAACTGGGTCCCCCCGCTCATCTCGGATCGGCGCAAGTTCCTCGACCCCAGCAGTAACCCCTGGTTCGAGCACGGCGAGGCACAGTGCTTTCTCGCCTGGCGCGATGATCGCGCGGTGGGGCGCATCAGCGCACAGGTCGACCATGTTTTCAACGAGTTCCAGGGCAACGACTGGGGTCTCTTCGGCTTCTTCGAGTGCGAGGATGAGCCAGAGACGGCGCGGGCACTGCTCGCCGCGGCCGAGACCTGGCTGCGAGTCCGCGGACGCGATCGCATGGTCGGCCCGGCGGACTTCACGCTCAATGACGAGTGCGGCGTCCTGATCGAGGGTTTCCACCTACCGCCGATCATCCTCACGAACTGGACGAAGCCCTACTATCCGGCATTGCTGGAGAGCGCTGGGATGACGAAGGCCATGGACACGGCGATGTGGGAGCTCAATGTCTCCCAGCGTGAGGAGGTCCATCAGGGGATCTGGGACATCGCCGACCGCGTCCAGAGCGAGCACGGCATAACTGTGCGCCCGATGCGCAAGCGCGACCTCCCGGCCGAGATCGACCGCTTTCTCGAGGTGTACAACGCCGCCTGGGAAAAGAACTGGGGCTTCTCGCCACTAACCGAGCATGAGGTTCGACACTACGCCAAGACGCTCAAGCCGATTCTCGACGAGAACTGGGCCTTTATCGCCGAAAAGGATGGTGAGACAGTCGGCGCCTCGCTGAGCGTGCCGGACTTCAACCAAGTCCTACGTCACATGAACGGACGCCTGCTGCCGCTGGGCTGGATCAAGGCGCTGTGGTACCGACGCAAGATCGACCGCGTGCGTGTGTGGGCGCTCGGCGTCAAGCGCGACTACCAACACACCGGGGTCGCGGCCCGGCTCTACCAGCTCCACTTCGACTCGGCCGAGCGCACACCGCAGAAAAGCGCCGAGACGGGCTGGATCCTCGAGTCGAACACTTCGATGAACCGCGCGATGGAGGGTATGGGCGGACGCGTGGTGCGCCGCTATCGCATATACGAGCGCCAACTCTGACGATCCCGCCAAGCTCGGGGCCACCGGCAGCCGCCGACGGCCAGACTCCCCAGCGCCTCGAGATGCAGCTGCGCGCCTCGCGCCACGAGCACCACCCACTCCCAGTACGCGTACCGACGTAGAATGCGACTGGCGGCAGGCTTGAAATCTAGGCGCGTACGAGCACGGTGTAGTTCGCTGAGAAGGCTTGTTATCGGATCCGATAACATACAATTATGGAGCCTCCGCTGGAAGACGTACTGGAGAAGGCCGCGCAACTGCAGGAGTTGGTCCCCGGTGCGGTGCTCGTCGGGGGGTCTGCGGCAGCACTCTACGCCCACCATCGGCAATCCTTCGACCACGACCATGTCGTGGCGGACCTGGCAGAGCGCTTCGATACGATCCTCGAGAACCTGGAGGCGCTCGGAGACTGGTCGATGACACGGGCGCAGCCAGGAAAGATCATTCTCGGCGAACTCGGCGGCATCGAGACCGGGTTGCGCCAGCTGCTTCGCAGCCGGCCGCTGGAGACCACGGACATAGAGGTTCGGGGCAAGCAGCTAGTCGTACCCACCGCGGCGGAGATACTTCGGATCAAGGCGTGGCTCGCCCTCAGCCGCAACCAGACCAGAGACTATCTCGACATAGCGGCCCTAGCGGAGCAGATCGGGCTGGACGAGACAGCCACCGTACTTGCAGGCATCGACGACTACTACGCCGACATCAATCGCCGGCCAGAGGCCGTCGCCACGCAGCTCGTCAGACAGCTCGCAGACCCCCAACCCCGAGACGTCGAAGTCACCACACAGCTCGCAAACTACAAGGCACTCGACCAACGCTGGCACGATTGGTCCACGGTTAAGGCCGTGCTTACCGATCTCGCGGCCAGGATGTTGCGATGACGGCGCGGTTTCGCAACCTCGATCTGGACACCAACCAGCCGATGGACCGCTGGCCGGCTGAGGCTATTGAGACGGTCATCGACCGCGGCTCGCTGTCGGACTGGCGTCAGCTCGCGCAGGCGATCCAGCGCAACCCCTGGGGACCCGCCGCGCGCACAGCGGAGACGATCGCCGGCTGGAGCGAGCACTATGGCGTCGACGCGCTGATGACGAACGTCATTCGCCACGCGCGCGATGAGCTCACCTACCGAGGAAGAGCCGAGTATGCCGCGCAGATTCGCTCCTGGCGCACTCAATGCGGGATGACACTGCGCCAATTCGCCCAGGCAGCCGGCACCTCGGCGTCCCGATTGTCCGACTACGAGAATGCAAAGGTCGCCCCGACGACCGACGTGCTCGGTCGGCTGAGCCACGTCGCCGATACCCACTCGAGCCCCCCACGGCAACCCCTGTCGAGCCTGAGCCACACCTCAACCGTTTAGGCCCTGTCCGCGCCAATATTCCCAGTATCGGGATCAATCTGGGCGTGCCATCAATTCCGAGAGCGTCGCTAGGCGGCGAACCGTTGCGCGCTGCGCTCTCTGCGCTTGGCCGCCTCGATCTGACGGTTCTTCGGAGGCGCGGAGGTGACGAGCTGGCTCAGCAACTTGGCTGATGCCTCGGCTACCTCCTCGACGGCGCGCTCAAATGCGATGGCGTTCGCTTGCGAGGGCTTGGTAAAGCCGCTGATCTTTCTCACGTACTGGAGGGCGGCGCTACGCACCTCCTCCTCGGTGACCATCGGCTCGAAGTTGTGGAGAGTTCTTATGTTTCGGCACATGCAGCAAAGGTTAGCCTGCCGAAGCACAAAATCCGTTGAGCTGAGATTGCAGCATCAGGCCTGCCACCACCCGCAGATCGAGTCAAGCCGCGGTCGCGGTGGGAGCTCCCAATAGCACCGCGTCGAGCAGGCCCGGGAAGCGCTTGTCTAGATCTTCGCGGCGCAGGCTGTTAAGGCGAGCTGTGCCTTCCTCGCGCTGGTCAATCACCCCGGCCTCGCGCAGGACGCGGAAGTGATGGGTGAGAGTCGACTTGGTGACGCACATGTCAAAGGATCCACAGCGACGCGGCGTCGGATCCTCGGCCAGGCCCTGCACGATGATCAGTCGCTGCGGATCGCTGAGGGCGTGCAAGACGTCGGCGATCTGCAGCTCGTCGCGGGTGGGATGGAGCAGGCCCATAAGTTTGATTGTACGACGATCGGCGTCCAACATGGTACGATGCTCGTCGTACTAGCGAACTAAGAGGAGCGACCCGCAGCGCGACCCTCGAAGCGAGCAATACCGCGCCACGCTCGCAGCATCGTCTCCTGCACCGCGTCTTCTGCCTCAAACGGCGAGGCCAGCATCCTGTAGCAATAGCCCGTCAGCTCCGAGCGATGCTGCTCAATACGACTTTCGAGCTCACCGGTGGCTTGAGATGTCGAGGGCGTCCGCACAGAACCATCCTAGGAATCCCGATTCGCCTCCGGCATATCGGGCGCAACCGTCGGCAGCTCGGGCTCAGAGCTCTGCACGTTGGGCGCAACGTTCGGCAGCTCGGGCTCAGAGCTCAGCGCATCGGGCTCAACGTTCGGCCCGTCGGGGGGCGCCTCCCCCATGGGCCCCGAGGGGAGCGCGTCCGCGGCGGCCGCGGCCGCCGCCCGGTTCTCCTCCTTGACCGCAAGCCAGATCTCCTCGCGAAAGATCGAGACTCCCTGCGGCGCGGCGATCCCGAGCCGGACCGTGTTGCCGCTGATCTCCATGACGGTCACGAGGATCTCGTCGCCGATCACGACGCGCTCTCCCGGACGTCGCGCCAGTATCAGCATCGACTGTGATTATGAACCTATTCGAGGCGGGGACGTTATGCCGCGTCAGCCGAGCGAGACGGCTCGACCGAGGACTGCGCGGCGAGCGTGAACAGCGGCGCCTGCAGGGGAGCGTCGGCGCTGGCGTTGATCACCTGGTAGCCACGGCCCTCGTGGATCACCAGGGGAGCACGTAGGTTGGCGGTTATGTCCAGTGGATCGGGCGTGGCGCGTACGGTCACGTAGAGCGTGACCGTCAAAGGGTCCTCGATACCTATCCGCTCGCGATCCTCGGAGGTCATGTGCAGCGAGAACTCCGGGAAGAACTGGCTCGGGCTCACGACCGGGAGCGCCAGCGCAGGGTCGTCAACCGAGTGCAGCCACAAGAAGCCGGTGCCAGGATTGCGGTCTATGAGCGCGTAGCGCAGGCCCCTGAGACCGATCAGCCCGACAGGAAACTCGATCACGTCCTCTTCGGGGATCTCGATCTCGCCGAACCGAATGCTCTGGAATGTCACTGACACGTTGCCCTCTCTTCGACCGTCTACTGCAAGAACTGGAGCAAGGATTCTTGAACGATGCTCGCGCCGGCGCGCAGCGCGGCGTTATAGGCGGCCTGCTCGTTGGCGTAGGCGATCGAGGTTTCGGCGATGTTCGCGTTCTGGGTGTTTGAGAGCGTCGCGGCGATCGAGGCCTGCAAGCCTTCGATGCGGCTCGCCGCCGTTTGCAGCTGATCGGTGACGCTTCCCGTCGTCGCCTGCAACTGGGTCAGCTCTTCGATGCTGGCTTCGAGGCTCTGCAGATCACTTGAGCCGAGCGCGCTCACGTCTTCGCTGGTACCGCCCTTCAGGTGTTCTGAGATCGTACGCAGAGTGTCGAGCAACTTGCCGTCCCCGGAGGCCTGGCCGTTGCCAAGCAGCGAGGAGATTTCGGTGCTGACGCTCACCGATACCCCCGGACCGATCGCGCGCGTCACTGTGCCGTTGTCGCCCTGGTATGCGTCTTCGGCTCCCTGCTGGTAGGGGGCCGTGGTGGTCATGGTGCCGGCAAACACGTACTGCCCGGCGTACTGCGTGTTCGCATCCTGCTTGACCGCTTCGGTGAGCTGTTCCACCTGGGTGGCGATGTTTTCGCGGTCACCCTGGTTGTAGGTTCCATTGGAGGACTGCACCAACAGTTGGCGCACGCTCTGCAGAACGTTGCCCATGTTCGACATGGCGCTCGAAGCCGTGTTCTCCCAGTCGATCCCTTCCTGCGTGTTGGTGGCGTATGAGCTCAGGCCGTCGAGCTGGCTCTGCAGGTCGATCACACGGCTGGCGCCGTAGGGGTTGTCCGAGGGCTCGAGAATCGTCTTGCCGGAGGACAGTTCGTTAGTCGTGCGCTCAAGCGCCGCGAGCGAGGAGTTGATGTCGTTGAGCGTCGAGCCCGTGATCATCTCGGGGGTGATGCGACTGGTCATTCCTATAGCCCCGCCACTCCGGTGTGCTCGATCAGCGTTTCGAGCATGCTGTCCATTGCCGTGAGCGTGCGAGCCGATGCTTGATAGCCACGCTGGAAGCTGATCAGGTTGGTCATTTCTTCGTCAAGCGATACGCCCGAGACGCTCTGGCGCTGATTGTTGATCGCGGTGACCGTTGTCTGCAGGTTGCTCTCATCGTCTTGAGCCGCCTGCACGCCCGAGCCCACCTGCTCGACAAGTGCCGCATAGCTTTGTTCGGCGGTGCCGCCCCGCAGCGATGCGATCGCCTGTGCGATGTCGTTGCCCCCGACGTCTTTGGTCGAGGAGGTCTGGACCTGGGCGGCGGTCACGGCGACGGTGAGGGTGGCGGCGGTGGTGCCTGAGAAGAACGGCGTTGAGGTGTGCAGCGCGTTGACGGTGCTCGCGAGCGTGCCGGCCACGTTGTCAAGCGCTTCCTGGTAGGCGGCCAGAGCGCCCGTCGGGGCGGTGAGGCCCAGCAATGCCCCGAGCCGGCCGCCCGCGGATTCCGTAAGCGTCTGGGGCCAGTTGACGGTTGTGCCTTCCACCAGCGGCTTGGCGGCGTCGCCGAAGCTGACTGTGTCGGTGCCGTCAGGCTGCTCGCTCACAGTGACCTGAGCAAGGCTTGAGAGCTTGTCGAGCAGCAGGTCGCGCCGGTCAAGCATTTCGTTGGGCTTTTGCCCGGATTCTTCGGCCAGCTTGATCTGACCGTTGAGCTGGGCGATCTGGTTTGCGTCCTCCTGCACTTCGCCGGACGGGCCCGTGAGCACTTTGTACTGTTCGGTGGCCTGGCCGGAGATCGCGGAGAGCTGAGCGCTCACTTCATGGAGCACGTTGGTGAGCTGGGTTCCGGCGGCCACCACCCCCTGCTTGGCGTATTCGCTGGCGGGCGCGTTGGCGAGGTTGCTCCACGCACTCCAGAACGCCGACATCTGACTTGCGATGCCCGAGCTCGACGGTTCGTTGAACGCCGCCTGTGCCTGAGTCAGCTCTTCAGACTGCGTGCTTGCCCCGCTCAGAGCGCTTGTCTGTGTACGAAACTGAGTATCCAGGTACTCGTTGCGCACACGCGTGATGGTGGCGACGCTGACACCTGTTCCGAGCTGCGCACCCCTGCCCGTCAACGGTGAGATCGCCGGGATGACGATCGGCTGGTTGGTCTGCATGACCGCCGTCTCGCGCGTATAGCCTTCCGTGTTGGAGTTGGCGATGTTGTTGCCGGTGACGTCCAGCGCCTCCTGCTGGGCCATCAAGCCACTGAGCGCGGTCTGCAGTCCTTGTAGGGTCGGGATCGACATTGACTAGGCGTGCAGGTCGAGGACGTGCAGTCCGCCATGAGGGCGAGACCGCGTGATTGGCGTCGAGGATCCGTGGGTGTCGTAGCCGTTGACACCGTCGAGCGCGAGCACCCCCATCAGATGGTCAAGGAAACCCAGCTCGATCTGCATGAGCGAGCGGTTACACGAGTGCTCGCGCTGCAACTCGCGCAGCAATCCCTTGAGCTCCGCGCTGCGAGCGCTTGCCAGCTGCGCCCCGCCTGGATCCATGAGCGTGCCCAGACGCTCCAGCGTGACCGCCTCGGCAGGAATGCCCAATCGCTCGCCGCTGCGTGCGAGCAGGCGCGAGCGCTCCTCCTCGAGCAACTGGCGACGGCCCATCTCCCCACGCAGGATGCCCGCCTGGCGCACGACGGCGTGCACGTCGCGCGCGCGGATCGCCACTCCCTGCTCGAGCACCACGGCAAGTAGTGAGCGCGCTGAGTCGATCTGTGCATCCAGATGTACGAGCACGTCGGCGGCAAGTGCGCGGTCCTGCGCCAGATCCTCACCCACGACTAGCACGGTCGAGCTCACGCGCTGGTCCCCCCCGTGCTCGTGCTCGGGTCGGTGTCGGCGTTCGCCGGAGCGGTCGCGGCCGGGCTCGTGGCAGTCCCGATACCCGTCGGCGCACTTGCCCCGCCGGTTGTGCCCGGCGCGGCTCCCCCGGTGACCGACGGCTGTGCCGCGGCGGCAGCGCCTTCGAGCTGGCGAGTCATCTGGGCCGCGAGGCCGAGCCCGCCCGCGCTCATCACACCGCTTGTGAGCGCCTGGGGCAGCATCGAGGAAAGCGGACTACTGGACGAGCCTGCTTCCGCGGAAGATCCGCCTCCCTGGCCCGATTCGCTTTCGAGGCCGCTGGTGGCGGTGAGCGACTTCGACAGTTGTTCGACAAGCATCTCTTCGAAGGCAAGCGCCGTTTGGTAGGCCTTTTGAGTGGATGCCGAGCCCTTGCGTACCCATGCGGGCTCCAGTGTCTGGTTGACCACGGGCAACCCACTCGCGGGCAGCGAGGAGCCGGGGACGCCGGCGACGCTCACGTTGGGCGCAACTGGTTGGCGATCGACATCATCTGGCTCTCGGTTTGGATCGCACTGCTGCTCATCTGATAGGCGCGCTGGGTGCTCACCATGAGCGCCATCTCCTTGGAGATGTCCACGTTCGAGTCCTCGACCGCGCCCTGATGAATCCTGCCGGCGCTCGTGGCTTGCGGCGCGCCGCTGGCGGCGGTCGGCGTCAGCACGCCGACTCCGTAGGCGAGCAGGTGCTCGGGCGAGGCGACGGTGACGAGCTTGATCTGACCCAGTGTGCGCTTACCGGCGGTGACGGTCCCATCAGAGGCGATTTTCACCTCGCCGGGCGAGACTCCTGCCGGCAACTTGATCGGAGGCACCAGCTGACTGCCTTCGGCACTCACGATATTGCCGCTTGCGTCCACGCCAAAGCTGCCGTCACGGGTGAGCCCCACCTGACCATTTGAGCCCTTTACCTGAAAGTACCCTTCGCCTTCGATCGCGAGATCCAAGGGGTCGCCCGTTTCCTGCACGGATCCCTGCGATTGGCTGCGCCCGATCACCTGCGCGCGAGCGCCGGAGCCGGCGCTCGTTTCGGTACCAGCCACATCGACCGCGTTGTAGAGCAGATCGCTGAAGGCAACGCGCTCGGAGCGGTACCCCGTGGTCGAAGCATTGGCGAGATCGTTGCCGATCGCATCGAGCTGTTCCTGCTGCGCTGACATGCCCGCCGCCGCGGAATAGAGACCTTCGAGCATCAGCCCGTCCTATCTTGATGGTCGTCCTCGAGCCGGGCTTTCCGCATGGCGGTCCAGCCGAGCGGCTCAACTTTTCATCCCGGGTCATCGGCCGCCATCGAGCGGACTTGAATGGAGGACCTACGCGTTGGGGTTCAGCGAGCCGACCTGCGAGGCCGCCTCCTGCAGGGTCTGGCCGATCGATTGGATCGCCTGTTGGCCGGACTGGAAGCTGCGCAGTGAGGTGATCATTTCGACCATGATCTTGGCGGCGTCCACGCCGGAGCCCTCGAGCGAGCCCTGACGCACCGTGCCAGTCGGCTTGCCGGAGGCGGTGCCGGTGTAAAGGTTTTCGCCCTGCTTGACCGCGCCTGGGACTTCGAAGATCCCGAGCGCGCTTGGCGCGACCGTTCCCTTCGAGGAAACCTTGACTTCGGCTCCGCCCTGGTCGAGCACAGGGTCGCCACTCGTGTCCGTCAGCACTCCCTGCGCGGAAGTGGTGAACTGCCCGTCGCGGGTGTAGCGCACGCCTTGAGCTGTCTTGACCGCGAAGAAGCCACTGCCTGAGATCGCGAAATCGAGCGGTTCTCCCGTTTCCTGCATGGTGCCGGGAGTCATGTCGGTGTAGGTCTTACCCAGCGCGACGCCCGTGTCGAGCGATCCGATCGCCGGACCGCCCTCGGTGTTGGCGAGCAGCACATCGCCGAAGCTGTGCTGTGGCGACTCGTCGGGCTTGTAGCCCGGAGTGGACGCGTTGGCAAGATCGTTGGAGAGCTGGTCCTGGCGAACCTGCTCGGCGACCATGCCGGATGCTGCGACGTATAGCCCGAGGTCCATGTCATTCTCGGTGTTCGGCCGGGAAGGAAAATTCTTTAGAACGTGTTTCAAAATAGGCGGTGCGTCCGGTGCGGTCATGGACCAAGCTGGGCGCCGCGGGATGTCGCAGCGCGTACTGGTGGTACGCGCAAGACGTCACGTGGCGATCCAGCGCCGAGATTAAGGCCCACCCACCCGCACCCGGACGTGCCGATCTTTTTGAAACACGTTCCAAGAGGGAAGGCCATGCCGCATGCGGCATGGCCCCGGACGGTGCATGCACCGTCCGGCCGGCAGGCACATGTGCCTGCCGGAACAACAACGATAAGAAGATGTCTTAGCCGACCGCGCTGAAAAGCGCAAGCTCGTCGGAGAGCTGGTCGTACAGGCGACGACGCAGCTGGGTGTGAATTTGGGAGACCCGACTCTCGGACACGCCGAGCCGCCCGCCTATATCGCGCAGCGTCCAATGCTCGACGTACAGCAGCACCGCCACTTCGCGCTCCTGGGCGGGCAGCAGCGCGAACGCCTCACGAAAGCGCACCTTGGCTTCACGACGCTCGGCGCTCGCGATTGGATCGCAATCCGCGTCTGAGCTCTCCAAGGTGTCGATCCGCTCGATCCTCGCGTTCTCGTCAGAGCGCACGGTCCTGTTCAGCGAGCCCACCTCTGCCAGCGCCACGTCGTCGAGGCGGCCCACGAGCTCAGCCGGATCCATACCGACCAGCGCCGCCAGCTCCTCGCGACTCGGAGGACGGTCATTCGCGGCGAGGAACACCTCGCGCGCATGGTTGATCGCGCGCTCGTCGCGGCGCAGCGAGCGCGGCGCCCAGTCGTGGCGGCGCAGCTCGTCGAGCACCGCGCCGTGGATGCGCGTCCACGCATACTGCTCGAGCGTCGCGCCCTTCTCCGGGTCATAGCGCTCGATCGAGCGGATCAGAGCCTCCAGCCCACAGGAGAGGAAGTCCTCGACGTCGCACTGGGCAGGCACCTCACGGACCTTGCGATAGACGATGTAGCGCACCATCGGCGTGAAAATGAAGATCAGCTGGTCGCGCAGGCGAAGATCGCCCGTCTGCCGGTACTCCCGCCATGTCCTCAGGGCCTCCGCCGCGGAGATCCTTACCGCCCCTTTTGCGCTCGTTTCCATTTGCGACTCCGATTTCGAGGGAACTGACAGGGGTGCTCCCTGCGTGCGACGAAACGTTGCCCGCGCCCCAAAATGCGCTATTTGCGACGATTAAGGCGCGGACCGTATCGGCTCGGTCGGTCGTGATCGTTTGAGTGGGTCGATCGGGCCGAGTAAGCCAACTCGACGGCGGAAACGCCGCATTTGCCATCATTTGAATGAGGAATTGTGGGGCGCCGCCATGAGGCTCGGCCGTGAAGCGCGTCTTCGGCTCGCTCAGATATCGACGGGGGCGGTCGATGACCATGCGTGAAGATGGCCCGTCGCTCCCGAACTCCCACCCGCGCCGGCGAACAAGCCGCCGTCCCGACCGAGAACATCGCCACGTCTCCATGCCCGCAGGAGGACATCGCCACGTCTCCGCCCCCTGCCCACGCCGGCGTGCCAGGCCGGGCAGCGGACGACGGCACGCACGCGATCGGCCTCGCCGCGGACGCCCGGCGCGCGCTCGCGGCCGGCGACCTGACCGGCTACAACGAGCTGTTCGATCGGCTCGAGCCGATCGCCAACCCCCACCGCCGCTACTGGGCCTGCATATCGATGATCGAGCGAGGGCTTGCCGCGAGCACAAGCGCATCGCCCGCGCACCTGCCAGAGCTGTTCGCCACCATGGCTGCCGGCGCCGTGGGAATGCTCGAGACAGAGCCCAGCGAGCCCAAGCTGCTCAACTACGCCGGCGTCGCCTTCTATGAGCTGTGGAGCCTCGACGCGGCCCGCGCGCTATTCAAGGCCGCTAAGCGCCTGGATCCGCGACTGGAGCAGGTCGATCGCAACCTCGCCGCACTCGCCCAGCGCCGGCGGCAGATGCGCGGCGCCGGTCGCGCGGCGCCATCGAACGCCACGGTCGCGGAGCTCGCCAGCCGAGCCCTGGAGCTCGCGCCGCGTGCACAGCTCGCCGAGGGCATGGGGCTCAGCCTGTGCATGATCGTGCGCGACGAGCAGGAGATGCTTCCTCGCTGCCTGGCCTCTGTCGCCGACGCGGTCGATGAGATGGTGATCGTCGACACCGGCTCAACCGACGCCACGGTCGAGATCGCGCGCTCGTTCGGGGCGCGCGTGATCTTCCACGAGTGGACGGGATCCTTTGCCGAGGCGCGCAACGTCTCCTTGGAGGCGGCCACCGGCGACTGGCTGCTCTGCCTGGACGCCGACGAGGTCCTCATCGGCGAGGATGCCCCCCTGCTACGCGCGCTCGCCGGGCGCACCTGGCGCGAGGCCTTCTACCTGTCAGAGACCAACTACACCGGCGATCTCGAGGACGGCACCGCCGTAACCCACAACGCGCTGCGCGTCTTTCGCAACCGGCCCGAGTACCGCTTCGAGGGTCGTCTGCACGAGCAGATCGCTCACTGCCTGCCGGGATACCTGCCCGAGCGCCTGGAGGCAAGCGGCGTGCGCATCGAGCACTACGGCTATCTCGGTGTCGTGCGCGACAGCCGCGAGAAGTCCCGCCGCAACATCGAGCTGTTGCGCCTGCAGCAGTCCGAAAGCCCATCGAACGCCTTCCTGCACTACAACCTCGGCTCCGAGTACGCGGCCGCCGGCGACCCCGTGGCCGCGCTCGCCGAGCTGGAGCGCTCCTGGGAGCTGCTGGATGTGCTGCCCGATCGCGAGAGCTACGAGTTCGCCCCGGCTCTGATGAGCCGGCTCGTCAAGGCCCTGCGCGCCTGTGGGCGTCCCGCGGATGCCATCGCTCGTGCCGAGCAGGGACTCGAGCGCTTCCCCGAATTCACCGACCTGGTGCTCGAGCAGGCCATTGCCGCAATCGCACTCGCCCAGGAGGAGCGCGCCGTCGAGTTGCTCGAGCGGTGCATCGAGATGGGCGACGCTCCCTCCCGCTACACGGCCACGCTCGGCAGCGGGACCTATCTGCCGAGCGTCCATCTCGCCGAGCTCCGACGAGCGCGCGGCGAAGGACAGGCCGCGATCATGCTGCTGGAGCGCTGCCTGCGCGAGCATCCACGATTCATCGGCTCAGTCTTGCCCTACACGAGCGCCCTGTTGGCAAGCGGCGCCGAGCCCACCGCTGTTGTGAGCGAGCTCGAGCGCCACATGCCCAACCCTTCCCCCGCGGCCCGCTTCATGCTCGCCACCGCCCTCTACGAGGGGGGCGCGACGGCCGCCGCTGAGGAACAGTTCAGAGCGGTACTCGCACGCCAGCCACACTCCAGTCGCGCACGCGTGGCGTTGGGCGAGGTGCTGCTTGCGCAACGGCGTTACGGCGAGGCCGCGGACATGGCGTCGGGACTGGACAGCGACGATCCGCTCGCGGTGATCGCCCACCGCAGCGAGCTGTTCGCACGCCTAGCCGGCGGCGACGGCGACGGTGCGGAGGGTGCGCTTGAGAGCGCTCGCGCGGCGGGCATGGCGGCGACCGAGCTTGACCTGTTCGCGACCTGGCGACAGCTCGCCTCATCGGGGCAAGGCGCCCCCGCGCCCTCCGACGCGGGGGCGCCACCACTCCTCAAGCGGAACGTCCCACCCAAATCCGAGCAGGTCGCCCCATGCCAGGCCGCCCAATACCAGGCCAAGCAGGCCGCCCGATCCCAGTCCGAGGAGGCCGCCCCATCCCAGTCCGAGGAGACCGCCCCATCCCTGTCCGAGGAGGCCGTGCCACCGCTTGAGGTGATGCTCGAGGCCCTGCTGCGAGTGCACGACTTCGAGAGCTTTGAAGTGCTGCTCGGCGCGTTGGAGCTCACGCCGCTCGAGCCGCGCGAGCGACGTGAGCTGCTGGCCGAGCTATACCTCAGACGCGGCTTCGCTGCCTCCGCCGCGCAGGAGTGGATGGCCGTCTGCGAGCAGGAGCCCGACGTCCGCGCGCTGCTCGGACTGGCCCGTGTGGCGGCCGCTCGGAGCATGCCACGCGAGGCCGGCGACTTCGCGGCCGCCGTCCTTGCCCGCGATCCCGACAACGCGCTCGCCGCCAGCCTGCTCTCCCAGGCCCGCGCCGTGGCCGCCTAGCCCTCGGGCACGCGCATGAGACGACCTCGCCGCTCCCCATGCCACAGGGTCCCGTGCCACAAAGATGAATACACCGAGCGCCAGAGGAAAGTGACCGGAGAGTGTCGCGATAGGGGCCGGCACGCGCGCAAACCCGTGCGTCGGCGCAGGGCGGATCCGCCCTGCGCCGACCCTTGAGTCAAGTTTTCGCGAAAGACGCCGATCACCTTGAAGGAAACCAATCGCGAGGCGGCCCAGGGAACGGGACGCGCCACACGTTTTCAGGGAGAAAACGCAATATGAGCTCGCCGATCATGCCATTCAATGGCCCGCCCACCCCCCCGGGCCCGCCGCGTCCGATGACGCACACAGGGGACCTCGCCGCCGATCCGGCGGCGTTTCAGACCGAGCTGGCGGGCAGCCGCCAGGCGCTTGGCGACGAGCCACTCCAGGCCGGCCCGCCACGCGAAGTGCTCGATCAGATCGAGGCCGCCGGCAGGATAAGCCGTCAGCTGCGCGAAAGCGGTCATGAGATGCGCTTCTCGGTGGAGCACGGAGGGCGCGTAAAGATCGAACTTCAAGATCGCGAGGGCAAAACCGTGAGATCGCTGTTGGCCAGTGAGGCGCTTGACGTCGCAACCGGAAAGCAACTGAGCTAGTCGAGATGTCGTCTGTTTCGGTCAACTCCGCCGCGGGATCCCCGATCTCGATCTCGGGCCTCGCGTCCGGCCTAGACACCAGCTCGATCATCTCCGAGCTGATGACCGTCGAACGTGCGCCTGTGACACGGCTGACCGGCGAACAGGAAAAGGTGGAGGGCGAGCAGCAGCAGTTGCAGAGCATTCAGAGCAGCCTCCAACAGCTCTCGTTCAGCGCCTCCGAATTCAGTCTGCCCTCGCTTTTCGAAACGTCGCAGACCGTCATCTCCAGTGAACCGGCGCGGGTCAGCGCCACGACCAGCTCCGGGGCGGGCATCGGCGGTCACGAGGTCGAAGTCACCCAGCTGGCCAACTCAGCGCAGCGGACCTTCACCTTTACCAGTCCAGCCGCCGAAGACACGCTCACGATCGACGGTCACAGCTACACGGTCAAGGCCGGTGAGAGCGCCAAGGAACTGGCGAGCACGATCAACTCCGATAGCACCGCCACGGTGTACGCGGCGGTGCTCGAAGGCGGCACGTTGGTGCTCTCCAACCGCGCTACCGGTAACACCGGCGCCGAATTCATCAAAGTGAGCGACCCCGGCGGAGTGCTCAGCGAACAGGCGGGAACCGCCAAGGAAGGCAAGAACGCCGAATACACGGTGGACGGCGTGGCCGGCACCTCGGCCTCCAATATCGTCACGAATGCGATCGCCGGTGTGACCCTGACGCTGAACGGCCTCACCACCACGGGCCCGGTGACGATCAACGTGCAGCCACCTGGTGAGAGCGTGAGCGTCGTGGAAACGCAGGTCCAAGCATTTATCAAGCTCTACAACTCGACGGTCGAAGCGATCCAGAAGCAGCTCACCACCCAGCCGCTCGCCAAACCAAAAACCGTCGCCGAATACGCCACGGGCTCGCTGTTCGGCGACTTCGAACTGGAGAGCGTGCTCTCCAGTATGCGCCAGAGCATGTACGAATCGATCGCGGGCCTCCCCGCCGAAATGTCGAGCCCGGCGGACGTCGGAATCGGCACGGGCGCCGCCTCGGGTGGGGGGAGCACTTCCCAAGCCTCGCTCGAAGGACAGCTCACGCTCAACAGCACAAAGCTCAAGGAAGCGATCGAGACGAATCCGGCGGGTGTGCAGCAGATGCTGCAAAAGTGGTCGCAGGGGCTGCAGAGCACTCTCAACGAAGTGGCCGAGCCCGGAGGGACGCTCGAAGCGAGAGTCACCGGCGACACCAGCCAAATCACCCAACTCAAGTCTCAGATCGACACCATGAACGAACTGCTCGTGGTGCGCGAAAAGGCACTGCAAGCAACCTACGCCGAGCTGGAAGCCGCACTGTCGAAGAACAGCTCGCAGGCCGCGTGGCTCACGAGCCAGACCGAATCGCTCAACGCCTCAGGCATCTAGCGCGGGCTTCCCCTCTTGTCCACCTACACCAGACCTCAACCCCGAGGATCGGGCAATCTGGCGGCCTCACCCGAGGCATACCGCCAGGGCGCGGTGCTTGCGGCCACACCCGGAGAGCTCGTCGTGATGCTCTATGACGGCGCACGACGCTTCCTGCGCCAGGCGAGCATGGCGATGCGCGAGGGGCAGGTCGAGCGCGCGCATAACACCCTGCGCCGCGCCGAGCTGATCATCGTGCATCTCGACGGGATCCTCGACTTCGAACAGGGTCAAGTCTCCGAGCGTCTGCACGGGATCTACCAGTTCTGCCTCGCCCACCTCAACACCGGGCGCCGCGATCAGGATCCCGGCAAGCTGGAAGAGATCAGCGAGCTGCTGGGCGAGCTGCGCGAGGCTTGGGCACAAGTCGCCGATGAGATCGCCCGCGCGTGAGCGGCCGGTGGGCGCAAGCGACGGCCCACGTGAGCGACCCACGCGAAAGGCCGTGCGCGTGAGCGACCCACGCGAAAGGCGGTGGGCATGAGCGACCCGCGCCTGAGCGATGACAGCGGCGTGCTGTTGCACCCATATGAGGCCATCCACGCGCACGCCGAGCTCGAACTGGAGCTGGCGGGACGCGGAGAGATCGATCGGATCGCCGCACTGGGAGCGCGCTGGGATGAGCTCACCCGCGATTTGCCCACGCCCCCTCCCGCGGAGGCCGTCCCGCTGCTGCAGCGGGCGCGACTACTACACGAGCGCACTCGCATAGAGCTGATCCGCGTACGCGAGTCGCTGTTGAGCGACATCTCAAGCGCTTCGCGCGCACGGCGAGCGGTCGATGGGTATGCGGGGCAAAGCTCGCGCCGCTTGCGCCTGGACCGCAGCGCCTAGCCGCCAGAGCGCCCCACCCCTGACCTGCGCACGCGTCCCCACCTGCCGCCCGGACCCACTGAAAGCCCCCGGTGCGGCGAATATAAGTCGCCTCTCTAAAGGTTTGCGTCTTGCGGCCGATCACCGGGGGCGGCCGCTCTGTGGCCATAGCCAGCGACCTCATGGAGAGCGTCGATTCAGCCCAGGGAGGGCAGAAAGGCAAATCTCTTCCACCATGGCTCTAGTCGATTCGACCCAGCAATTGCTCGAGGCCGCGATGCGCGGCGCATGGCAGCGCCAGACAGCCCTCACCAGCAACATCGCCAACGCCGACACCCCCGGCTATGAGCGCCAGGAAGTCAACTTCGAGTCCGAGCTGCAAAGCGCCATGAGCGGCAGCGAACCGCTCGACCAGGTTCAATTCCAGACCGAAACGCAGCCAGGCGCGGTCGGTCCGAACGGCACCGCCGTCAGCGTGGATGAAGAATCGGCGAAGCTCGCCGAAAACGGCCTCGACTACCAGGCCCTCACGCAGGTAGCCGGAGTGCGCAACAGCATCGTGAGCGCCGCCATCGGAGCCACGTGATGGGACTCTTCGAAGCGATCGGGATCGCCGGCAGCGGCCTCAGCGCCGAGCGCATCCGCATGGACGTTACCTCTGAGAACCTCGCGAATGCCGACACTACGCGTGCGGCGGGCGGCCAGCCCTATCAGCGCCAGGAGGTCGTCCTGCAGCAAGCCGAACCAGGCGGGGGCTTCAGCAGTGCGCTCTCGGGCGCGCTCAAGGAAAGCCAGGCATCGCCGCCGCCCGGCGGCGTACAGGTGACGGGAATCGTTAGCGACAGCACCCCCGACCAGCAGGTGTATGACCCGGGCAACCCCGAAGCCGACGCGCAGGGGTACGTAAAGATGCCAAATGTGAGCACCGTCACCGAAATGACCGATCTGATCTCCGAGTCACAGTCCTATCAGTCCGATGTGACCGCCATGCAGACGGCCAAGTCGATGTTCACAACAACTCTAGGACTGCTCAAATGATGTCGGGGCTTGACGAAGCGGGGCTGCTCACATGATCGTCCCAGCGGTGGGCGGCCTGGCGAGCAAACTCTCCGAAGGCTTGACAAACAGCGTCTCGGGACAGACGACCAACGCTCTCAGCCCGAGCGGTCAGCCGAGCGCGAACGCTTCGAATTTGGGCGTCGAAGCAGGCGCCGGCCCGGAAGGGACTAGTGGCGTCACGGGCGTCGAAGGGACCAGCGGCGTCGAAGGAGCCGGCGGGGCCGGCGGCAGCGGATCGAGCAGCTTTGGCAGCGAGCTCTCCGAAGCGATCTCCTCGCTCGAGGGCACCCAGCAGAGCGCCGACAGCGCAGCTCAGTCGCTTGCCACCGGAACCGCCAAGGACCCGGAGAGCGCCGTGGTAACCGTCGAGGATGCTCAGATGGCAATGGACCTCGCCGCCCAGTTGCGCACCAAGGCCACCGAAGCGGCCCAGAGCATTTTCCAGACACAGGTCTGATCGGTGCCACTCCCTCAGCGCGCCTTGCAGCGCACAACTCGCGGATCACAGGCGTAGCCGGTGCCTCTCTCTCAGCTCGCCTCGCGGCTCACCACTCGCGGATGGTTGATTGCGGGCGGGGCCGCTGTGGGCGCGATTCTGTTCGTCTACATCTTCCTGCACTTGGTCTCCCAACCGAGCTACACGACCCTCATCAGCGGCGTTGACCCATCCCAGACGGGCAAGATGACGAGCACGCTCAGCGAGCATGGCGTCAGCTACGAGCTACAGAACAACGGCACCGCACTTGCCGTCCAGTCCAACCAGACCGCCGAAGCACGCGTCGCGCTCGCCGGTGCGGGCCTGCTCGGCAACACCCAGCCGGACTTCTCTCTGTTCGAAAAACAGAACCTCGGCGAAAGCAACTTCCAGCAACAGGTCACCTACCAGCGCGCGCTTCAGGGACAGCTGGCCGAGACGATCGACTCCGTCCAGGGCGTATCCGGGGCCCAGGTCGAGCTGGTCCTGCCCAGCTCCCAAAGCCAGGTGTTCGGGGAAAGCCAGGGCGTCTCCTCCGCCGCGGTGCTCCTCTCGGGAACCACCTCGCTGCCTCCGAGCTCCGTACAGGGAATCGCTCAGCTGGTCAGCTCGAGCGTGTCGGGCCTGCAGTTGAACAAGGTCACCATCACCGACGCCTCCGGTCAGCTGCTGTGGCCCCAGGCCGCGGGCAACGCGGGAGGCGGAGGCAACAGCGTGCAGGAAACCGAGCAGCGCTATGACCAGAGCATGGCCGCGAGCCTCGACGCGATGCTTGCCCAGACCGTAGGTCCGGGCAAGGCGCAGGTACTCGTGTACGCCAACATGAACGTCAACCAGACCACCCAGGAACAGCTCACCTATGGCAAGGCGGGCGTGCCGCTGAAACAAAGCAAGGACATCGAGACGCTCACCGGCAATGGCAGCGGCACCGGCGCGGCGACCGGCACCGCCAACCTCCCCGCCGCGGCCCAAACCGGCGGGAAGTCCAACTACAAGCACGAAACGACGAGCTCATCGCTCGGTGTGAGCAAGACCGTGACTCACTCCACGATCGCGCCCGGCGTGGTCGAAAGCCAGCACGTCTCGGTGTTGCTCGACCATTCGGTCCCGGCCGCCTCCCTGCCGGCGATCCGCGAAGCGATAACCAACGCCGCCGGCATCCAAACCAAGCGAGGGGACACGATCTCGATCGGGCAGGTCGCGTTCGCCACACCAACCAAGACCGCCGCGAGCTCCACCAGCAGCATGCTCGGCTACGCCAAGTACGCGCTGCTCGGCATCGGAGCCATCCTGTTCCTGTTCTTCACCACGCGATCCCTGCGCCGGCGGGAAGGCGAGCCGATCGCCGAGCCGGTGTGGCTGCGCGAGCTCGAGACCCCCATGCGCCTCTCAGAGCTCCAGCGCGAGAGCTCGCCGAGGCCGGTGCCAGCCATGGCCGGTGTGGCTGGACCCAACGGGAACGGGAACGGCAATGGAAACGGCAACGGGAATGGCAACGGCAACCAGCTGCGCCGGCAGGTCGAGCAGCTCGCCGACAGCGATCCCGACCGCGTTGCCCAGCAGCTGCGCACCTGGATGCAGGAGGACTAGCGCCCGTGGCCGGCGAGTCGCACCCAGACTCCCCCGCGGCGCTGCCGCCCCCTGTCGCCGAGCGCCTACCAGGTGCGCGCAAGGCGGCTGTCTTGATGGCCGCGCTCGGATCCGAGCGCGCGGCGAACGTGATGCAGCGCATGGAGGAGGAAGAGATCGAGAGCCTGTCGATGGAGATGGCGCGGCTGAGCTCCGTGGGTGCTGAGACCACCGACTCGATCTTCAGCGAAGTGGCCGCGATCGCCGGCGACGGCGCCAGCGTCAGCGGGGGCCTGGACTTCGCGCGCGGAGTGATCGAGCGCGCGCTTGGGCCCGAGCGCGCCACAGAGCTGCTCGGCCGCCTGGAGAGCGCCAGCGAAACACGGCCCTTCGAGTTCTTGCGGCGAGTCCCCCCGGAGCGAATCGCCGCTCTGCTGCGCGGCGAGTCCCCACAGACGGTGGCACTCGTACTCGCCAGTCTGCACACGAACCTCGCCGCCGAAGTGCTCGCACGGCTGCCCGATAGCGAGCAGCCGGACATCGCGCTTCGCATCGCGCGCATGGGCAACGCCGGCACGCGCGTCATCCAGCAGGTCGAGCAGGTCATCCGCCAGAAGCTCGGCGCGACCGTCGAGCGCAAGTACTCCGCCAGTGGGGGTGCCAAGGCGCTCGCCGGGATACTCAACCACTCCGACCGCACCACCGAGCGCAACGTGCTCGAGAGCCTGCTCAGCGCCGACAAGGCTCTCGCCGAGGAGGTGCGTGGCATGTTGTTCGTGTTCGAGGACATCGTCAAGCTCGATGAGCGCGCCATCCAGCAGGTGCTGCGGGAGGTTGACCAGAAGGATCTCGTGCTGGCCCTGCGCGGCGCACCCGAGGAGGTGATGGATGTCGTGCTCACAAACATGTCCGAGCGCGGGGCCGCAATGCTCAGGGAGGAGATGGAGATCCAACAGCCCCAGCGCCAGCGCGACGTTGACGAGGCCCAGAGCCGTGTGGTGACGGTCGTGCGCCAGCTCGACGAGGCCGGCACGATCGTGATCGCAGGTGCAGACGAGCAGGAGGGCGAGGCGGTTGTCTAAGACGCTCGTGATCGCGCGCGCCAATCAGGAGGGCAATCACGTTGTCTGAGGCCGTGAGCTATGCCTTCGAGCAGCTCGAGCCCTCCAACCCCCCGCCGCGCGACTCGCCTGAGCAGCTGATAGCCCAAGCCCAGCTCGAAGCCGAGCAGCTGCGCGAGCAGGCCCGCACGGAGGGTTATGCCGAGGGGCGCAGCGCAGGGCACGAGCAGGCCGCCGCAGAGGCCTCCCGCGCGACGTCCGCGCTCGGCGAGGCCGCGCAAGGCATCGAGTTGCTGCGCGGCGAGGTTGTGCAGGCGATAGAACAAGACGCCATCGAGCTGGCGCTCGAGCTGGCCGAGAAGATCGTCAGGGGATCCCCACGGCTGCCGGGCGAGCGCGTGATCGAGGCCGTGCGGGGGGCGCTGCTCCGCGTGAGCGACCGCCGCAGGATCGTCGTCCTGGTCAACCCCGCTGACTTCGAGGCGGTGCTAGGGGCGATCGCCGCGCTGGGGGGAGCGGGGAGCGGCGTCGAGCTGTGCGACGTACAACCCGATGAGCGCGTCGAGCCAGGCGGAGCGATCGTGCGCACAGCCGAGGGCGAGGTAGACGCGAGCGTGCTCACCCAGCTCCAGCGGGCTCGCGAGGTGGTCGAAGCATCGTTGGCAGCCGAGCGGGCGGCGTGACCCCTTCCATTTCGGCGCTCCCCTCGCACGCGCGGGGGGCAGCCCATTTGGACGATTCCTCATCGGCGCCTGTGGGCACCCTGCTCGCGAGCGCGGCACACGCCATTCGCGAAGCCGACCTCGCGCGGCGCCACGGAAATGTGTGCAACCTGATCGGCCTGATCATCGAGGTTATGGGCCTAGAGGCCGAGGTCGGCGAGGTGTGCCTGATCGGCGGAGAGGAGATGTCCCGATCGGTGCATGCAAAGAATGGGGTTCCCGCCGAGGTCGTCGGTTTTCGCGACGGGCGCACGCTGCTGATGCCGCTCGGCGAGCTGCACGGGATCGGTCCCGGCACACGCGTGCTCGCCACGGGAGCACCGTTTCGCGTCGCGGTCGGTCCCCAGCTGCTCGGCCGTGTCCTCGACGGGTTGGGCGCACCGCTCGACGAGCTTCCCGCGATCGGCGGGATTGAGCGCTCCACGATCGCTCCGCCCCCCAGCGCGCTCTCACGGCCCCGCATCAGCGAGCGCGTCGGGCTCGGCGTGCGCGCGCTCGACGGGCTGGTGCCCTGCGGACGCGGACAACGACTCGGCATCTTCGCCGGCTCGGGCGTCGGCAAGTCCTCGCTGCTCGGCATGATCGCCAGATCGACGAGTGCTCAGGTCAACGTGATCGCGCTCGTCGGTGAGCGCGGACGCGAGGTGCGCGAGTTCATCGAGCGCGATCTCGGCGACGCACTCGAGCGCTCCGTCGTGGTCGTCGCCACCTCCGACCAGCCCGCGCTCGTGCGCATCAAGGCCGCCTTCACCGCTACCACCATTGCCGAGCACTTCCGCGACCAGGGTTATGACGTACTGCTCATGATGGACTCGGTCACGCGCTTTGCGATGGCCCAGCGCGAGGTGGGCCTCGCAATCGGCGAGCCCCCCGCCACACGCGGCTACACCCCGAGCGTGTTCGCGCTGCTCCCGCGCCTGCTCGAGCGGGCCGGCACCAGCACGAGCGGATCGATAACGGGCCTGTACACAGTCCTGGTCGACGGCGACGACATGAACGAGCCGATCGCCGACTCGGTGCGCTCGATCCTCGACGGCCACGTCGTGCTCACCCGCTCCCTCGCCCACGCTGGCCACTACCCCGCCATCGACGTGCTTCAAAGCGTCTCGCGCCTAGTGGGGGAGATCGTCTCGCCACAAGTCTCAAGCGCCGGTCAGCGTCTGCGCGCCGCGCTTGCGGTGCTGCACGAGAAGGAAGATCTCGTCGCGATCGGCGCCTACCAGCCGGGCAGCGATGCCGCGCTCGACACCGCGCTCTCACATCGCGCCCGCATCGAGGACTTCCTGCGCCAGCCCGTGGACGCGCGCAGCCTGCCCGAGGACGCCGACGCGCGACTGCTCGAGCTCGCCGCCTCGCTCGCGGGCGACGCCGAGCCCTCTGAGGGGGACATCGCCGACGCCGAGGAGGTACCGCCCGAGCAATTTGACGAACGCACTGCGCTTCCAGCGCTTGGCGACACCGAGGCACCCGCCATACCAGCGCTCGAACTGAGCATCTGACACGCGTCCAACCGCGAGCCGAGGCGGACGCACGAGGCCGAGCCTCTGGGTCGAGCGATGGCTCACTGGCTGACGTCCAGCGAGATATGTCCTAAAGAAGTGCGCTAGCCATCCGATAACCAGATCGTGAACGGACCCGTTTTTCGCTTCAGGCTCGAGCGCGTCCGTGCGGTACGCGAGCGCACCGAGCAGCTCGCCCAGCAGGAGCTCGCGCGGGCGATCTCGCTGCGTTCGAGCACAGAGGCAGATCTGCGCGCCACCGAAGCCCATCTGGAGCAGGCGCACATCGAACACCGAGCCCACACCACTGACGCCCACACGCTGGGCGCCACCGAACTGCTCGGCCGCCAGGCCTTCCTCGAGCGCGTCGAGGCCCAGCGCGGAGCCCACATCCAAGAGCTCCAGCAACGCGACGCACAGGTCGCCGAGGGCGACGCCAAGCTCGCCACCGCGGCCATCGAGCACGAGATGCTCAATCGCCTCCGAGAGCGCCACCGCGGCGAGCACGAGCGCGAGGCCGCCAGCCGCGAGCGCACCGCGCTCGACGAGATCGCCACCGTACGCTTCGGTCGGAGCGCGACGTGAGCACCGAAGCGATCGCCGCCTCCACCGGCGTACCCGAAGGCGAGCTCGCCGTAGCGCAGCGTGTGCGTCAACTGCAGGCCTTGATCGAACAAGCCCGCCAAGTGAGCGTCTCAGGCGTCGCCCCCGGGACCACGCCAACCACCGTCTCAATGGGAGCCCCCTCACAGGCGCCGGCTGGAGACTTCGCCGCGGCATTGCAGGCAGCCACGACCGCGGACTCCCCCTCGCCAGTTGGAGCCCAGAGCGAAAGCGCGGCAGGTGCCGGCGCCGGGTCCAGCGAATACGACCCCGTGATCGAACAAGCAGCCGAGCGTTATGGCGTGGACCCCGCGGTCCTGCACGGATTGATCCAACAGGAGTCCGGTTTCGATCCCAGTGCCCAAAGCAGCGCGGGTGCGAGCGGTCTGACACAGCTCATGCCAGGTACCGCCGCATCGATGGGCGTCGCCAATCCGCTCAACCCAGCTGAATCGATCGAAGGCGGTGCGCGCTACCTCAGCCAGCTGATGGGCCAGTTCGGTGGCAACACCGAAGACGCGCTGGCCGCCTACAACGCGGGCCCGGGAGCCGTCCAGCAGTACGGTGGCATACCGCCATACGCGGAAACCCAGAGCTACGTCTCCAAAGTGCTCGGCTATGCCGAAACCTACCGCCAGGCGCACCCTGCCCCGAGCAGTGTGGGGGAACTGACATGACCGCCCTGCCGCCGCTCGCGCCACCGCCCCCCGATACCTCGTCCAGCGGCCCGGCTCCACCCGGATCTCCGCGGGGGGCCCCACCGGGGGCTCCACCCGATGCGCCCTTCAAGAGCGCACTCGCCGAACACTGGGCCCGGACCGCCACTGCGGAAGGCCAACAACAGCACAGCCCGCGGGCGAGTCGTGGCGCGACGCCTCACGCACACCGCGGTCAGCGAGAAGGCGAAGCGGAGGCTGCGCCAACCACGGCGGAGACCGATTCGGCCTCCGCCAGCGGTCAGCTCACCCCACTGCCGCAATACGCGCTAGGGAACGAAGCCGCCAGTCCTTCGGTGGTGGCACAGACGTCTGTGATCAGCACGGCCCGCGCCTGGACTAGCGCTCTCAATGTGAGATCTGGCGCGACAACGCTCGATGGCGAGGCCGCCGCTGAGGCGAGTACACCCGCGGGCTCGTCTGCCTCTGCACCCCCCCTTGCCTCCGGCCTCGCCTCTCCGCCCGCACATACCGGTGCGCTCGCCTCCACTGTCCTTGCGTGCGCATCTGCCTCCGTCCCTGCATCCGCGTCTGCCTCTGTGCCTGCGTCCGCATCTGCCTCCGTCCCCGCATCCGCGTCCCCCCCTGTGCCTGCATCCGGATCTGCCTCCGTCCTTGCATCCGCCTCCGAACTCCCATCGCCGATCGCACATGCCAGTGCGCTCGCCTCCGCCACCGCGCCGGGGTCCGCTCCCGCCATCGACGATGCACCGACATCTCCCTCTACACCCGCCCCCTTTTCAAGCTCTCCGCTCACTGCCGCGCCCACGCCCAGTGTGAACCCGGCCCCACCACATGCGGCCGCCTCTGTGATCACACCAGCCTCGCCAGCGGTGACACCCGAGGCTGTCTCACAAGATTCCGGCCAATCCAGCGCCGCGGTCCTGGCCGGCGCTCGCGCCGCCCAGGCTGACGCGGCTTCCAGCAATGCGGCGCTCGCAGGCTCTCCCAGCTCGATGGCGGCAACTGTCCCGGCTCCTCGCCAGAGCGCAACCGTCGCGTCCACATCGCCCCCGGACGCGGTTAGTGAGCTCTCACTCCAAAGCGCGACCGGACCCTCCGCGACAACGATCCAGAGCGCCACCCGTCTTGGCCCCATGTCACTCGGCACCAGCGCCACGCGTCCCGTCCCTACGGTCAATGACGTGTCCACTTCGTCCTCCTCGGCGCCTCCCGGCCGAGTTCATGGCGCGGACTCCCCGGACACGCACGTCGGGGCAGCCCTCGCCAGTACGTCCAGCGCGCTCGGGTCGATGCTCGCGGACGAAGCAGACACGACCATGCAGGGGGCGACGGACCTGGCGACAGCCACAGCCGCCGCCTCGCCGGCAGGCCCCGAAGCGAGTCTGCTCTCCGGCACGAGCGTGCCCATGCAGGAGATGATCGACGCTATCGGCGCCACTATCGAGATCGCGAGCCGCCAGGGAATCGCACGGGCGCGAATCGACTTGCAGCCGGAAGACCTCGGCCACATAAGCATCCGGCTCAGCCAAACGAGCGAAGGACTACGGGCGCGCGTGAGCGCCGACACCCCCGCCGGCGCACAGGCGCTCGCGCAAGGACGCTCGGAGCTGCGCCAGTCGCTCAACTCCATGGGCCTATCGCTGCTGCGGCTGGACATCGGCTCCTTTAGCCACTCCCAAGCTCAGAGTCGCGAAGAGCGCTCCCCCGGGCAGACCGGGGAGTCAAGCGTCTCCCCCGCACGAACCACCTCCGAAGAGAGCGAAGCGCTCGACGGGCTCGATGACACGAGTCGGCCGGCCGGCGCCCCGCTGGGCGAGATCGTCGACGTGCTGGCGTGAACCAACGAAAGGACCTACCGCTATGACCACAATCCCCACCGCACAAGCCGCCGCGGCGAGCAGCCCCTCAACAGGCTCCGCCTCTGGAGCGAGCCCCGAAAATCCAAACAGCGTTCTCGGCCAGAACGACTTCCTGAAGCTGATGATCGCCCAGCTCCAGGCCCAGAACCCCCTGGAACCGAGCAACGGCAACGAATACGTAACCGAGCTCGCTCAGTTCACCCAGCTGGAGCAGACGACCAACCTCGCTACCGCCAGCGAGCTCTCAAGCGCCGTGCAACTGATCGGCCACAACGTCACCTACGGCGATCCCTCAACTGGCACCACGGCGAGCGGGAAGGTCGAAAGCGTCCAATCCGGCACCTCGGGACCGACCCTCACGGTTGAAGGCGTCCCGGGCGTGAAGGTCTCGAGCGTCACCGAAGTCAATTGAGCCAGATCTCAAACCCCGCGCTTATCCCGCCCGGAGGATTGGGTGCCCCACCCACCCCTCCGACCGCGCCAGCGGGTGGGACGGGCGCGGGCAGGCCGGCCGGAGGCGCGCGCACACCATCCGAGGGGCCTCCTGGTACTCAGTCCTTTGCCGACGCGCTCAAGCAAGCGGGCGGTTCCGAGCCGCTGCAGTTCTCCCGCCACGCGCTTGCCCGCGTGCAGCGTCGCGGCATCGAGCTCGACGCGACGACGCTCGGGCGACTCTCAGAGGGAGTGGGGCGCGCCGCGAGCAAGGGCTCACGCGACTCCCTGGTTCTTGTCGACAGCACCGCTTTCGTGGTGTCCGTCAGCAACCGCACGGTCATAACAGCCGTGGGATCAGAGCACATGAAAGACAACGTGTTCACCAACATCGACAGCGCCGTCATCGCGTGAGCACGACGGCTGGAGAGGAGACCGCCCGTGTCGTGACAGGGCGAGGGGGCGACTACAGAGGATGAATCGACAGTGCCGCGATCGCGTGAGCGGGGACGGCACGGCAGCACAATCGACACAGCCGTGACCGCGCGAGCGGGACGGCCACACAACAACGGCTGGACCTCACCGAGGAGGCCGCGAAAGGAAGGGCAGTCACGATGATGACTGGAATGTACGCCGCTATCAGCGGCCTAGACGCGAACCAGGCGTTGCTGAACGAGACCGCGAACGACCTAGCGAACGTCAACACCGTGGGCTACAAGGCCTCGAGTGTCACGTTCGCCGAATCGCTCACCCAGGTGATGCGTGGAGCCTCCGGTCCAACAGCTACCAACGGCGGCTCAAACCCGGTGCAGATCGGGCTCGGCGTGCAAGTAAGCGCGACCCGCAACGAAATGACGGAGGGTTCCTTTCAAACCACAAATAACCCCCTGGACATAGCAATCGAGGGCAGCGGATTCCTGCGCGTCGGCGCCGGCACACCCCCGGCCAAGGAACCGTATACGACCGGCATCCCGGCAAAAGTCGACTACACCCGCGCCGGCGATCTCACGACCAACTCCCAGGGGTTCGTGACCACCGAATCAGGCGAATACGTGATCGGGCGCAACGCCGTGGCCACCGAAGCCGAAGCCGGCACGACCTACACGGCGGGCAAGGAAGAAAGCTACATCAGGGTCCCGCCGGGCTCCAGCAACGTGTCGATCGGCCCGGACGGCTCGGTCGCCTACACCGATGAGAATCCCGAATCGAAGACCTATCAGCAGCGGGTTACCGCCGGCTACATCTCACTCGCGACGTTCCCCAACGAAGCCGGTCTGGAACGTATCGGAGGCTCGTTGTGGGGTCAGACCGCCAACTCCGGTGCCCCAATTGTGGGCACCCCCGACACTCCGGGCTTCGGCTCCACGATCGGCGGCGAGCTCGAGATGTCCAATGTCGATCTGGCGACCGAGATGACCAACATGATCACCGCCGAGCGTGGCTATCAGGCCAACTCGCGTGTGATCTCCACAGCCAACGAAATGCTGGGGACCCTGGTCACGATGGTCCAATAACTCACTTTTAGGGAACGAGCAAGGAGGTCGAAGTAGAGAGGACAACTCCGAGGAGCATGGAACGGGATGGCCTGAACGCCATCCCGTTCCATCGCTATTTTGCCTGTATCTGACACGGGCCGTAAGCCTAAACGTAAGGGAGTGTGAGCAATGATCACGCTGAACCGGCTCGGCCACAGCGACGAGCCGTTCCAACTTAATCCGGACATGGTCGTAACTGTCGAATCGACCCCCGACACCGTCATCACGCTCGCAACCGGCGCGAAGGTCGTGGTAGCCGAGACACCGGAGGAGGTGGCCTCCGCCCTGCACGCATACCGTGCGGACGTGCTCAGCGAGGCGCTCAGGAACCGTCGAGCACCACGTCAGGCCGGGCCACATTCCGGTAGTCGCGACGCTGGCCGCCTGTCCGCGGTCGAGGACGATCCGGCTTAGAACCTGTCCCGGTCGCGGCGCCCGCGCGGTGGACTGTACCGACTGGTGAAATCGCGACTCAAGAGGCTCGGCGCACTTAGCGCCAGCCCCGCGGAGGTTGTTCATCCAGCTGTCAAGGATTTTTCCGCACAGCCGATGAGGTGAGCAATGAAAGCTTCAACGGCCATTGGGATTGGCGCGGCCTTTGGCGCGCTCTTGCTGAGTTCGATGATGGACGGGACGAGTCCCGCTTCCTTCATAAACATCCCCGCGCTCATGATCATCATCGGCGGCACTGCGGGGGTCACGCTCGCAAGCACCGGTATGGAGGCGATGAAGCGCGTGCCCAGCCTGTACAAGCTCGTGATCTCGGCCGAACCTCCCGAAATGCGCGGACGGCTCGATCAGCTCGTAGGCCTGGCCGACCAAGCCCGCCGCGAAGGCCTGCTCGCCCTCGACGCTCAACTCTCCGAGATCGACGACATGTTTACCCGCAACGCCCTGCAGCTGGTCGTCGACGGCACCGACCCGGAGATGGTGCACACGATCCTGGAGGCCGAGGTGGACGGCATGGCCGCCCGCCACGCCGTAGGGGCCTCGCCCTTCGAGAAGGCCGGCGGCTTCGCGCCGACGATGGGAATCATCGGCACGGTCCTGGGCTTGGTGCACGTCCTTCAGAACCTGGCGGCACCCTCCACGCTCGGGCCGTCGATCTCCGCGGCCTTCATCGCCACGCTGATGGGGGTGGGCTCGGCGAACGTGATCTTCCTGCCAATCGCAAACCGCCTGAAGGCGATCTCCGCCGAAGAGGTCGAGCTGCGCATGATGACCGTCGAGGGGATCCTCTCGATCCAAGCGGGCGACAACCCCCGCCTTGTCTCTGAGAAGCTGATGTCCTACGTGCCGCCCGCCGAGCGCTCCGACGACGCCCAGCAGTCCGTCGCGCAGCTGGGCGTCGAGTCCAAGGCAGCCTAAAGATGGCTCGCAGGCGCGGGCGCCATCGAGGTGGGGCTCACAGCGAGGAGAGCGAGGAGCGCTGGCTGTTGACCTATGCGGACATGATCACGCTGCTGATGGCGCTATTCATGGTCCTGTTCTCGATCTCCTCGGTCAACATCTCCAAGTATCAGACGCTGCAGCAATCGCTGAAGGCCGCCTTCTCAGGCAACATCCTGCCCGGCGGCAAGGCGATCGCGCAGCAGGGCTCTACTGCCAACGCCAGCCAGGTCCCCGCCACATTTGAATTGCAGGCGATCGAGCCGGTCACCTCGCAAGGATCGAGCAGGCTGCAGAACAGCACCACGCACGGCGCCGCGAATTCCGTGGTGGGTCAGCAGGCAACCCCCGCCCAGCGCGAGAACAGCGAGTTCGCCCAGATCAAGCACGAGCTGGACGCCTACGCCAAGTCGCACGGCTTCAGCTCGAGCGTGCAGACGTCAATCGAACAGCGCGGCCTGGTCATCAAGGTGCTCACCGACGACCTCCTGTTCCCATCAGGTCAAGCGACGCTTGATGGTCGGTCCTACGCACTCTTGGGGGAGATCGGCCAGCTGCTCAACATCGACGAAACCCATCCGATCAGCGTCGAAGGCAACACCGACAATGTCCCCATCCACACCGGCCAGTTCGCGAGCAACTGGGAGCTCTCCACCGCGCGCGCCAGCGCCGTCGTGGAATTCCTCGTCGAACACGCAGTCGCCTCGCACAGACTGACGGCGAGCGGCAACGCCGACCAGCAGCCGGTGGCCAGCGACGCGACCGCCGCCGGTCGCGCTCGAAACCGGCGCGTGGAGATCGTCCTGCGCCGGATCTACGGCGGAGAAGGCGAAAGCCCCACCGGCCGCGAACCATAGGAAAACGACCATGCTCAAAAACAAGAAGATCCTGCTCGCCCTGATCGTCCCGATATTGCTGTTCGGCGGCTACACGATGACCAAGGCCAAGCCCGTGATCAAGGAGAAGGTCAAGGGGACCATCTACGTGATGCCCCAACCGTTCCTGCTGAACCTGAGCGACGGCCGCTACGCCAAGGTCAGCGTGGCGCTCGAGCTGGCGCCCGGGCAGAGCGACGGCGCCACCGCCGGCGCCGCGGCGAGTTCCGAAAGTGGGCCCGGTACTCTCCCCGAGGAAGCGATCGTGCGCGAAATCGTGACCAACGCCGTGACCGGCCAGAGCGGCGAAACGCTCATCAGCACCAAGGGCCGGAGCGCGATCAAGCATCAAATCCTGCACACGATCCAGCAAAAGACAGACGACAAGGTCGAAGAAGTGCTCTTTCCGGATTTCACCGTTCAATAGGAGGAAAAGTGGCTGAGGCAATCGAGTACGAGCAGTTCGATCAGACTGCCCGACCAGACGGGCCTTCTCAGTCCGATCCGGACCTGAGCCGCCTCAGCGACATACCGATGGAGCTGAGTGTGGAGATCGGCCGTACGCACATGACTGTCGGGGAGACCCTGGACCTGCGCGTGGGCTCGATCGTGGCGCTCGAGCGCCAAGCAGGCGAGGCCGCGGATCTCCTGGTCAATGGCACCGCGATCGCGCGCGGCGAGGTGATCGTCATGGACGAGCGATACGGTCTGCGCGTCACCGAGATCCTCGAGGGCAATCAGATCGCCTGCTCCCCGGGACCGGGCAAGCAGGCTGCGGTCGAGGCCGTGGTGAGCAACAGCTGACAGGGGAGGACCGTTGAGCCCGAAGAGTCGCGCCGGCGCCTCCAAGGACGAGCCGCCGAGCTCCAAGAAGCGCCCGTCTGCCACCAAGACTGGGACACCCAGCGCAAAGACTGGGGCATCCGGCACGAAGGCAGAGGCGCCTAGCGCAAAGGATCGCACCGCCGCCTCCAAGGCCGAGGCCCAGCTCGAGGCAAACCAGGACAGCCCGGAAGGCGAGCGCATACGGACGCTCGATTTCTCCCAGCCCACCAAGTTCACGACCGAGATCAGGCGTCGGATCGCGGGCGCCGTCGAGCAATTCTGCGAAGCTCTTTCCGGTCGCCTCGCGACTGAGCTGTCGGTCGACGTCGAGGTCAGCGTGGCGGTACTCAACCAGCACACGTGGGCGGCGGCCAAGGCACGCTTGGCTGCGGACGCGGTGGCGATCGCGGTCGAGGCGAAGGCGATCGAGCGTCACATGCTGCTCAGCGTCGAGCAGCCGCTGCTACTGCAATCCCTTGAATGTCTGCTCGGCGGCCAGGCGGCACAGGCGCCCCCCGAGCGTCATCTGACGGACATCGACTGGGTGCTCGCACGAGGTCTGTTCGACGGAATCGTCGCGGAGCTCTCGGCCGCATGGGGCGAGCTCGGCGGCCCGGAGCTCACGTGCGGCGAGGTCGATCTGGAGGCCGACGCGGGCGTCTTTGCCCCCGTGGGCGAGCCCACTTTCTCGGTAACGCTCACAAGCCGGATCGACGGTCAGACCTCGGCAATGTCGTTGCTGATTCCGTGGGCGGCGGTCGAGCCCGTCGCCGAGAGCATCCGTGGAGGAGCCGGACCGCCGCTGGCGGGCGACGTGCGCGACCCCGACTCGCTGCGGCGCGGGCTCGGTGGCGCCCAGGTGTTGTTGCGCGCCGAGGTCGGCTCAGCGCAGATGCCGATCGAGCAGATGCTCGAGCTCGTCCCGGGCACGCTCGCGCAACTGCAAGGACGTGCCGAGGACGGTGTGTGGCTGTTCGCCGAGGGAGTGCTGCTGGGCCGCGGGCGTCCTGGACGATCGGGGACGCGCCGCGCGATCAAGCTGCAATCGACGAGCGAGAGCCCGACCCGGGCCGATACTTACGCGAAGCTCGGCCGGGCGGAGCTTGATCGCGCACGCGCCCATGTGGACGGCGCGCGTGACAGCCCAGAGGGCAGGGCGATCCTGCGCAACATCTTCGTGCGCGTGTGGGCGGAGCTCGGACGAACCCACATACCCCTCAGGGGAGCGGTGGAGCTTGCTCCAGGCGCGGTGGTCGAGCTCGATCAGTCGGCGGAGGCGCCGGTCGAGCTGTTCGTCAACGGCTTGTGCTTCGCCAATGGCAGCCTCGTCGTCACAGCCGACGGCGGCTGGGGCGTGCAGGTCTCCGAGCTCGTCTGAGCGCAGACCCGCGCAGAGGAGCCGGCAAGACCCCACCAAGACCAGCATGTAGTCCGGGCCGCACGCCCCAACCCGGGTCCCTGAACCGGCCCTTCGACGCGCCGTCCTCAAGACCTGCCTCTCAAGGCCGATAACCGGGGGCGACTCTTCCTCGGAGTCGTCCCTCGATGACTAAGCTGATCCCTTCCCGTGCGGCCACGCTGGTGGCCGCGTTGCTGTGTGGCTGCCTGCTCGCGTGGGCCGGCCCCGCTTGCGCGTTCACTCCGTCGAGCACCAAGAAGGGCGCGGGCGAAAATACGCCGCTAAACCTCGGCTCTCCCACCACAAGCTCACACACGAGCTCCGGAGGAGCGAGCCTCGTACGCACGATCGTCGGGCTGGCGATCGTGATCGCGGTTATCTGGGGGCTCTCATGGATCCTGCGCCAGGTCAAGGCCGGGCGTGAGCCACAGACGGCGGCAACCGGCCTGTCGAGCGTCGCCGCGCTCACGCTCACCTCCGGGCGCTCGGTGCACCTGGTCAAGGCGGGCAACGACTACCTGCTGCTGGGCAGCGCCGAGCACGGGCTCATGCCGATCCACCGCTATACCGAGCAGCAGGCGTTCGAAGCAGGGTTGCTGTCCTCCGAGGAGCCAGCGGAGCGGCCCCGACGCCGCCTAGGGCTGCTCGCGCCCGCAACGCCGCCGCAGACCGCTCGCAGCGCGATATCGCCAGGCGCCATCAGCCCTGCGATATCGCCTGAGACCGCCAGTCCCGCGATATCGCCGGGAGCTGCCAGCCCCTCGATAACACCTGGCACCAGCCGCCGTCCGATGCTGCTCGGATCCGGCGAGCACCGGCCGGATCCGATGCACATGCCCTCGGTGTCATCCAGCCTAATCGAGCGTCTGCGCGAATTGACGGTGCGTCGTTGAACCTCAATTCGAGCAACGCAGTCCAGATACTGCTGCTCGTCGGCGGTCTGACTCTCGTGCCGGCAATCCTCTTTACCGTCACCGGCTTCAGCCGCATCCTGATCGTGCTCGGCTTCATCCGCTCCGCCGTGGGCACCACAACCGAGCCACCCAACCAGGTGCTAGTGGGGATAGCGCTGTTCCTGACGATCTTCGTAATGGCGCCCACCATCAGCGCGATCAAGAAGGACGCGGTCACGCCACTCATGGCCCACAAGATCAGCACCACCACGGCAATCAAGCGCGCCGAGGAACCGCTGCGCGAATTCATGTTCCGCCAGACCCGCGCAGAGGACATCTCGCTGTTCGTGAACCTCGCCCACGCAAAGACGCCTCACACCCGCGCCGAAGTCCCGACCGAGGTCCTGATTCCGGCGTTCATCGTCTCAGAGCTCAAGACCGCCTTTCAGATCGGCTTCTTGATCTTCCTGCCGTTCTTGATCATCGATCTGATCGTCTCAGCGACCTTGATGAGCATGGGGATGATCATGCTGCCGCCGACCTTCATCTCGCTGCCATTCAAGATCCTGCTGTTCGTGCTGGTGGACGGTTGGGATCTGGTCATCAAGGCGCTCGTCCAGAGCTTCCACTAGGAGCCATGCCCATGCCCACACCCATGCCCATCCCACCCGTGCGACCCTCGCTATGAACCAGGACACCGTCGTCAATCTTGCCTCGCAGGCGATGAGCCTTTCGTTGAAGATCGCTGGGCCGCTGCTGCTCGTGGGGCTCGTGGCCGGCCTGGCCGTGAGCATCTTCCAGGCGGTCACCCAGATCCAGGAGCAGAGTCTCACGCTGATCCCAAAGATCATCGGCGTGGCCGCCGTCATCATCCTGCTCGGGCCGTGGATGCTCGGCCAGCTCGTCTCCTATACGGCTGCGCTCTACACAGCCATCCCCACGATGGTCGGCTCGTGAGCAAAGCAACACGCAGCCCTCCCCGCCCCGTAAGGCGTTCCCTTGCGAGCGAGCCGCTGAGCGATGGTCCAGCATACGGAGCCTCGCGTGAATGAGCTGCTGCGCGAGCTCGCAGGCAACCAGCTCGCCGGCTTCATCCTCGTGCTCGCACGGGTGACGCCACTGTTCATCCTCGCGCCGTTGTTCTCCTCGTCGCTGATCCCGCCGCGCGTGCGCGGGATCATCGCAGTGGGCATCTCGATTGGGCTGACCCCGATCGCGCTGCAGGGCCAGCATGTGCCAAGCGAACCGCTCGTCCTGGCCGGGCTTGTGGTCGAGGGCCTGCTCGTAGGGTTCGGCTTTGCCTTCACGCTCTCGATCCTGATGGCGGCGATCGAATCGGCCGGCGCGATCATCGACGTCGTCTCGGGCTTTTCCTACGGAGAGCTGATCAATCCGATGAACGGGCAAAGCGGCGCCGTCATCTCCCGCTTCTACTCACTGGTGGGAACGCTCATCTTCCTGGTGATCAACGGCGACGCCTGGACGCTGCGCGGACTCGGGCGCACCTTCGAAATCGTTCCCCTCACAAAGGGACCGCAACTCACCTCGCTGGTGGGCGGCGCCGAGCAGATCTTCTCCGGCGTGTTCGCCTCGGCGCTCGAGATCGCTGGGCCCGTGTTGGTGGCGCTGCTGATAACGGACGTGGCCTTCGGCGTGGTCTCGCGAGTCGTGCCCCAGCTGAACGTGTTCGCGGTCGGCTTCCCCGTGAAGGTGGCGGTGGCACTGCTCGTGGTTGGGGCGTCGCTTCCGTTCATGGCCAACTGGATCTCCGAACAAATGTCGGTGAGCGTGGGCGCCGCCCTCGGCGCGCTGCACGTGGCATGAGACATGCCGCGCGAGGAACGCACAGAGAAGGCCACACCCAAGCACCGCAAGCGCGCGCGGGAGAAGGGACAGGTGGCACGCAGCCCCGACCTGGGCGGCTCCCTGGTCCTGATCGCCGGCCTGCTCGCGCTCAGCGTGATGGGCCCGAGAATCGTCAACTCTGGCGCCTCGACATTTCGCGAAATGCTCGGCGACATCGCCAATCCCGCCCGTGCCACGAGCGCCGCGGGTCTCAGCGATTTGATGCACTCCGCGCTGTCGACGATCGTCCTAGCGGTGGCGCCCGTGGCCGCGACGTGCATGCTCGCCGGCGTGCTCGGCGGGGTGGCTCAGGTCGGCTTCAGGCCCACCGCCCACGCGCTCAAGCCGGACTTCCGCCGCATCAATCCCGTCTCGGGGTTTCGCAACCTGGTGGGGCCCAACGCAATCTTCGAAGCGCTCAAGGCGATCGCCAAGGTCGCCGTGGTGGGTGTCGTGGCCGGCCTCGCGCTGCTGCCGGGACTGACCACTCTGGCATCCAAGGTCGGCATGCCACCCGGCGCGCTGGGCGTCATGTTGGGAGAACGCGCCCTCTCGATCGCCCAGCACGCCGCCTTCGCCTACCTGGCGATCGGGGTGCTCGACTACATCTGGAGACGCTACCGCCACGAGCAGCAGTTGAAGATGACCAAGCAGCAGGTCAAGGACGAGACACGGCAGTATGGGGTGTCCGCCGAGGTCAAAGCGGCGCAGCGCCGCCGTCGAATGCTGGCCGCGCGTGCGCGCATGATGGCCGCCGTTCCCAAAGCGGACGTCGTCGTGACCAATCCGACGCACTTCGCGGTGGCCCTGCTCTACGACGGCTCCCACACGGCGCCCCAAGTGGTGGCCAAGGGCCAGGACCTGATCGCCGCGCAGATCAAGCGCGTGGCGGAAGAGAACGACGTGCCGGTCATCGCCGATCCGCCGCTTGCCCGGGCGCTTCACTCCTCGACCGAGATCGGTCAGATGATCCCGCAGGAACTGTATGCGGCGGTCGCCCAGGTACTCGCCTTCGTCTACCGACTCGCCGGCCGTCGGAAGCTGGCGTCGTGAACCGCTCAAGCCTCGAGCGAGTCTCGCGCGACCCCAACCAGCCCTCCGACCGTAGAAAGCTCGCATCGTGAACAGTCCAAACGTGAAGCGGCTGCTGAGCCACACCGACCTGCTCGCCGCGGTCGCCGTCGTGTGCGTCGTGACGATGCTCGTCGTGCCGCTGCCCTCGGCGCTGCTCGACCTGCTGATCACACTCAACATCTCGGCGGCGCTCACGATCGTGGTGGCCACGATGTATCTGGGCAAGGCGCTCGACTTCGCCTCCTTCCCCAGTCTGCTGCTGCTGACCACGATGTTCCGCCTGGCGATCAACGTGTCGGTGACGCGCCTGATCCTCACGACGGGCAACGCCGGCAGCGTCGTCAAGGCGTTCGGTTCGTTCGTCGTGGGTGGCAACGTCGTCGTGGGGCTCGTGATCTTTCTGATCCTCGTGGTGATCCAGTTCGTGGTCGTCACCAATGGCGCCGGGCGGGTGGCCGAGGTCGGCGCCCGCTTCACCCTCGATGCGATGCCCGGCAAGCAGATGGCGATCGACGCCGACCTGAACGCCGGGCTGATCTCAGACGACCAGGCGCGCGCGCGGCGCTCGGAAATATCGCGTGAGGCCGACTTCTATGGCGCGATGGACGGCGCTTCGAAGTTCGTCAAGGGGGACGCCATGGCGGCGCTGATCATCACCGCGATCAACCTCGTCGGCGGGATCGTCGTGGGCATGCTCCAGCGCGGTCTCGGCTTCAGCGAAGCGACCCACCAGTACTCGCTACTCACCGTCGGGGACGGACTCGCGGCACAGATTCCAGCGCTCCTGATCTCAGTTGCCACCGGCATCATCGTCACCCGGGCCGCGTCCGACCGGGACCTCGGCAGCGACATCGCCAACCAGATCCTCAGCCAGCGCAGAGCGCCGATGGTGGCGGCCTGCGCGATTGGGCTGTTCGCGCTGATCCCGGGCTTGCCAAAGCTGCCATTCCTGCTGATCGCCGCGATTTTCGGGGCGGTGGGATGGGCTGTGCGCAACGGTATGCCCGAGGCCCGCGACGCGGCAGAGGCGGCAGCCAAGGCCAAGGCCGCCGAGCTCGCCGCGCCCGCGGGTGCCCAGGAACCGCTGTCGGAGGTCGGAGTCGATGCGCTCGAGCTGGCGATCGGCTTCGGCCTCGTGCCGCTCGTCAACGGCGGCTCCCTGCTGCGCCGCGTGAGCATGATCCGCCGCCAGATCGCCGGAGATCTCGGGCTCGTGATCCCCCCGGTGCGCATCCACGACGAGCTCGGCATGGAATCGCACGAGTACGTGCTCAAGGTACGGGGCTCGGAGGTGACGCGCGGACGGATCATGCCCGGGCACCTCCTGGCGATGGATCCAGGGGACGCGAGCGCGGCACTGCAGGGCATTCCCACGCGCGAGCCCGCCTTTGGATTGGCCGCGATGTGGGTGCACGACTCCGGACGCGCCGAGGCCGAGGCGCTTGGCTACACGGTGGTCGATGCCGAGTCGGTGATCGTCACCCACCTCACCGAGACGATCCGCTCGCACGCCGCAGAGCTGCTCACACGCCAGGACGTGCGGGCGCTGCTCGACAAGCTCAAGGAGACCAACGCGGCCGTAGTCGAGGAGATCGTGCCCGAGACGCTCTCACTTGGGGAGATCCAACGGGTGCTGCAGCTGCTGCTCGCAGAGGGCGTCCCGATCCGCGATCTGGGCACGATCGTAGAGGCGATCGGCGATAAGGCGCGAATAACGCGAGACACGAACCTACTATCCGAGTATGCCCGCCAGGCACTCGGGCGGGCGATCACGGCTCCCCACTTGGACGAGGAGTTGCGCCTGCGAGCGATAACCCTTGATCCCGCAATCGAGCAGGAGGTTGCGACCTCGATAACCCAGACGGCAGACGGAGAGTACCTAGCCATGGATCCCCCACGAGCGCAGGCGATCGTGGGTGCCCTGCGTGCTCAGGTGGAGCACGCCACAGGGCGCGGCGCGCGACCGGTGTTGCTCTGCTCGGCGCGCATCCGCCGTCACCTGCGCAGGCTGATCGCCCAAGCTCAGCCCCACCTTCCCGTCTGCTCCTATAACGAGATCGCACCGGGAATCAACGTTGAGACCATTGGAGTCATCCACGCCTGAGGCAGGCGGCTCAGTCCGCACCTACCACGGACGCACCATTGAGGAGCTCCTTCCCAGAATCCAGGAGGAGCTCGGCGCGGACGCGATCATCGTGCGCCAACGCGAGGGCCTCACGGGCGGCGTAGCCGGATTCTTCCAGCGTCCGTTCGTGGAGCTCGACGCGACGGCAGGTGAGCCACGTCTCGACGTCTATGACGAAGAGATCGTGGCACGGGCACCTCGCTCCGCGGCGGATTACCCATCGGCGCCACAGCAGCTGGAGCCTGGCTATCTGGAGCCCGATTATCTAGAGCATGGTCATGTGGAGCGTGAACGTTTGCCGCCCGCATACCAATTGCCGCCGGAGCATCCCTCCTCGCTCGAGCACCTAAGGTCCGAGCATCGCGCATCGCCAGAGCAGCAAGCGACCCGTACCCCCTTCTATACGCGCGAACCACTCCGCCCCAGCCGAGATGGTCGCTATGTAACAGAGGACTTGGCCGCGCTCGCGCGAGCCGGCGCACGGCGGCCAAGGCCCCAACCGGGGCTTGAGCCGGCGAGCAGCGCCACATCGCACGAGCTGAGATCGACAAAACCATCCGATCCGTTCGCCCGGATGCTCGAGCAGGCCACATCCGCAGGCCCAGTCCACACCACCCCGGCGAGCTCGAGCTCGCCTGTCGACGCGGACCCTCACAGCTCCGCGCTCTACCTACAAGCGCCCGCTCCGCGGATGCGCGCGCAAGCCAAGATCCAGAGCGGACTTCTCGCCCTGGGAGTCAGTGAGCAGTTCGCTGGCGAGTTGCTCGACACAGCCGCCGCCCACGTTCGCCCGCTGGCGCCGCGCGCAAGCCTCACCCAAACGGTGCGATCCGCCTTGGCCCAGCGGATACCCGTCGCCGCACCGCTCCCCACGCAAGGAGGGGTGATCGTCCTCGTGGGACCCGGAGGCGCGGGCAAGACAAGTTGTTGTGCGGCCCTGCTCGGCGCCTACCGCAAGAGCTCATCGCTTCCGGCCAGCTGCGCAACGCTCCTAAACGGACCCCGCAAGGGAGAGCTGCAGATGCTGCTGAGCCCTCAGATCCGCAAGCCCCTCTCGGTGGGCACTTCGCGCGCCGCCCGAGCGCTGCGCAAGGCGCGCGGCGAAGGCCTGCTCGTGATCGACACGCCCCCACTCTCTCCGGGCGACAGCACGGCAGTCCGCAAGCTCGCCCACCTGCTGGGTGAGCTGGGGCCGGAGCAGGTGGTGATCGTGCTGCCCACCACGCTTGGCGCCGTAGCAACGACACAGCTGCTGCAGGCACTCCGTCCGCTGGGCGCGAATGCCCTCGCGCTGACCCACGCCGAGGAGACCGACCAGATAGGGGTGGCGGTTGAGGCCGCTTGCAAGTTCAGCCTCGCCCCCGAGTACATGCTCAAGCGGGCTCGTCCAGGCGGGTGGACCATCGGTCGAATAGATCCAACTGGGCTCGCCGCGAAACTGGCGCAGTGAGCCAGCAACGGGAATTCGTCCGCTTCAAGGCCAACCGGCCGGTGCTCGTCTATGTGGGCAGAGATCGCCGGCCCGTTCAAACCTACGCCGTCGAGCTCGCTGGCGGGGGGTTGCTGCTCGCGGGGCCGGACGTACTCGAGATCGGCGAGGACATCGAGTTTCGACTGACGCTCGTCCCCGACAGCGAGCCAATTATTGGGATGGGTAGGGTCGTGCGCAGCGATGTCCAGGGGCGACGCGCCATCACATTCACCGAGATGAGCGACCTGAATCGCAGACGTGTGGTTCGCTTCATATTCGCGAGTGAACGCGCCGAGCGGCGCCGTATGCTGGAAGCCAATGAGCGCGACGGCAACTGAGGTTCAAGCTCCGGTCCAATCGCCGCCGGCGCAAGCTACGACCGATCCCACGCCAGCTCCGCCCACGGCGACGGAGAGCGCAGGTAATGCAGCCACAACGCCGCCGAGCAGTGGGTCTACGGGCAAGCAGGCCAAGAGCAAGGAGTCCAAGGGAAAGAAGGCCAAGGGCTCAAAGTCTGAGAAGGACACCACTGAGTCCTCTGACTCTCCGAGCGTGGCGGCTCACCCACGCGCTGCTCGAGCGGTGGCACGGACGAAGGGCTGGGGCGCTCTGGCCGGCTTCTTCATCGCTGGTTACCTGTCGCTGTCCACCGGCACCCTTGCCGAGACCGGCCTGCGCGCACTGGTGGCCGGCAGCGTGTGCTACGTGGTCGCGTGGGGTGGCGCCGTGTTCGTCTGGCGTCGCCTAATCATGATCGAGATCAAGGGCCGCGAGCAGCAGCTTCTGGGCGACGCCCAGCCGGCGCCCGCGCAGAGCGAATCCCCCGCCGCATCCTTCGAGCAATCCCGCACGAGAGCGGCCTCCTAAGGCCGGGGCCCGACGGTGGATCCGATCCATCCGATCGCCCCCGGGCCACCGGCAATCGCCCGGACCGGCAGGGTGCCCGTGGAGCGAGTGGAGCGCATCGCGCGCGAGCGCGAGCAGGCGGCCAAAGAACGCCAGGAGCGCAGGCGCCGCGAACAGAGCTCCACACAGCCCCCACAGGGGCAAGCTGACGACGATGAGCACCCCCATATCGACGTCCGCGTATGAGCGCGGGAGTGCAGAAAATCTTGCGTCTAGAGGGAATCGGCCAGGCGATAGGGAATGCCGCTCAAGTTTCGCCGTTTATGGGCGATAACCCGACAGAGCCGACATGGAGTCGGCTCGGGACCGATCAACACACCGTCATCAAGGAGATGAACGCATGTCCCTAGCGATCAACACAAACCTGGAGGCGATGGACGCCAACAGGAACCTCAACAGCACCGAGAGCATGCTCTCGCAGTCAATGCAGCGACTGTCCTCGGGTCTGCGCATCAACTCGGCGGCTGACGATGTCGCCGGTTACGCCATCAGCCAGAAGCTTGAGGGTCAGGTCAACGGCCTCAATCAGGCCACGCAGAACAGCCAGGACGCCGTCTCGCTCGCGCAGACAGCTCAGGGTTCGTTGAACGACGTTTCGCAGATGCTTCAGCGCGTCCGCGAGCTCGCGGTGCAGTACGCCAACGGCACGACGTCTACGTCGGACAAGGAAGCGATCACCTCCGAGGTCACGCAGCTGACCTCAGAGATTGAACGAGTCGGTGAAACGACCCAGTTCAATGGCATCAACCTGCTCAGTGAAGCGGCCACGATCTCCTTCCAGGTCGGCGCCAACGACAAAGAAGTGATTGGTGTCAAAACAGCCGACCTGAAGACTTCGATCGAAAAAAAGATCGAACTCACAGCCACGGAACCGATCAAGGGCATCGACGAAGCAATCGACACGGTCTCAGCGCTCGCCGGTGAATTCGGCGCGGTGCAGGATCGCATCCAGTACACCGAGGCGAACCTGGAAACTTACAGCCAGAACCTCGCATCGGCCCAGAGTGGCATCGTCGACGTGAACATGGCAGCGGAAATGACGAACTTCACCAAGCTGCAGGTTCTCGAGCAGGCCGGCATATCGGTCCTGGCGCAAGCCAACGCACAGCCCCAGGCTGTCCTGAAGCTGCTCCAGTAGTCACAGATCTTCCTCAGCGGTGGCGCCTAGAGGACGCCACCGCTGCAGCGAAGCTCATCTGATCGGCGCACGCTCACGCGTACGCCGGCTCGGACGGGTCATAACGCTTCGACGGTCGCGCAACGGCCGGCGCAGCCACATACCGCCGCTTCATCGAGGGAACGGTGGTGGAAACGGGCGGCTTCGGCCGCCCGTTTCCTGTTTCTGGGCTCAATAGCGGCGATTGGCTGCCGACTACATGGGTGATGTCCATCGAATCGACACTCGCCCAGGTCAGCGCGATCAGACAGGCCCTCGCGGACCCCGCAGTACTCCTGAGCTCCAGCGCTGCTCTGACGGGCGGCACCGAAGCGCCGTCTGCGAGCGGCGCGTCAGCCGCAGGTGGCGAATCCTCCTTTGCCGCTGCGCTCGCGCAGGCAAGCGGCGGCTATCAGAGCGCGGCCACGCAGGCTGCTATCGGCGACCCCGAAGCGTACGACTCCGCCGGTCTTTCCAGCGCGGCCGGCCTCACGGGCATGCCTGGCCCCACAGGCGCGTCCGGTCTCACAGGCGCGTCCGGTCTGACCGAGACACCCGGCCTCACAGGCACCTCCGGCCTATCCGGCACAACCGGCCTGAGCTACCCAAGCCAACTGCAGGATGCAGACGGCGTCGCCGGCTCCTCGCTCGCCACGTCCAGCGATGGGGTCGGCAATCGCATCGTGGCTATCGCCGAAAGCCAGATCGGTCAGAGTGAGCAACCGCCCGGCTCCAACGAATCACCGGCTATCGCCCAGTACCGCGGCGCAACCGAAGGAGCGATCCCCGGGGCGCCCTGGTGCGCTTACTTCGCATCCTGGGCCGCGCGTCAAGTGGGCGAGCCCCTGGGCCAACAGGGCCAGGGCATCGGAGACGTCTCGGATATCTGGTCATGGGCGCAGTCCACGGGCCGCGCCGTGCCCAACGGGCCTGGGGTCGTGCCCAAGCCCGGCGATCTGATCGTATTCGGCGGCGAGCACGTGGGGATCGTCAGGGGTGTACTGCCAAACGGCCAGATCGCCACGATCGAGGGCAACTACGAAAACAAGGTCGCCGCCAACGTGCGTAGCCCCACCGAAGCGACGGGTTATGTGAGCATGAGCTGAAGGTGAGCTCGACGGCCGGCAACAATCTCAAGGGAACAGAGGTCAAAGACCGGATCAGGGTCGGACCTGCCCTTCGCCCCATCTGTCGGTACGTGAAGGACGCGCCGCGTGAGCGGCGCATGACTTCCGTGGATACGCGAAAGACGCGCCGCCTTAGCGGCACATGAGCATCTGGGAGATCCTCGCCATCGCCGCCGCCGGGCTCGCCGCTGGCACGATCAATACCGTGGTGGGAAGCGGCACCCTGATCACATTTCCGGTGCTGCTTGCCTTTGGCTATGCGCCGGTGACGGCCAACGTGTCGAACACCGTCGGGCTGGTTCCAGGATCGGTCTCGGGCGCGGTGGGCTACAGGCGAGAGCTTGCCGGCCAGCGCGAGCAGGCTGTCCGACTCGGCACCGCGTCGGTACTCGGCGGTATCACCGGGGCCATATTGCTGCTGGTGCTGCCGGCGTCGGCGTTCGAGGCGATCGTGCCGGTGTTCATCGCGCTCGCACTCGTGCTCATCGTCCTGCAGCCCCGCTTGAACCGATCGCTCGCCGCGCGTCCTGTCCACTCAGCCCACCGAGGGCGCATTCTCCTGCTGGCGCTGTATGCCACCGGAGTCTACGGAGGCTATTTCGGCGCGGCCCAGGGGATCTTGTTGCTGGGAATCCTCGGGCTAGCTCTCACCCAGGACATGCACCGCACCAACGCGCTGAAGAACGTGCTCGCCGGCCTCGTCAACGGCGTCGCGGGGGTCTTCTTCATCCTGTTCGCGCACATCGAGTGGGGACCGGCGGCGATCATTGCGGGCAGCTCGATTCTCGGCGCCCAGATCGGCGCGCGCTACGGACGACGCTTGCCTCCCGCGGCGCTGAGAGGACTGATCGTCGTGGTCGGCGTTGCCGCGATCGTGCGTCTGCTTGTGTAAGCCCCATGACCGAGGCGATCGAACAGTTCGGGGCGCTCGGGGTGTTCCTGCTGATGGTGCCCGAGAGCGCCTGCATACCGATTCCCAGCGAGGTGACTCTGCTGTTCGCTGGCTTCGCCGTCCACGCCGGCTGGATGAGTCTGCCGCTTGCCATCGTGGCAGCCACCGGCGGGAATCTCGTGGGATCGCTGCTCGCCTACGGAGTCGGCGCTACCGGGCTACTAGAGGGCGTGCCCGTGGCCGGCGCCGCGATCGACCGCTGGGGCGGGCTCATCGACCGCTACGGCCGGCGCGCCGTCCTGATCGCTCGACTGCTGCCCTTGGCGCGCACGTTCGTCTCACTGCCCGCCGGCACGCGACGCGTGCCGCTGGTGAGCTTCGTCGTGCTCACCACGATCGGCTGCGCGCTTTGGGCCACGGGATTCATCCTCGTCGGGCTGCTCGCGGGCAACGCCTGGACAGCTGTCGACGGCGTGCTCGGACGGGTCCTGCTCGGCGTCGGACTGGTCGCGCTCGTACTGACATTCGTGCGAGCACAGCGCTCGGCTTGAGGGTCCCCAGCACATCGGCAGCATCGCCAGCCGCAGGGACTGCGGCACAGGCACAGGTAGAGGTTGGGCAGAGGCAAGCACCCCTTAGGCAAGGGGTCCCGTCAACAATCGAAGCACGCATCACTCAGGCAAGCCGTCCGTCAACAATCGAAGCACGCATCACTCAGGCAAGCCGTCCGTCAACAATCGAAGCACGCATCACTCAGGCAAGCCGTCCGTCAACAATCGAAGCACACGTCACTCAAGCAAGCCGTCCGTCAACAATCGAAGCACGCATCACTCAAGCAAGCCGTCCGTCAACAATCGAAGCACACGTCGCTCACGCGACCGATTCACCAGCAGCGGGGGGAACCACGGGAACGACCCCCTTATCCTCATCCTCATCCGCGAGCGCCTCGCCGGGAAGCGCCCTTGCGAACCACAAGCCGACGAGCACGAAGCCACTTGCCAACAGCAACGCCCGCTTGAGCGCGTCGATCTGGGATTCGTTGTAGTAGCCGATTAGCTGCCGCGCCTGGGGGGCCGGCACACCCGCCTGCTCCACGGTGCTCTTGAACTGCGCCTGGGAGACCATCGGCAGGCCCTCCTCGGTGCCGCTCACGATCTGCTGTTGCAGCGAAGCCGGGATGGCCGGATCGGCGAGCACGCGGTCATGAAAGCCGGTGGTGAGCCCCGTCAGCAGCACCGCCCCGATCAGAGCGGTGCCGAGCGACTGGCCGAGGTTCTGCGAGGCCCCCTGCACGCCGCCCGCCTCGCTGGAGCGGGACTCCGCGACCGAGGACATGACGACATTGCCGAGCTGGGAGATCGACAAGCCAATACCCACCCCGAAGCCCGCCAGCGACAGTGCGAATGGCACGGAGGCAAGCGACGGGGAGATGCTGGCCATCAGTCCCAGGACCGACACGAGCAGGAACCCGAGCCCGATCTGCACCACCCGCCGTGGCGAGGTACGGGTGGCAAGGCGCGGGCCGAGCATCGCAGCCACCATCATCGTGATCGAGATCGGCAGGATCTTCACCCCCGTTTGGAGCGCGTTCTTGCCCAGCACCAGCTGCAGGTAGAGCGGCAGCACGAAGAACGTCCCGGCCAGGATCAGGTACTGGGAGACGATCGTCGACAGGCCCGCGCGCAGCTGCGGGATCCTCAACAGGTCCGGGCGCAACAGGGGCGTACGCCCCGCCGCGGTCACACGCTCCTCCCAGCGGAAGAACCCCCCGAGCACGATCAATCCGGCGAAGACCAAGAACGGCACCGCCGACAGCCCGAACGGGGTTATCCGGGTCCCTGCGATCGTGAGCGCTCCCGTCGGCACGAACAGGCCCCACGTGCTGATCTTGAGGATCGCGAAAACCGTCAATCCAAGGCCCAGCGCAGACAGGACCACACCAATACGGTCGAGTGTGGGGCGCCGCTCTGGGACGTGCTCGCCGACGCGATGCACCAGCGTGAGCAGCACCAGGACCACCACCGCCTCCCCGCCAAACACCACGCGCCAGCTGAGCGCTGTCGTAACGAACCCGCCGATCAGCGGTCCCGCGGCAGCGCCCGCGCCCGCGATCCCCCCGAGCAGGCCGTAGGCAAGCGCGCGTTCGCGACCGCTGTAGTTGACGGCTGTGAGCGCGAAGATCGCAGGGATCACGAGCACCGCGCCGATCCCCTCAATACCAGACCACCCGATCAGCAGCACCGTGATGCTCGGGCTGAGCGCCGTGGTGAGCGAGCCGAGCCCGTAGATCGCGAGCCCGATCGAGAACGCTCTGCGCCGCCCCCAGATGTCGCCGAGCTTGGCCCCCGTGAGCATGAACGCCGCCATTACCAGCGTGTACGCGGTGATCGCCAGCTGCACGTCTGGCACCGTCGTGTGCAGGTCTGCCACCACCTGAGAGATCGACACGTTCATGACGGTGCTGTCGAGCACCATCACGAACTGGGCGGTGCCGAGCACCAGGATCGTCGTACGGTTGCGAATTGGCGAGCTTCACCATACGCTGTCTACGTCCACTCGGTCTCCAACAATGCGAACAGTTCCCACCCCATAGTGAACGCCACCAGCAGTCGATACCCGAAGGTGATGTCCGCACTCTCACAAGGGGACGGGCGCGACGACATCTGGGGCGGATCGTTCGTCGGCGCGAGCTTGGAGGCGAGCCTCGTGGCGAAGGTGCTTGCTGTGCTGTTTGCCGCCGGCGCGAGCCTGTCCGCGCTCACGATGGTCTTGCCCCACCCTGCGCGCGCGAATCAAATGGGGCTGTTCGTGATCGTCCTCAGCGCCTACCTGACAGCGGGGGCGCTCTACACCCAGGCCGCCAAGCTACCCGCCTGGACATTGCAACCCGCGCTTGCCTGGGGTAGCACGCTCATCACGGGTGTGGCCTACTTCTCCGGCGAATCGCCGAGCCCGCTCGTGTTCTTCTACCTGTGGGTGTTCCTCTACGCCTCCTATTTCTTTGCTCACAGGCAAACCGCCGTCCAGATCGTCTATGTAGGCGTGGCCTATGGCGCACTCCTCGCAGCCAGGACGCCAGTCGGCGCCATCCCCACGTGGTGGCTCGTCGGCATGGGCACATTGCTCGTGGGCGCCATGGTGATCATGGCGATGCGCGCTCGCGTGGAGCTACTGATCGCACGCCTTTACGACGCCGCCCGCACCGATCCCTTGACGAAGCTCTCGAACCGGCGCGGGTTTCGCGAGCTGCTCGACCTGGAGCTGGAACGAGCCCGGCGTCACGGCACCGCGATGGGAGTGCTCGTCGGCGACCTCGACGATTTCAAGGACGTTAATGACCTCTGCGGCCATCAGGTCGGCGACCTCGCGCTTCAGCGCGTGGCAAGGCTGCTCTGCGACGGCAAGCGCCAGATCGACGCCGCCGCGCGCGTCGGAGGCGAGGAGTTCGCGCTGATCGTGCCCGACACCACGCGCGATGGCACCTTCGCCTTTGCCGAGCGCCTACGCGGCGCTCTGCGCGACGAGTTCGCAAACGACCATACTCCGCTGACGATCAGCTTCGGCCTATCCGTCTACCCCGAGCACGGAGAGACCGCCGCATCGCTGATACATGCCGCCGATCAGGCGCTCTATGCGGCCAAGGAGGGCGGGCGCAACCGCACAGTGCGTCACAGCTCCGCGCTACGAAATGAACTGCGCACGCCAAGCGAGCTACGCGACATCCAGGGCGAGCACTTCGTCATGGCCGTGCTCGACCTGGCCGAGGCCGTCGATCTGCGCTTCAGCGGCTCCGCCCGCCACTCCGAGACCGTAGGGCGCTACGCCGAGATGACGGCCCGTGAGCTGGGTCTTCCCGAGCGCCGCGTCAGTCGCATCAGGCTCGCCGGGATCCTGCACGACATCGGCAAGGCGGGCGTCCCCAACAGCATCTTGCACAAGCCCGGCCCGCTCACCGAGGAGGAGTACGCGCAGATCAAGCGCCACCCCGCGCTCGGCGCGCAGATCATCGAGCACGTCAGCCTCTCCGACGTGCGCGAATGGGTGGCCACCCACCACGAGCGCCCCGACGGTCTCGGCTACCCACTTGGGCTCTCCGGCGGAGCCATTGCGCTGGAGGCCCACATCGTCGCGGTCGCCGACGCCTACGAGGCGATGACCAGCGACCGGCCCTACCGAGACTCGATCGGCTACGACGCCGCACTCGCCGAGCTACGACGCTGCGCCGGCACCCAGTTCGATGACCGCGTCGTCGAAGCTTTCATCGCCGCGCTGGCGCGCGAGGCGACGCGAGTGGGGACGACCTTCGCCGCCAGCGCCTGACGGCTCACCGCGAGCCATGCGAACAGCTCGAGCGTGGCGGCGTCGGTTTGCAGCATGTTCGGCACAGCCTGGTGCTGGGTGATTGGAGTGCCATCCCACGTGCCCAGGTACAGCCCTTGGGCGTCCCGGGCATGCTCCTGGGCGTCTGCTGCCATCTCTTCGGCAAGCGCCCGCCAGCGCGTTTCACCGGACTTGGCACCATACGCGAGCATCCAGTGCAAGTAGATAGTGTCGAACTGCGGGCCCATGTTCAGACGATTGGAGAAGCGTTCCGCCGAGGCATCCGCAAGCTGAGCGGCACGTTCGCATGCTTGCGAGATGCCCACTTCGCAGAGCACCTGATGGGTCTCCACCAGCGTGCCCTCGATGTAGGGGGTCGGAGTCGGATCGGATTCGGTGCGCTTGTACAAATGCCTTTCGGTGAGAAAGTCCGATTCGGCCCAGTCCAGGAACTTGAGCACCTGCGTGCGGTAGTACGGCTTGCCGGTGAGCTTCAGCAGTTGCGCTCCCAGCAATGACCCGGCGGCAAGCGGCTCGCCCGCTACGTAGGGGTGGGCGGTGTTCCACCACAGCCCACCCCCGTTCTGGTTCCAGCCCGCCCGCGTGATGAACGCAAAGGCACGCTCCGCTTCGCGCAGGTAGCGACTCACACCCGTGGCGCGGTACGCGTCGAGAAACGCAAGCCCCCACCAGCCGTTGTCGTCGAACCACGCGACCGTGTTCCCGCGATCGCCGGGATATGGCGCGAATCCCGGATCGGGCTTCAGAGTCGCGTCCCAGTAGCGCTCGGCGCCCGCGGCGAACGCCTCCACCGCGGCGCGGTGGGCGGGCGAAGGCGCGGCGATCTCGATCGCGTCCAGCGCTTCGAACAGCGGCGTGGCATCCCAGATGGTGGCCAGCGGATAGCGTTCGCCATCGTCCAATCGGCTGTCATACCAGCCGAGATGCCGGTTCCCCCACAGGTGCTCGGCGCGCTTCACGCCCGCTTCGGCGATTTGCAGATAGGTCTGCACCTGTGAGTCCGAGGCAACTCGCCCCCCACGCGTATGTGGGACCAACGCGACACGCGCGGGCGAGACCAACTCGACATGCACGTGCGGGACCAACCCGACATGCACGTGCGGGACCAACCCGACATGCACGTGCGGGACCAACCCGACATGTACGTGCGGGACCGACTCGAGCGAGGACTGTCGCGCGAGCACGCCGTGCCCGGCGGGCGGTGCCGTGTCCGCCCGCGTCGGTTGGCAGACGAGCACCAGCGCGCAGGCGAAGACCGCTAGCGGCCCCGCCCCAAGGGCGCGTCGCAACACGGACGGCGCCAACCGATCTTCGATCGGTAGTTCACTCATGGGCCAAGCCGGGCGTCGCGCGCACTTCGAATGCAACTCATCGTCTCATGGAGTATCGGCGACGACACCGACTACCTCAATCCGAGCCCGCGTCCCTCAGTCGAATGGTCTCATGCAGCACCATCGAACCGCCGATATCTCCCAGATGACGGTAGCTTCGGGGGAGGAAGGGCCCGAGGGGGCACTTGGCGGCTTCATCGCGGGCGCGAGCTTTCAGACAAGCCTCGTGGCCAAGGTGCTCGCGGGCCTGTTCGCGGCGGGCGCCACGCTCGCCGCGCTCACGGTTGTGCTGCCCCACCCATCCCACCAGAGCAATCTCGGGCTGCTCGCGATAGTCGCGAACGCCTACGTGATCGCGGCTCTGCTGCGGTGGCGCGCCCACAAGCTGCCCGCCTGGACGCTGCCGTTGGCACTCGCCTGGGGCAGCACGCTGATCACGGGCGTCGCCTATTTCTCCAGCGAGAGCCCCAGCCCACTCGTGTTCTTCTACCTGTGGATATTTCTCTACGCCTCCTATTTCCTCACGCGCAGACAGGCCGTTTTGCAGATCGTCTATGTGGGGCTTGCCTATGGCGCGCTACTCGCATCGCGACCGCCGTCGAGCGGTGCTCCCGCCTGGTGGATCGTGGGGATGGGCACTCTGCTGGTGGCCGCCATCGTGATCATGACGATGCGCGTGCGGGTGGAGCTGTTGATCTCGAGGCTGTACGACGCCGCCCGCACCGATCCTCTCACGCGGCTGTGCAACAGGCGCGGCTTTCGTGAGCTGCTCGACCTCGAGCTTGAACGCGCGCGCCGCGGCGAGGGACAGATGACCGTCCTCGTCGGCGACCTCGATCGCTTCAAGGAGGTCAACGACCGCTCCGGCCATCAGGTGGGCGACGCAGCCCTGCAGCGTGTCGCGCGACTGCTCACCGAAGGCAAGCGCCAGATCGATTCGGCGGCGCGCGTGGGTGGCGAGGAGTTCGCGCTCATTCTGCCCGACAGTGGCCAGGACGGCGCCTTCGTGCTTGCCGAGCGCCTGCGCTGCGCGCTGCGCGACGAGTTCGCCGAGGATCCTGTACCCATCACCATCAGCTTCGGTCTCGCCACCTATCCCCTGCACGGCGAGACCGCCGCTTCGCTGCTGCGTGCCGCTGACGAGGCCCTCTACGCCGCCAAGGACAGCGGCCGCAATCGCACCGTGCGCCATAGCCCACTGCTGCGCGAGCTCGTGCGGGAGAGCGCGGGCGCGGGAGACATCGAAAGCGAGCGCTTCCTTACGGTGATGCTCGACCTCGCCGAGGCGGTTGACCTGCGCTTCAGCGGCAGCGCCCGCCACTCCGAGACAGTCGGGCGCTACGCCGAGATGATGGCTCGCGAGCTCGGGCTCTCCGAGCGCCACGTCAGCCGCGTGCGGCTCGCCGGCATGCTGCACGACATCGGCAAGGTCGGCGTCCCCGACCGTATCCTGCGCAAGCCCGGCCGTCTCACCGACGAGGAGCTTGCCGTCATCCGCCGCCACCCCGAGCTCGGCGTGCAGATCCTCGAACACTCGAGCCTCGCCGATGTGCGTGCCTGGGTGGGCGCCCACCACGAGCGCCCCGACGGCCTCGGCTATCCCTCAGGCGTCTCGGGAGACGCGCTGCCCTTGGAGGCTCGCATCGTGGCGGTGGCCGACGCTTACGAGGCGATGACCAGCGACCGCTCCTACCGCGACTCGATCGGCCATGCGCGGGCGCGCGCCGAGCTGCGGCGCTGTGCGGGCTCGCAGTTCGACCGGCGCGTCGTCGAAGCATTCCTCACCACGCTGCAACGCGAGAGCGAGCGAGCCCAGGCGACGCTCCCGATCGGCGTGGAAGGCTGACCGACGGCTCAGGCTTTACTTGAGTACGACGATTTCCCGCTGCAGTTGGGGAAGCCGACATAGGTGGTCGTGAGCGTCCCCTGCTCAGCCCTGCCTTTGAGGAACTTGCCGGTGATCTTCAGCTTCGAGCCGACCTGACCCTTCTTCGGACCTTCCTGTATGACGTATTGCCCGGAGCTTGTGAACGTCCCTTTGCTCGAGATCGACGCGTTCTTGAAATGGACCGGGGTGGGCCGACCGCCGCCGCTGCAGTAGAGCGGCACATTGCTGGTGCTCAGCGCACTCACCTGCTTGCCGCTGGAGGACACCTTGAAGCTGACGACCACCCCATCCCTCGAAGGCATGAGGCCTCCCTTGTAGGAGCCGCCTTTGACCTGGTTGGCCGCCAGCGCCGCGCTCGCCACAACCAGCACGGCCAGCACGACGGACATCGTGGATAGGACCTTCCACTTGCTCGTCATCGTCGCTGCCTCCTGTTCGTGGTCCACTCCGCCGCCAGAGCTCAGGACCAAAGATAGCCGTCTCAAAAGGGGGGTCGCGCCGCGCGGCGCCGCTGGTTCGTGAAAGATGCCCATGGATGGAGCTGGAGTACGAGTTGCAAACGCACCGCGCCGAGGACCGCCACTGGTGGTACCAGGGCCGCCGTCGCGTCCTAGAGCGAGCGATCGCCCGCCTTGGCCTGCCCGCGCATACGCGCATCCTCGACGCCGGCTGCGGCAGCGGGCGCAATATGGTCGATCTCGCCCACCACGGCACCGTCACCGGCGTCGAGCTGTCCGACACGAGCGCCGAGCTGGCGCGCGAGCGCCATGCCGGAGAGGTGCTCGCCGGCTCGGTCATGGACATGCCCTTCGACGATGCCTCATTCGACCTCACGGTCAGCCTCGACGTGATCGAGCACCTCGAGGATGACATTGGCGCTCTGCGCGAGCTGCGCCGCGTCACCGCGCCGGGCGGGGCGCTGCTCGTAACCGTACCCGCCTACCAGTGGCTCTGGAGCGGCCACGACGAGATCAACCACCATCACCGCCGCTACAACCGCCGCACGCTGCTCGCCGCCGCTCAAAGCGCCGGCTGGTACCTCGATAACTCCGCCCACTTCAACTCGCTACTACTCCCCGTCGCGATCCTGCTGCGTGCGCTCGAGCGCTTCAAGCCATCCACCACCAAGTCGAGCCTCGACCTGTGGGTACCCCCGGCGCCGCTCAACTGGATGCTGCGCCAGCCGCTCAACCTCGAGGCCGCGGTCATCGGCCGCGGTGGCTCGATCCCCGCCGGGCTGTCCCTGCTCGCCGTATTCCGCTAAAAAAGGCTCGTCCTCGGCCCACCGGCGCGGCGACCGGCGACGCGGACCAGTCTGCGGAGGCGAGCGAAATTGTCTCCCAAAAACAGCCCCCCCTCACCAGGACGAACCGATCCCGCGAGGCCTACGGGTCCACGATCGTCTCGACCAGCGCCGACGCGTGCCCCCTGAACGTCCAAGCCCGATTGACGAAGAAGGTGATCACGGTCACGATCACGGTTGTCACCGCCTGACCAACCAGCTTGTCGAGTCCTGCCCCGTCGACGAACAGGTACACAAGCCCGAGGTCGATCAGCAGGCCACAGCTCTGTACCACGAACCAGCGCACCGGCGTCAACGCGTCGCCAACATGATCTCTGAACGTCCACGAGCGGTTCCACAGGAAGCCGTTCACCGCCCCCACCGCGAAGCCGATGCCCGACGCCGCCACGTACCACACCCCGAACACCTTCAACAGCAGCGTGTACACGGCAAAGGCGATCAGCGTGTTCGACACGCCCACGATCCCGAACTTCACGAACTGCATTACCAAGGGCATTCTCAGGATTCGCGCGGCCCCGTCCCCTACTCTTCTCATGGCCACTACTTAACCAGCTTCGTCCCGTCGGAAGGAAACATGCCGGACATTCCCGCGCGCGTCCCAGCCCTGCTAAGCGTCGTTGCCCCCGTCTACAACGAGGAGGAGCTCATCGAGGCGTTCGTCACTCGTGCTTGCGCCGCGGTCGCCGACTACACCTTCGAGCTCGTGCTCGTCAACGATGGCTCCTCCGACTCCACCCCCGAGCTGCTCGACCGTCTCGCATCCGCCGACCCCCGCGTACGCGTCATCCATCTCTCGCGCAACTTCGGCCACCAGGCCGCCCTCACAGCCGGCCTGGAGCACGCCGCCGGCGACGTCGTCGCGATGATCGACGCCGACCTGCAGGACCCCCCCGAGCTGATTCCCCGCATGGTCGAGCAGTGGGAGCACGGCTCCGACGTCGTCTACGCCGTGCGCAAGCAACGCGAAGGCGAGACGGCCTTCAAGCTCGCCACAGCCTCCTGGTTCTACAAGCTCTTTGACAAGCTCGCCCAGGTCGATCTAGAGCCCAACTCGGGCGACTTCCGCCTGCTCGACCGCCGGGCACTCGACGCCCTGCTCTCGATGACCGAGCGCTCGCGCTTCCTGCGCGGCATGACCGTCTGGGTCGGCTTCACCCAAACCGCTGTCCCCTACGAGCGTGACGCGCGCACCGCCGGCGAGACCAAGTACACGCTGCGCAAGATGCTCCGCTTCTCGTTGGATGCGATCGCCTCCTTCTCGCACCTCCCGCTGCAGCTCGCCACCTACGCCGGCCTGCTCTCCGCAAGCGTCGCCTTCATCGCCATCCCGATCGTCATCGCCCTGCACTTCACCGGCTCCTACCTGCCTGGCTTCTCCACCCTCACAATCGCGATCCTGCTGCTCGGCGGCATCCAGCTGATCGCCCTTGGCGTCATCGGCGAGTACGTCGGGCGCATCTACGACGAGGTCAAGCACCGCCCGCTCTATATCGTGCGCGATGAGCGCAACCGCCCCGCGGGGGACGCGGTCGGCCCCGTAGCCTCCGCGCGCGCGGGCCTCTCCGCACGCTTGCCCGAGCGCGTCGGTTGATCGCACCGCTCCTTCGCGGCGTCCCACCGGTTATCTGCACCACAGCCTTTGCGTCGCGTTCGAACCTCGAAACGGGAGAGCCCTAAGACCATGCGCCACCGCACCCTGACACTGCTCGCCACCCCTGCCGTGCTCGGAGCGATGACCGTCGCCGTGCCCGCGCTCGCCGGCATCCCGATCATCCCCACCGCCCACCCCGCCTCCTCCAAATGCTTCACCGCCCGCATCGCCAAACGCAACGTGCGTGAGTGCCTGGTGGTCGGACCCCGAGGGCTGCGAGGGCTACCCGGACCGGCCGGGCCGCGTGGGTACACGGGCAAGACCGGCGCCACCGGGAAAACTGGCGCCGCGGGTAAAACGGGGGCAACAGGGAAAACAGGTGCCACCGGCGCGGTTGGTGCCACCGGCGCGGTTGGGGCCGCCGGTGGGATCGGTCCCTCCGGGCCCGCCGGCACCGCGCGCGCGTTCGCGGTGGTCAACCCCGCCGAAGTGGAACCGACAGCATCTGCCAAGGGGCTCATCGTCGCCCAAAGCTCGAACTTCGCCTCGATCCGCCGGGTCTCTACGGGCGTCTACTGCCTCGCCCCCGCCGCCTCCGTCAACCCCGCCGGCGAGCCCGCAATCGTGAGCGGGGAGTCGAGCTACAGCACGAGCGGAGCGGTCGCCCTCGCCGTGCTCGACTCCCAACCCACCAACTGCGCCGCGAGTGAATTCGAGGTCATCACATACGACGCTCGTTCGCCGAGCTCCCCCTCCTCGAACGTAGCGTTCGCGATCGCCGCGCCGTGAGAGCACCCATAATGGAGTGATGCCCGACACCACTCCCAGCGACCCCCTTTATGACGAGGATCCTCCCGGCGGCGAAGACCGTCGCGAACGCATTCGCCTGGAGACTCCCCGCCATCGCATCGAAGGCTCCCTGATGCTCGCCCGCGACGGCTACCGCTCGCGCGTCTCGGACATGCTCAACGCCTCCGAGCGCGACTTCCTCACGCTCACCGACGTCACCCTCACACCACTCGAAGACGGGCCGGTCGAGCGGCACTCATTCATGGCGATTGCCCGGGCCCACATCGTCTATGTGGTGGCACCGGGGGCGGAGGGGTCCAGAACCTCCTAGAGGAGCGCCCGCCCTCCGGGGCTCTCGATCCACCTACCCTGGCAGGTTCGCTCACGCCTGCTGGGGCGCCGGCGTCAAGACCGGAGCGATCGGCGATGTCGAAGCCAAGGCCGGTATGGGACGCGGAGCCTTTGCCAATACGGGATCGGCGCCGCCAGCCCAGTCCTTGAGGAACGTCTCGGTGGCTGCGGTGTCCAGAGGACGAGCAAAGAGGAAACCCTGGCCTGTATCGCAGTCCTCATCTCGCAGCAGGGATAGCTCTCGTTGCTCTTCGATGCCCTCGGCGAATGTCTCGATCGACAGGGCCTTGCCGAGCTGCACGAGGGTGCGAATCAGCGTTTCGCCCTCCTGGTTGTGCTTGAGCCCCGCGATGAATGACCGGTCGATCTTCAACGCGTCGACCGGGAACCGTTGCAGGTGAGCAAGAGAGGAATATCCAGTGCCAAAGTCGTCGATCGCTATGCGCACGCCGAGATCCTTGATCGCCGCGAGCCGGCGAGCGGTCTCCTCCGCATTGCGCATCAACGTGGTCTCGGTGATCTCGATCGTCAGTGCCGTGGACTCAAGACCGCTTGCGAGCAGCGCCTGCTCTATGTCGCCAATGATCTCGTCTGTATCGAGCTGGCGTCCGGAGACATTGACCGCCATGCCAATCTCATAGCCGGCCGCGCGCCATGCCGCCCCCTGTACGCACGCCTCCCCCAAAACCCACTTGCCGATCTCGGTGATCAACCCCGTCTCCTCTAGCAATGGGATGAAATCGTCGGGTTGGACGACCCCCCGCGCAGGGTGCCTCCAGCGGATCAGCGCCTCGACACCGGTGGGACTCATGTCTCGCAGGTCGATCGTGGGCTGGTAGGCGAGGAAGAACTCCTCGTTCTCGAGCGCTTCGCGCAGATCCATCTCCATTTCCATGCGATTCTGCATCGTGTCCTGCATACCGCTCTCGAACACCACGTAGCGATTCTTACCGTCCCACTTGGCGCGGTACATCGCGATGTCCGCGTCGCGCAACAGGTCCTCGGCCGAGATCTGCTCGCCGATCGCGATCCCCACGCTCGCGGTCACGGTCACGCGGGTCGCCTTGTCCGCGCCGAGATTGAACGGGTGCTCGAGCGCGTCGAGCAGCCGCTCGGCGATCAGCTCTGGGCCAACCGCCATCGAGAGCTCTTCTGAGATCACGACGAACTCGTCCCCGCCAAGGCGCCCCAACGCGTCGGCGTCGCGAATCACCCCGCCCAGCCGCGCTGTCACACCACACAGAAGTTCGTCCCCGACAGCGTGACCGAGCGTGTCGTTAATGCTCTTGAAATTGTCCAGATCGATGAACAGTGCCGCCACCGGCCTCTGACTGCGCGCCGAGCGCGCAAGCATCTGCTCGACGCGGTCGCGGATCAGCGTCCGGTTGGGCAAGCCGGTCAGCGCGTCGTGCGTAGCCAGAAAGCTAAGCTCCTCCTCGCGCCGACTGAGCTCTTCATCGGTCCGCTGGCGCTCCACCTCAAAGCACTCACACATCCGCAACAGGCTGAACTCGAGGCTCAACTGCAGGATGTTCAGGGCCTGCGACAGCGCCTCAGGCGAAACCGTCAATTCACTGGCGCTCTCCTGCAGGATCTCCGCCATCACGTTGCGCCACCAAAAGCAGCGCCAGGTCACCTCATCCAGAGAGGCCGCGCGATGGGCCGCCAGCTCGCCAAATATCTCCCACGTTTCTTTGCCGGCCTCGATCGCGACCTCCATCCCCTCCCCCGAGATCCATCGAGCCACAGCGATCGTCGAGCTCCTGCTGATCCGTTCGAAGCTCTCCTGCACCAGCCCATCAACCTGATGCTCCGCTCCCGCGGTACGCGTAACCGTCAGACTCAGCACGTCGTTCGTTCGTGTCTTAAGTCTCTCGCCCAAGCGAGCCAGATCCTCCTCGCACTGGCCCGTTGCGCCGCCTGGTGGTGACGGGACTTGCATCTCATAACCCCCCAAATCTGAGCGTTGTACCGACATCTAGAATCACAATCGGCCCACTCACCCCAGACCTTTAAGATTGCAGGCCCGTACTAGCTGCTACACCCGGGCTGCGCTTCTTGACCTCATGCAGCCTGGCCCCATCAAGAAACATTGCCAACGGGGAAACGGAAGGGGTGGTGTGTGGTTTCAGCTGATAGGCGACACATGTGTCAGGACATAGGAGACACCAACGTGATGGGGGTCTTCTGTGGAGATGGCGAG
>Ga0208357_1000074_pt1 | contig 73330 bp, 66 predicted proteins | sample NGESurdeep092012_6_FD_184487 | JGI IMG/M metagenome (GOLD analysis project Ga0208357, IMG submission 184487) | Arctic peat soil microbial communities from Barrow, Alaska - NGEE Surface sample F52-2 deep-092012 (SPAdes) | ecosystem: Environmental > Terrestrial > Soil > Wetlands > Peat ...
CTGCGATGCCAGTGTCTGCTGAAAACGCGCCATTCGCCTCATACTTATAGTTTATTCGGATTCGTCGCGGCTTGCAGACTTGTGCAGAGGTTCCTTAGCAGTTGCCCCGCTCTTCATCACCGCCGCATCGTGTCCCGTCACCCGCCCCACGTCCTGGCTCAAATCGCCCACGGCCCTCATCACCCCGGGCCAATCCTGGTCGCTCACCACCAGCGTCGCCGTCTGCCCATTCGCCGCCAGCACAAAATCGCCTTGAGAAGGCGCGTCGCTCATGTACTTCGGATCGCCTAAAGCCCGGGCCGCGGTCGGCAGAGAAACCATCGCCAAAAAAATAAGGACCGCGCTTCCGGCGGTCTTCAATCGATGCCCCAATGAATGCCCCAATGAATCCATTGATAAGCTCCCGGCGCGAGCTGTAGCCCACGCGCGTTGCAGGCGAAAAACTATCGTCTTTTGGTTAAACTTTAATGGCAACGCCACAGATGGTCGATGGCAGCCGTGATCCCGGTCCCGGTGTCTTGCCCATTGACTTCAGTGTGATCTCTCAACCAGGCCAGGACCTTCACCGTCAACTCCTTAGTCTCGACGCCGTCCGGGGCGCTGCAGCGGTCACTTTTGCCGTTCAGGGCCTGTGCTGCGTAGGCGTTGGTGCTGGCCTCGACAATCTGATTCGCGCATATTACGTAGTTCTTGGCGTCCGCGCAAAACATCACAAAGGCGCCGATTTTGTCTGGGGCTCCCCACGAGGTGTGACCTGTGGCAATGGATTTCTGGCATTTCCACAGTGCTTTAATTGCCGCATTGATGCCGTCCGCCGTGCTCATGCTGGCTGTCTCAGTATGTGCAGAAAGCCAGTTGACGATGGCTTTGTAACCCTCTTCGTGTTCAATGCCGTCGGGCACTTCGCAATCCGTGGCGGGAGGGGTGCTAAGGCTGGAAACCACCTGCACTTCGATGATTTTGCTGCGGCAGGCATCGTTGAGGGGGGGTGCAGAAGAGGGCGAATTTTCCAGCAGTGGCGGGCACGTCGGTCGCCGCCCAGGCCCGGTTCGGCGTCAGCGTCCCGACGATGAGGATCAGAGTTGCCGTCATCGGGAAAGAAACTCCTCGCAGCTTCTTGATCCTTCTCGCGCACATCTTTAACAATGCATGAAGGGAACAGATTCGTGCCATTGTGGTCTCCGTTTCGCTTCCTTTAGGCGAAGTTCCGCGCGCCTGAGGTCTGCGGCAAAAAAATCATTTTCCGCCACATGCCAGGACTGCGGCGCGCCACGCGTCGGCTTGGTGGTTCGCGACATCGAGCGTAGCGAAGCGGATCTGGAGTGACTTATAAGGAGAACTTCCCCACACGCTGTCTGTCATTGAAATGGGGGTCACGGCCGGCAGAATCAGCGTGACCACTTGCGGCGGAGCAGTCACACCCTTCAGGTCAGGACAATCCGGGGCGGGCTTGTCCGCGTCCTTGATCAGGTCCAGCGGGAAGCAGGATTCCTGACCGCGGCTTACGACGTGGATTTTGGCTGGCACAAGGTTGCTCAAGTCAAACTTGGCGCTGAGGGTGCCCGAGTAATCGTTGTCGGTCGTGCCGTCCTTGGCCACATGCAAAAGCTTCTGCGAGATGACCAAATTCACCGTGCAACCCTGAAAGGTCATGCTGTCAGTCTGCGTTGTGGTGGTGTAATGATCCTGAATTCCAGCATCATCCAGCACTCGGGTAATCTCTGTTGAAGTTTCAAAGTGACCGCCAATCCACGTCAGGCTGCTCGCCGCCGCAGCGTCTGCCGGCCTTTGTGCCTGCGCTCCGATAGCGAATGCGGCACCCAGCACGCCTGCCATCCAGTACGATTTCATCGCTTGACCCCACTCTCTTCCCAATCTTCCCCAGAGAGTTTCCTGAGACGTCCCTGAATACTACTCCTGAGACTTATCACTGGCTTCGCCCTCGCCATAACTTTCCCATGGTGTCGTGAAGGACACGAGCCCAAGGATCGGCAAACTGAGGTGTCAAGCCCCGCACGTCTTCGAAGACTTGCCCGCTCGCTTGCTAACCAGCTGATTTCTCGATCTCTTCCTCACTTCAAATTTTGTCGGCGAAGTTTGCCGATAATTTGCCGACTCCGGCGCATACTCAAACCATGATCGCTCCGCCAGGAATAAACCGGCTTCTCATGCGGCCGGGTGAAGCAGCCTGCCGGCCAACGGGCCGTCAGAGAGGGCGGGAAATTTATGAATGAGTGATTTTTGGTAATTTTTGTCCGTTTTTACCGTAAGTCTTTTGTCATCAATACAAGCCTCTAGAAAATGACATCTAATTTGGTGAAATTTATGCGATTTTGTTAACGAAATGACCCCAAATCATCCTCTTTCAGCCCTTTTCAGCCGTTTTATCGCCCAAATCACCGTCTTCCCGGCAGCAAGGTATGGAAGGTATGAGGAGGTATGGACGAGGTATGGAAAAGGTACGGCCCCCCACGTAAGTCTCTTCGAATCAAATATGGAGGTATGGCATACCAGGGTAGAGGGGGTGGGGTAACGAAAAAGTAAACAACAGCCGCCCACCGGATCCGAATGACGACTGGCTGGCTATTCGCCGCTCCGCCGACTCGCTGACCTGCTCCCACGCTCGCTGAATCACTTCGCAAGCGCCGCTGCGTTTAGACTGGGTCTCAGCGCAACCATGAAAGACGCAATCCACGTTTCGAAAGAGAATTACCTCAAGGCCATCCTCGAGGCCGAGGCCGAGGGCCGCCAGGTAATTCCGGCGATGCTCGCGCACTGGCTTGAGGTTTCCGCGCCGGCCGTCACCATGGCGCTCAAGCGGCTCAAGCGCGACGGCTGCGTCAAGGTGGGCGACGACGGCATTGTGCGCCTCACGGCGGCAGGCCGCGAGATGGCATACCGCACCGCACTGCGCCATCACCTCATCGAGCGCATGTTGAGCGAAGTTTTTGGAATGGAGTGGCATGAGATTCACGAGGAAGCAGAGAGGTTGGAACACGCGGTCTCGCCGGCCTTCGAAGCAAAGTTGAAAGATAAGCTTGGCGAAGGCGGCGCATGCCCACACGGCAACGCGGTCCTCCCGATTAATCCCACCGAGCGTAAGCGGCGCGGCGAGATGCAGCTTTCCCAAGCCCCGGTCGGCAAGCGCTACACAGTTGTCAGCCTCCACGAGCGCGATCCAAAGCTGCTCGAGTTTCTGCACGCCGCTGGAATCGGGCCCGGCAAGAGCCTGCGCGTAATGAGCCAGAATTACGATCAAACCGTTTTGATTGATCTACCTACAGGGAATGCAATCCTGGGGCGGCCGGCTGCGGAAGCGGTCTGGTTGCGTCCGGATCGTTGAGCCCGGGTCCAAGCCATTGACCGTAATTTAATCTAAAAGAATTCATTAACTACAATTAACAAGATATGGCATACTAAGGTTGAGGGCGCTCGTAGTCGCTCAGTCGGTTACCGCACTGTACGGGTCGCGCGCTGCCTGGATTCTCTACTGGGGAACCAATCGAGCATGCACCCCTGTTCGCGTGGGCCTGTTCCGCAAGTGTTCACGTAAAGCTAAAACTCCGCACTTATCGATGCGAGGAATGCCAGGCCATTGAATGCCAGCACAAAACCCGGTCCAGATCACGCCATCGCAGTCGATGAAGTCGTCGTCACGCATGAGGACATGGATCGCGCTTACGACCGCTCGCGGGTGAGCGAGGCGCGGCGCTCAGTGGGGCTGCGCTCGCACCTGTCGCTCCTTTGGCTGCTGGTGGGGCCAGGAATCCTTGTCATGCTGGCCGAAAACGACGGCCCGAGCATGCTGTCGTATGCGGCGACGGGCGCGAAGTTCGGCATCGGCTTCTTTCTACCCTTCGTGGTGCTGACGTTTGTGATGGCGCTGGTGGTTCAGGAGATGACGGTGCGGCTGGGCGCGGCCACTCATCGCGGTCATGCCGAGCTGATCTTTGAGCGGTTCGGCCCCTTCTGGGGCTGGTTCTCGATGATCGATCTGAGCATCGGGAATTTTCTTACGCTGGTGACTGAGTTCATTGCGATCCGCGCGGGGTTTGGCTACTTCGGCGTGCCCGCGTGGGCCGCGGTTCTGGTGGCGCTCGTGGTGCTCTATTCCGCGCTGCTGAGCCACCGTTACTGGACGTGGGAGCGTTTGACCCTGGCTGCTGCCGCGTGCAACCTGATCTTTGTGCCCGTGGCCCTGATGACTCACCCGCACTGGGGCGCGATTGGCCATGCGATGGTGACGTGGACGCCTTTGCCGCGTGTGAGCCAGGAGACGCTGCTGATCCTGCTCTCTGACATTGGCGCCACCGTAACGCCGTGGATGCTCTTCTTCCAGCAGAGCGCCACCGTGGACAAGGGCATGACGACGAAAGACATTCGCTTCGGGCGCATCGACACGGTGCTGGGCGCGGGGCTGGCCGCGCTGGCTGCGCTGGGCGCAATCATCGCCACCGCGCCGCTCTTTGGACATATCGGCGCGGCCAATTTTGAGGCGGCGCAGTTCGCGCAGGCGCTGGAGCCGGTCGTGGGACATATAGGGGCGTCGTTGTTTGCGCTCGGGATGATCGAGGCCGGCATCGTCGCGTCGATCACCATTTCGACGTCGTCGGCCTACGCGTTCGGCGAGGTTGCGCGCCGACCGCACAGCCTGAATCTTCCGGTGAATCAGGGCAAGTCGTTTTATGCGGTGCTCTGCCTTTGTGCCGCGGTCGCGGCGGCCATCGTGCTTGTTCCGAACCTTCCACTTACCTTTGTGGTGCTGGTGGTGAATGTGGTTGCGGTTCTGGCCATGCCGCCAGCGCTGGTGTTCCTTTATCTGCTGGTCAACGACCCGGAAATCATGGGTGATGTGCGCAGCCCACGGTGGGCCAATGTTCTCGCAGCCGGCGTTGTGGTGCTGCTGACGGCCGCGGGTGTCCTCTATGGAATCAGCGTGATCTTTCCGCGGGCCTTCGCGTGGATGGGAAGCTAGGGAGCGAATGCAAGAAACCAAACACCTCACGGAAGAAGAAGTTGGCTGGGTTCTCAGCAACCTGGAGCGGGATCAGCTCGTCCAGGAGAAATCCGCGCCCATTCCGCGCCGGCAACTGCGCGGCGGAGAGTCGGTCCTCGTATGGGCTCTGCGAATTTACCTGCTCTTCATGATGGTCGTTGTCTTCTGGCAGGCGTGGACGGCGGTTAGATAGAGGGCCCCAGGTGAGACGGTGCCGCTGCGGCGGAAATACGTTCCTCTTGTGGATCGATCAGGCTATAAGTCGCGGTGGGGGCGCTGGATGCTGGCACGCCCGTCGAAGCCAATTTGGGATGCTCCTGACGCTGTCTGCTCCCGCTTTGGGTTGCCCGGGGAGTTATCACACGGAGTGGTTATTGCGGGCCTGGAATCGGGCATGGTCCAATGGTCAGTACTTCGTTCGGCTTGGTCTCCCAATTCAAAGGAGCGGGACCTGCTCATGGGTGATGTAGTCCAAATCGAGGCAAGTGAAACGGCCACGTCTGCCGGCGCACAAACTCAAACAGGTGTGGCGGAGCGGGTTTACAAGGTCGTAGCTCCCACCGGTGGGGCCAGCCACGAGGACCTCTACGGCTTCCGCGCGGCCATCTATGAGCCCCCGCCGGTCGAGCAAAAGGAAGCGGACCCGAAAGGGGCAAAGTCCAAACGGGCGGCGGCATTGTTGCCGATCCTACTGATCCTGGTACTCGGTGCGCTGGCTGTTCTCATCATCCCCAAATTGACAAAGTCGAATGCGCCGCCTCAGTACCTCGACTTGGGAACCCGCAGGTTCGATTCAGCAGGGTTGGGAGCACGGCTCATCGCGCGATGGGAAGGAAGCACGGCATATCAGCTTTATATCGATCCGCTCGATCCACAGCAGACGGCAGGCTTTCAAGCCGTTACGGTCAACCCGCCTCGCCCAGTCTCGGTTGTAATCAGGCTTCTTGATTCCACCGGCGCCGTGGCGTGCCAAAAGGAAGTTGTGCTTCCCACGCCCGTGCCGATTACTGACTCTTCCAATATTTCCCAGGCGCTGTTGCCAATGCAGACGGCCAGCGGAGACATGATCCAGAATATTGCAGGTCCGGACGGGCAAATTGCGGAGATTACTATTTCGGGCGGCATGCCATGTTCACTTAAGCAGTATCAGAGCCTCAAAACCTGGGAGTTCTTCACCAACTTTCCTACGCTCGACGATCAGGACAACTGGCTGAAACACCAAAAGCTGATCGATGCCGCCGCCAGCAAGAAATCCCATCCCGAAGACGGCGGCTCGGGATTTTCCGCGAGGAGCCTGCACCTGCCCGCGGCGATTGAGGACGATGACGTAATCGTGGGAGAAAATCCGCAGCGTGGAACCCTCGATACTGAGGGAGGCCGCGTGTTTATGGTCGGAGTAACCGGCTTGCGGAACCGCACGGCCGAATGGCAGGTCTTTCCCGCCGCCATCCATTTTCACTGCGACAAAAACGGCGCCTGTGTCCTGACTCGAGTGAATTCGCGCTCCTCCCTTCAAGCGCGTTTGATCAGGTAAAGGGCGCGGTTCACCCTTCTCAGCCGATTTCTTCCAAGCGCTTCTAGTACCATGGTTGCGATGCAAGTTTTGTCCGCAGCCGAGATGCAGGCCTGCGATCGCGCCACCACGGAGCGGTTTGGAATTCCATCGATTCAATTGATGCGGGCGGCCTCTTCTGCCGTCGCGGCCTTTGCGCGCCAGCAGTTTCCGCGCGCGCGCCGCGCGACGGTGCTGTGCGGAAGAGGTAACAACGGCGGCGATGGCATGATGGCGGCGCGGCTGCTCGGCGATGCCGGTCTCGAAGTGACCACCTTGCTTTTGGGCGCTCCGGAAAGCCTGACAGGCGATGCCGCGGTTGCATGGAGCGAATTGAACAATCTGAACAAGCCGAAGCGCGGACAGATCCATGTCGTCACGAATGCCAAGGAGCTGGCCATGCACAACGATGCGCTGAACACTGACCTGATTGTGGACGCGGTGCTGGGCACCGGGTTCAAGCCTCCGCTCAAGGGACTGGCGCTTGAGGCGCTGGAATGGCTGCGCGCCGGGCGAGCGTCAATTCCGCCACCAATTCTCGCTCCCGTTCTCTCTATCGACTTGCCTTCTGGTTGGCCTGCCGATGAGACCAGTGCGACAGTGGCGGGGCCTGTGTTTCCAGCTGACGCAGTCATCACTTTTACCGCGCCCAAGCCCGCGCATCTTTTTGGCCAGTTGACGCGGTGCTGGGATCAACCGGTCGTGGTCGCTCCCATCGGCTCGCCTGAGGCCGCGATCGATTCTGAGCTGAACCTGGAGTGGGCCGGCTCGTCGCTGGCGCTAGTACAAGCTCCGCGTCCGGCGGCCGCCAACAAGGGCAACTTTGGTCATGTGCTGGTAGTCGGCGGCACGTTTGGAAGCGCGGGAGGCAAATCTGGAGCGCCGACAATGGCCGCACTCTTTGCGATGCGGGCGGGCGCAGGGCTGGTGACGGCGGCAGTTCCGGCTCCGGCGCTGGCCGTGGTTGCATCGTTCGCGCCGGAGCTGATGACCGTGCCCCTTGCCGTGACCAGAGCCGGCCAGATTGCAGCGAAAAATATCGAGAAGAGGCGGGTCGCCGCGCTGATGGCGGGAAAGACTGTCCTTGCCATCGGGCCTGGTCTGGGACAGGGCGCGGAGACTGTGAAATTCCTGACTGGGTTGCTGAGTGCGACGAACATTCCGGCGGTGATCGACGCCGATGCGCTGAATATTATGGCGGCGAATCCGGCGCTGCTGAAGAAGTTGGCCAAAGGTAGAACGCTGGTTTTGACGCCGCATCCGGGCGAGATGGCGCGGCTCGCGGGAATCACCATAGCGAAGGTTCAAGCTAACCGTCTGGGGACGGCGCGCGACTTTGCCGAGCGCATGGGCGTGACGCTGGTGCTCAAGGGCGCGCGAACGCTTATTGCGCATCCGGATGGCCGCGTGGCCGTCAACACTTCAGGGAATCCGGGCATGGCCAAAGGCGGCAGCGGTGATGTGCTCACCGGGCTGATTGCGGGCCTGCTGGCGCAGTTTCCTCACAATCCGGCGCAAGCGGTGCAGGTTGCTGTTTATTTGCACGGGCTGGCCGCGGATTTCGCGGTTCGCGAAGGCGACGAGCACACGTTGCTGGCCACCGATTCTCTTCGGCAACTCGCGAAGGCGTTCCAATCGCGCGCCCATGATTTTGATGATGGCGGCAAAAACGGGTATGTTTGGTTGCAAGGGGCAATGCGGGCGGCAGACTAAGAGCGCATGTAGCAGATCTCGATGAGGTTCAGCGATGACCGAAGCCGCAACATTGGCGGAAGGCAAAATGTACGAGTTCACCACGCAAAGCAGTGCGGACACGATTGCCGTCGGCCGCAAGCTCGCCGGTATTCTCAAGCCTCCGCAATTGCTGCTGTTACGCGGCGATTTGGGAACGGGCAAAACGACGCTGGTGAAGGGCATTGCGCAGGCGCTGGACGCGGCCGAGCCTGAAGAGGTCACCAGTCCGACATTCACGTTGATCCACGAATACGACGGCTCGCGCGAGGGTAAGCCGGTGAAGCTCTACCACCTGGATGTCTATCGGCTGGAGAGCGAGCGCCAACTTGAGACGCTGGGCCTGAACGATCTGCTGACGCCGGATTCGCTCGTCGTGGTGGAGTGGGGAGAGAAATTCAAAAGCATTAAGAAGCGCGCAACCGGAGAGATCGCGATTTCGACGGAGGGCGGCGACGCGCGCAAGATCACGGTGACGCTGAAGGAATAGCAGGCCGTCCGGCAACGACGGTCCTTGATATTGTGGATTTTGCGTGGGCATCGCGGATCATTCTCTTTCTCTCGCATAGTCTGATACAGATTCACGAGGGAAATCATGAACCGCATTCCATTTAGAGAAGTGCAGACGGCACTGACGGGCGTGCTGCGCAAGCTCGAATTCGCCGACGATCGCGCCGAGACTTGTGCAAGGTTGTTTTGCGAGACGACGCGCGATGGAGTTTACACACACGGCATCAACCGCTTTTCACGCTTCGTGGCCGCGATTCGCAACGGCAGCGTGAATCCCGCCGCCGAACCTGAAGTCACAGCGCGATTAGGCGCTCTGGAGCGTTGGGATGGCCATAGAGGCCCGGGAAACCTGGCGGCGCTCGCCGCGATGGAGCGCGCGATCGCTCTGGGGCGCGTGCATGGCGTGGGATGCGTGGCGTTAGGCAATACCAATCACTGGATGCGCGGCGGAACCTACGGCTGGCAGGCCGCGGAAGCAGGACTGATTGGCATCTGCTGGACCAATACCATGCCCAACCTGCCGCCATGGGGCGGAGCGGAGCGCGTGATCGGAAACAATCCGCTGATTATTGCCGTGCCGCGCGCAAGCGGCCCGGTGGTGCTCGATATGGCCATGTCGCAGTTCTCCTATGGCGCTCTCGAGAGCTATCGCAAGCGCGGCGAGATGCTTCCGGTCGATGGCGGGTTTGATGCGGACGGCAACCTGACGCGCGATCCCGGCGAAATCGAGAAATCGTGGCGGCCGCTGCCGGTTGGGTATTGGAAGGGGTCGGGTCTCGCGGTCGTCCTGGACATGATCGCCGCCATGATGACTCTGGGACAGGCGACGTGCCAGATCTCCTCGGACCCGGTGCTCGAGACCGGCATCTCGCAGATGTTTCTTGCGCTCAACCCTCAGGCCTTCGGGCCAGGGCCAGAGGCAGAGAAAATTGCGGACGGGGTTGTCGCGTCTTTGCACAACTGTGCGCCGGCAAAGCCCGGCGCCAAGGTTCGCTATCCAGGAGAAGAGACTCTGCGCATTCGAGAGGAAAACACACAGTTGGGCCTGCCAGTTGAGCCCGCAGTGTGGGCCGAGATTTTGGCGATGTAGCTGGCTGCCGCGCCGGCCGAGGTTTGCCGAATCTGCGACACAGGGAATCCCAAGAACTGGCGGCCGGCGGCAAATCGGTACAGGGATTTCTTCGATCTCTCAGTGAATTTAATGACGATTAGTTAAATAGAAGAAACACGCAAACCAAAAAGGGCCCGTAGTCAGGATGCATGAGAATATTAGGCCTGCCCGAAACATCCCTTCACCGCGCTTGCGCGCAAGCACCGGGTCGACTTTCCGAGTTCCGAGTTCGACCATCCAGCCAAACGTGTAGCACACGTTCGCCATGATCGCATATGCGGCAACTCCGAGGAACATGCCCATCGGTTCCTCGGCATCTTCGCCCAGCGGGATTACCTTGCTCATTAGAATTTCAAATCCCACGATTGAAATGAATCCGATGATGAGTAACAGGAAGTTATAGAGTAGCCTGCGCCACTCCCACCAAGAGATAATTTGCCAAGAGGTGAGGACAGCTTCCTTTTCTTCGCCCATTTGAGCTCCTGACCTCAGAATCCCATGATGTTGTAGCCGCAATCCACATAGATCACTTCGCCGGTGACGGCGCTGGCCAGGTTGCTAGCGAGGTAGAGGGCAGTGCCGCCGACTTCAAGCTGATCGACGTTGCGGTGGAGGGGAGCGCGGTCGCTATGTGCTTTGAGCATCTCGCCCAGCGCGCCCACTCCGCGCGCCGCCAGCGTCTTGATGGGTCCGGCGGAGATTGCGTTCACGCGAATGTTTTTGGAGCCCAGCTCGAATGCGAGGTAGCGCACAGCAGATTCGAGCGATGCCTTGGCTAGCGCCATAACGTTGTAGTGGGGCACGACTTTTTCTGCGGCGTAATAGGTAAGAGTGATAATGCTGCCGCCTTCGGTCATCAACGGCACTGCACCGCGGCTCACGGCAACCAGCGAGTAGACGCTTACATCGTGGGCGATGCGAAAGCCCTCGCGGCTGGTGTTGATGAACTCGCCTTTGAGATCTTCGGCGGGCGCGTAGGCGATAGCGTGCACAAGAATGTCGAGCTTGCCGTACTTAGCCTTCAGCGCGGCGAAGAGCGACTCGATTTCCTGGTCGTTGGAGACGTCGCACTGGAAGCCGCTGGCGCCGGAGAGATCGTTGATCAGATCCTCGGCTTCGGCCTTCATGCGCTCGTTCTGGTAGCAGATGGCCATAGTGGCGCCGGCCTCGTGAAGCTTCTGGGCGATGCCCCAGGCGATGGAGCGCTTGTTTGCCAGCCCGAAGACCACGGCTGTCTTACCTGCCAAATTGATCATGCTGCTTTGAACCCTCCAAAACTCTAATCCAAAAGAGAAAACGGCGGAGTCGCGCCGCAATCCAGAATAGCAGAGCGATTTTCGTACCGACGTGTGAAGTGTGGCTTAGCCGCCGCCGATGGCTTACCCGCCGAGAAGGTTTAGCCACCGAGATCGATCAACTTGACCTGACCCACTGGACGTCCAAGAAAGCGCGGACCGAGGCGTTCGAACTTCTCGACCGAGTCGGTAGCGAAGCAATGAATTTCTGTTTCAGAAACAGCACTGGCTGAGACCAAAGCAGCACCGTTATTGAGCTGTCGCGCGGCAGACTCCGCCACGGACTCCGCTGAATCAATAACTTTGACGCCGGGCTGAACGGCTTTCTCAAAGAGCGGCCGCAAGAGCGGATAGTGCGTGCAGCCCAGGACGAGGGTGTCGGGATTCATGCCGCGAGCTGTGGCCTCGGCGCGAAGCTCACCCAAATAAATATCGATGACATTAGCCGTAATTGGATGATTGGTCCAGCCCTCTTCGACCAATGGAACGAGCAGTGGGCAAGCTTTCTCAATGGCGCGCAGACCGTGAGCTGTGCTTGCGGCAGTGTAAGCGCGGCTGTGAACCGTGGCCTCGGTGGCGACGACCAATACATCACCGGTGCTGGATGCGGCGCGCGCGGCGGCGGCACCTGGCTCGATGACGCCCAACACGGGAACAGAAACAGCATCCTGAATAGCATCGAGCGCCAGCGCGCTGGCGGTGTTGCAGGCGATCACGAGGAACTCGGCGCCTTGTTCGCGGACCAGAAATTGCGCGCTCTGTGCGGCGTATCGCGCGATAGTCCGCCGCGACTTGGAACCATAGGGCAGGCGCGCCGTGTCCCCAAGAAACGCAAAATGCGCGCCAGGAAGCCGCTCGACAAGCGCGCGCAGCACTGTCAACCCGCCAAAGCCGGAATCGAATACGCCGATCGTTGGTGCCATGTGTTCCAGAGTAGCCTCTAAGAGCCGGAGTTGCTTTTGTGAGAATTACGTTTTCCGGGGTCCTGATTCAGTGCGGGCGGCGGTCCGCTCAATGTCCAATCCTTCTGAGATACGCATTCAGCTCTTCGCCCTCAGCTGGAGGTGCGCACGCTCCTGGTCGCTCAAACAGGCAGACCCCCTGCCAACACTGCGACTGCGTAAATCCTGATGGAAGGCCGGGTGAGCCGGCCGGCGCGATCAAAGCGTTGAAGGATGGGGAGTCGTTGGCGAGTTGCTCAGCCCTTTCCATTGCAATGATTGGGACGTTGCGATGGAGATGCGTATATCCTCCCGACTCCCACCATATCCTGCGGTAGATTCCAACTCCGCATACTGCGGGCTCGCGGCTCAGGCGATCGAATGCGCCGTCGCCCCAGCGGGTCTTGTACCAGTCCGCGCAGTGCGCCGCCAACAGCGCCGATGAAACAAGGAAAAACGCAACACCGATGGCAACAACCCACCTGGGATTGTCGAGGAAGCTCAATCCGCGCTTGATCTCCTGAAGCAGATCGACAATTCCCATCGCCGCAAGCGTGATGGCGGGCGCGAGAATCGGATAGATAAAACGGATCTCCTTGTGCGGAATTACGCTGTGCGAAACAACGATAATGGCGCAAAAAATGGCCAGGAATGGGCTTCGCCGCGCGCCGTGAAAGAGAAGCAGGACTGCGGGGCCGAGCAGGACCAGAAGAACCAGCGCGTACCAGTACCACGGCTGGACAATTGTTAATTCTTTGCCCGGCCCGCTGACCACGTTCTCTTTGTAGTAGAGGACGAATGACTGCCACGGATAGGACCATGTGATCCAGTCTGTAATGCCAAAGAGAAGCACCGGGAGCGATGCTCCGGCCGCCACTACAGGAATTCTCTCCCGCCAGCGCGGATAGCAAAAGTAGATCATTGCGAAAAGAAGCGCAGGAAGCAATTGCATGCGAAGACAAGCGGCTAGAGCGCACAGCAATCCGGCAAAGAATAGCCGCTTTCGTTCGCCCGGCCTCTCGCCGTAGACGCCCAGATAGAGCCCCGGCAGCAAGACATGGGCTGCGACGACTTCATACAGTGCTTTGGGCGCAAAGTAAATAAAGCCGAAATAAAAGCAGCATGCCAGGGCCGCGATAACGGCTGCGGGAGTACCACTCGCTCGCTTTGCCCATGCATAGCCGAACCAGATTGCAACGAGTGAGATGAGAGAGAGCGCGATTGTAATTCCCAAGAGGTATCCGGCCGACGCCGATCCCATCCAGGCCGTCGCGCGCATCACGCCGGCGAGGAAAGTAGGAAGGACCCAGGAGCGCATGCCGAGCCGCCACTCCCAGGAGATAACGCCATAGCCATACACCAGCCTGTGGGCCGGTTCGAGCGTCTGGAAAATCTCATCGGGGAAGAAAATGTTCGGCGAGCACACCGCAAGCCCAATGCGCAGCGCCAAGGCAGATCCGAGCAGCCCGGTCCAGGCGCAGATCCTCTTTGCACGCGTCACGGCCGGCTACCCCCGGCTGCAACTGCGTCCTCGTTGGTTAGATAGGTCCGCGTCAAATCGGCGTGGCCTGCCAGCGTCGCTCGCGGCTGGCCATCGACCAGAAAGCGCACTTCCTTCACGCGAGGCAGGTTGGCTTCGAGCGTGGAGCAGATCGAAAGCACGGTGAGCGACTCAGTCTCCAGGCCTGAAGGATGTCCGGCTACGAAGCTGCCGGTAAGGTTGATCACCGCAAGCTCAGGACCGCTGGAAGTCGCGCTCCCTTTGCCATCCATGATCGGAACAAGAAAGACCTGAGCGATCGAGCCTGCACCGCCGGGTACAGGATGGGTTGCAATCGGAGCCGCATAAAGATCGAGCAGCTTGCCTAGGATGGCACGCGCGCGAGCCTCGGGATTCTGCGGCAGTGGCAGCGTGAGGAGCCGTGGCTGCACGGTGTTGTCGGTATCGTTGGCCACCATTAGAGTGGCCTGCTCGGCAGCGGCCACCAGGGGTGCCTGGGTCGGCGCTGAATCCTCACCATGCAGCAGGCGATCATGAGAGCGGCGCAATTGGTTCCAAAGCAGGACGCCCATGATGGCGGAGGCTGCGAGCAGAACGATGAAGAGGACGGTCTGGTGGCGAGGGATCACTGCTGGCCTCCCTCGGGCGCTTGCGATCGCCATTCGACCAGCGCCGCTGCGAGTGCATCGGCCACGCGAGCCTGGTAGTCCGGATCGTCGACGCCGGCCGATTCACTTGCATCGGACGATCGATCCGGCGCGATCTCAATGGCCACGGCGGGACAGGTCATGCTGTCGATCCCGGGGAGTGCGGTGCGCCCCAACGTCACGGGCACCGTGGCGTGGGACAGAGCCGCGTTGACCACACCGGCTAGAGACAGGCTGCGCAAGATCCACGCCGCTTGGGCGGTCTTCCAGGCGAGAAAGTGGGCGTCCTGAACCGGCGCCATCGAAGAAACGAACAAATGTACCCCGGAGCCGCTCTCTGCGGCGTGCAGGCTTAAGCAGGCCTGGGCATTGGCGTGGTTGGCAATCTCGGCGCGGCGATCAGGCTCGACAGCGTCGTCGGATTCCCGCGTCGTAACCACAGTAAAACCGCGCGCCATCAGCAGTGAGCGCAGCCTCACGCTGAACGCTAATGTGTAAACCTTCTCAGGCTCGCTGCCCAGATGGGCGCCGGCGTCGTCCCCGCCATGCGCAGCGTCAAGTACCACCACAAACCGCGAAGCGGCTGGGGGGGCTTGCGCGAAGGTTGCGGCACAAGCCGCCATTGCGGCGGCTGTTGCCATCGCTTGAAATAATCTAGGGCGATTTTGCTTTGTGGCTCTTTTTTCGCCGGCAGATTCCAGCGCCGGGAAGGCCGCGCCCAGCGCGAATGAGGCGTCGCGCAACGCGAATGAAAATGATGCGCTCGAATCCGACGGTCCCGGCTGCTTTGTCTTAATCCAACGCATAGATGGCCAAGCCGCTGAGCAGCTTGGGGAAAAAGTCAGTGGACTTTTGCGGCATCACTTCGCCCGCGAATGCGACTTCCTTCAACTGCTCCATGGTCACGGGGTTGGTGAGGAAAGCAATGTCGGCCTCGCCGCTGCGCACCAGCTCAACAGCCTCCTGGGCGTCGCGCAGATAGCGCAGGTTGGTCTGCTCGCGTACCTTCTCGGCATCGAGGCCCAAAAGCTTCTCGATAACAACGGAATGCAGTTGGGTCAGGTCGAGTTGCCGCTGGCGCTCCGGCAGGTCCGCCAGTGCTGCGGCCATCGCATCCGGCTTGGCGCGAAGCAGAAACGCGCCGGCCACAGTGACCGCAACAAATGCAGTTCCTTTTTCGCGCTTTAGCTCTTCAATGAACGCGGACGCATCGAAAGGCGGCAGCGCTTCAATGGTGAAGTACGCCTCGGCCGCCTTGAAAAACGCGGTGGCGAAGAAGCCGTTGAGACCATGCACGACGCGATGGGTGGGCAGAATCACCAGCTCGTCCGAATCCATGTTGACGAAGGTCATCATGGCGGCGGCCTCGGGGAATTCTGGCTGAGGCAGCTGTTGCGTGCCTGATGTATTTTTGCCGTTGGCTCCGCTCTGGTGTTCTTTGGAGTACTTCAACGCTGTCTCATAACGATGGTGGCCGTCGGCGATGATCAGTTTCTTATCGGCCATCGCAGTGACCAGGAGTCGGATGGCCGCCGGACTGTTCACGCGCCAGATCCTGTGGAGGACCCCGTATTCATCAGTGACTTCCGCGTCGGCTGCGCCATTGCCTTCGTACAGAATCTTTTCCACGCTTCCGGCAGGGTCAGAGTAGAGCATGAAGATCTGGCCAAAGTGCGCCAGCGTCGCTTTCAGCAGGTTCAGCCGGTCGCTCTTGGGCTTTGACAGCGTTTGCTCGTGCCGGAAGACAACATGGTCGGCGTATTCTTGGAGCTTGCCCAGGGCGATAAAGCCGCGCCGTTCCTTGATAATTTCAGTTCCGGGAACCGTAAAACGCTGCGCGTAGGCGAATATGCACGGCTCGTTTTCCTGGATTAATACTCCCTGTTCGCGCCAGGCTTGAAAATCATGCGACGCGCGGGTATAGACGTTTTCACCCTTATCCGCGTCAAATAGCTCAGGCAGTCCCAGAATGATTCGGACCAGGTTAAAAGGGCTGCGCTGGTAATAGGCCTGTTGCATGGCCGGCGTGATCTTGTCATAGGGCTGCGTGACCACGTCTTCCAGGCGAACCGAAGAGGGATTGTAGCGCCAGGCGCGAAAGGGATAGATACGAGCCATGAGGAAGGTCTTGCTCCCGGTTAAATGTCTGAATTTTTGGGCCCAGCTTGAGCCGCGGTGCCAGCTGGTGAGTGCCGGAATACCCAACCTCGATTGTATCGCAGCGAATGACGCGGCCAGACGGAGTGAATCCTGCAATGTGCCACGCCGGAGTGACAATCTGTTGACGGCAAAGACGCGCCAATAATGGTAATATCGCCTTCAATCTTCCGTGGTGCCGCATGAGGACTTGTCCCCAGCACGCGATTCAAAACCGGCTGCGCGGTTTCGTCCGCCTTCGAGGACTCGCCTCTGTAGGCGTGTTGGCTGCGGTCCTTTCGCTCGCGCAGGCCCGCGCGCAGGACGATCAACTAAATAAGGTTCATGTCGAGCCGCCGTCGACCCCTTCTTCCGCGCCGGCGAGCGAGCCAAAGGGCGCTGAAGCGGCTCCCGATACCGGCACTGGATCGCTCCACATCCATCCCGGCTCATTCATCCGCATGAATGTTGACATGGTGCTGGTCCCGGTCACCATCACTGACCCGTTGAACCGGCTGGTCACGGGCCTGGAAAAGGAGGATTTCCAGGTTTATGAGAACAATGGCGAGCAGCCGATCGTAACCTTCGCCTCAGAAGACGCGCCAGTCTCCATCGGCATCATCTTCGATCTCTCCGGCTCCATGACGTCGAAGCTGGTTCGCGCTCGCGAGGCGATTCTCCAGTTCATCAAGACTGCCAATCCCCAGGACGAATTCTTCGTCATCGGATTCAATGACCGTCCGGAGCTGATTGAGGACTTTACCAGCTCTGTTCAGGACATTCAGGCACGGCTGGCTACGGTCGAAGCGGGCCACCGCACCGCGCTGCTCGATGCGATCTACTACGGCATCGCCAAAATGAAGGATGCGCATCATGAGCGCAAGGCACTCCTGGTGGTGTCCGACGGCGGCGACAACCGCTCGCGCTACACCGAGGGTGAGGTGCGGGCTGGAGTTCGCGAAGCCGATGTGGAGATTTACTCAATCGGCATCTTCGATCCTTACGCGCCCACTCCCGAAGAGCGCACCGGCCCACAGCTACTTGATGACATCAGTTCCGCGACCGGGGGACGGCTATTTCGTGTCGACGATGTGGACGAGATGAGCGATATTGCCGAAAAGATCTCTACAGAACTGCGCAACCAATATGTAATTGGCTACAAACCCAAGGATCTAACCCGCGATGGCAAGTGGCGTAAAGTGAAGGTGAAGGTGAATCCGCCTCCGGGACTGCCTCCACTCACGGTCTATGCTCGCACCGGCTACTATGCGCCTCTGCAATAACGCGATTCTGGCCGCCGTTCTGGTCGCCGCAAGCCCTGCGTTGTCCGCGCAGCAGACGTCCGCGCCACCAGCCGCCGCGCAGGCAGCGCCAGCGGTCAATAATCCCTCAACTACGCCCGCCATCGATACCGATCCGGTCCGGTCGCCCGACGTTGTGACCCCGGCCCCGGCCTCAGGCACACTGAAAAAAGAGGGCGATGGCTACCTCCTCCACACCGACGTTGAGGAAGTGGTGCTCAATGCCACCGTGCTCGAAGGAACCAGCCTTGTCGAGAACCTCACCAAGGATGATTTTGCCATTTATGAAGATGGAGTGAAGCAGACGCTGATCAGTTTTCAGCACACCGATCTGCCCGTTTCCATGGGCCTGGTTGTCGACAACTCAGGATCGATGTACAAGAAGCGGCCCTCCGTGAACCAGGCCGCGCTCGACCTGGTCGAGGCCTCGAATCCGCGGGATGAAGCCTTTGTTGTGAACTTTTCCGATGAAGCATTCATCGATAGCGACTTCACATCGAATATCAGCAAACTGCGCGACGGGCTTTCGCACATCGACTCCCGCGGCGGCACGGCGCTCTACGATGCCGTGGTGGCTTCGGCAGACAAGCTGGTCGCCGATGCCAAGCGGCCCAAACAGGTTCTCATCCTGATCACCGACGGAGAGGACAACGCGTCGACCCTGAACCTGGAGCAGACGATTGCGCGCGTGCAACAACTCTCCGGCCCTGTCATTTACTCGATCGGACTCCTCTTCGGAGACGAAATGAGCCGCGCGGAAGTGCGGCACGCGCGCCGTGCTTTGGAGATGCTCTCCCAGGAGACGGGCGGCATGGCATTCTTCCCCAAATCGATCGACCAGATCGACCAGATCGCCGCCGAGGTGGCGCGCGACATTCGCAGCCAGTACACGCTGGGCTATCACTCCACGAAGCCGACAACTGTGCCGGGCTTTCGCAGGGTGGAAGTCACCGCCGAGTCCAAGGGATCGGGCAAGCTGACCGTTCGCACCCGCACCGGGTACTTCCCGGTGGTGCGCACGGCAAAACAAGCGGCATCGGTGGAGAAGTAGGGCGCTCTGCCGGTCGCAGTCTGACGACCTTTAATGCATTTCAGCGCGCGCATATCGTCATCCGCATCTATTCGGTAGCCCGTCCCAATGCTCCCCGCGATAAGCTAATAACTAAAAGCTAGGAGCCAGCAGCGACCTCATGTCTCAATACAAGTATTCGACCCTTGCCGTTCATGCCGGGCAGCACCCCGACCCTCTTACTGGCGCTGTGAATGTGCCGGTCTATCTTTCCTCGACCTTCGAACTCACCGGCATCGGCACTGATCGTGGCTGGGATTACTCGCGTGCCGGCAACCCCACGCGCGACCGGCTGGAGACGGCTTTGGCTGCGCTCGAGGGCGGTACGAGCGGGCATGCGTTCACAACTGGAATGGCTGCGATTTCGGCGTTGGTGGCGATGCTGCGCGCGGGCGATCATGTCGTCTGCTCGCGCGATGTGTATGCAGGCACCGTGCGGCTCTTCGATCAGATCGTGAGCGGCTACGGTATCCAGATTGAGTACGTCGACACCAGCGACCTGGCCGCTGTTGAAGCGGCGATTAAGCCGAACACCAAGCTTGTGCACATTGAAACGCCCAGCAACCCGTTGATGGTGCTGACTGACATTGCCGGCGTGGCAAAGATCGCCCACGCGCACGGCGCTGAAGTGAGCGTTGACAACACCTTCTTGTCGCCTGCGCTGCAACGCCCTCTGGAACTCGGCGCGGACATCGTGATGCACTCGACCACGAAATACCTGAACGGCCACTCCGACGGCCTGGGCGGAGCGCTGATTGGGTCAAAACCAGAACACAAAGAGCGTTTTCTGCTTATCCAGAAGGCGGCGGGCGGCGTGATGTCGCCCTTCGAATGCTTCCTCGTGCTGCGCGGCATCAAGACCCTGCCTTTGCGCATCAGGCAGCACGAAGAAAACGGTCGCGCCGTAGCGGAGTTCCTTTCTACGCATCGGAAGGTGAGCAAGCTGGCCTATCCGGGGCTGAAGACGCATCCGCAATACGACCTGGCGGTGAAACAGCAGGCAGGCTTCGGATCGATGATGAGCTTCGAACTCAAGTCGCGCGACGAAGCGGCACGCTTCCTGAAGGCAATCAAAATATTCCTGAACGCGGAATCGCTCGGCGGTGTCGAATCGCTTGCGTCACACTCGGCTACCACCACGCACGGTTCGGTCAGCGAAGAAGTGCGCCGGTCGATGGGCATCAATGAAGGACGGATCAGGCTGTCGATCGGCATTGAGGACAAGGAAGACCTGATCGCCGACCTTGACCAGGCGCTGGCCGCGGTTTGAGGTAGCGTTGTGCCCTTTGGACAGCCGATTCTCGCCATTGATACATGCGCCCCGACTGGCTCGGTGGCTCTGGGCAGGCTGCCAGGCCGCGATCTGGAGATTCTCGGGCAAATCGAGCTTGCTTCGCGGACCTACTCGACGACGCTGGTGGCTGCTGTTGCCGAATTGCTGCGATCGCCAGGGATCGAACTCCGAGAACTCGGCGGGATTATTGTCGTCAACGGGCCGGGGAGCTTTACGGGCGTCCGCGTAGGTCTGAGCGCGGTCAAGGGGCTGGTTGAAGGGACGGAGATTCCGGTGGTCGCGTTCTCGCGCCTCCAAGTGCTTTCGCGCAAGTCGGGGGTACCGTCCTCCGCGCTCGATGCTCATCGGGGCGACGTCTTTCTGAGGCTGGAGCGCATTGACTCCAAGGCGATCGAGATTCTCGCCGGCCCGAGAGAACTTGCGGCGATTCGCCCGGAGCCGCTTCGAGTGGCAGTGTGCGATGGCGAAACAGCTGCTCTGCTGACTGCGGCATGGCCGGGGACACAAATTGTAGAAACGCCGTCACCGCTTGCAGCGGACGTGCTCCGCATGGGAGAAGCGCGGCTTACCGCTGGAGTCTTCGCCGATGTGGCCCTGCTTGACGGCCATTATTTGAGGCGGTCGGATGCGGAGATATTTGGGACAGAAGTCGAGGGCAAGTCCGCGGCCGTGACGACATAACTGCATGAAGCGCCTCGCTGAAAATGTGAAGATTCGGCGCATGATCGCTGCCGACGTGTCTTGTGTGCTGGAGATTGCCGCCAGTTTGCCGGAGTCGCCGCATTGGCCGGAATCAGCCTACATCCACGCATTGAATCCCGAATCGACGCCCCGCCGCATCACCCTGGTTGCTGTCGGGTCGGAAGAAGTTGAGGGATTTACCGTGGCAAGCCTGTTGCCGCCGCAGGCAGAACTGGAGTCGATTGCCGTGGCCGCCGGGAGCCAGCGACGCGGTCTCGGCCGCATGCTTTTCGACGCGCTGTTGAGTGAATTGCGCGCAGCGGGCGTGCTCGAGGTGACCATCGAGGTGCGCGCATCGAACCACGCAGCTCTGGCGTTTTACCGCTGCGCCGGCTTTAGCCAAACAGGCCTTCGCCCGGCCTACTACACTGATCCTGTTGAGGATGCAGTGCTCATGCGGCTCGATCTGCCATGAGCCATTGCCACGGGCGCGGGCAGCCAATGTCCGCGTCGATATTCACAGGGCGATGTGACTTTCGGTGGTTTTCTGACTTGCGGATTCACCCAAGACGGCGATATATGTAAGTGTCCGAAGAAAATCGGCGGCCCGGCACCGCCAATCCGAATCGCCGAACCGGAGGTGCTTGATGGACGAAGTACAAGGTTCCATGCTGAGCGGAGAGATTGATCGCCTGCACGCAGAACATCACCGCTACGCTCAGCGCCTGGAAGAGTTGCTTCACAAGCCTTACCTTTCCGAAGACGAACAACTTGAAGAAGTGCGCTTGAAAAAGCTCAAGCTGCACGCCAAGGACCTGATCTTCGCGCTCGAACGCCGCAGTCTCGCCGTGGCTTAGGTCTTGAGGGATTAGGCTTTTGCGGCTCGCTTGCCCAGCGTAACCGTTGGGCAGCGTGAGGTGTAGTATCACGCTCCGCGTTACCTTGTCGCGGGGGTTTCATCTCCTCAGTCACCGTATAATCGTTGGGAACCATGGTTCGCGACGGTTACATCTACGGGCTTAGCTTGCTGGCAGTAGCCGCATTGCTCAAGTGGCTTACGGGAAACTGGATTTGGGGCATAGCGCCGATCCTCCTGGCAGCCTTTTTTCTGTGGTTCTTCCGAGATCCTCAGCGCACGATTCCTTTGGGCGAGGGCTTGATCGTTTCGCCAGGCGACGGCGTGGTGACCGAAACAGTCTCCATCGCGACTCCGGAAGGCCCCCGCCGGCGGATCAGCATCTTTCTGAATGTCTTTAACGTTCATGTGAATCGCGCGCCGATTGGCGGTGTCCTTAGCCGAGTGCGCTATCAGAAGGGCAAGTTTCTGAACGCCATGAACCCAGCCTCGGCGGAGCGCAACGAGCAGAACACCGTGACAGTGCGCGGCCAGGGCGCGGACGCGGGATTCGAAGTCACTTTCAAGCAGATTGCCGGCCTTTTGGCGCGCCGCATCGTATTTCGCTGTAACGAAGGCCAATCTGTTGAGCGCGGGCAGCGAGTGGGGCTCATCAAGTTCGGCTCCCGGGTCGATGTTATGATTCCCGCCAATGCGGTGTTGCGCGTGAAGGTGGGGGAACGTGTCAAGGGCGGGGCCAGCATTCTGGCGTCGATGCCCCGCGGAGAAAGCTCGTGAATTCCTTCGTTCCAGAGCGGGAAAATACAGGACGGTCTGTAGGCAAACCCCATACGCGTCTGCGGCGAGGTATGTATCTTCTGCCCTCGTTCTTCACCGCCGGCAGTCTGGGCGCCGGTTACTTCTCCGTCACGCAGACTATTGCGGCCCTGGATGGCAGCGGCCAGGCGCACATGCACCTGGACTGGGCAGCAATCGCCATTCTTTTTGCTATTCCGTTCGACGCGCTCGACGGCCGCATCGCGCGCATGACCAACACCGCCAGCGACTTCGGCAGGGAACTGGATTCACTGGCCGATGTGATCACGTTTGGCATGGCGCCCAGTCTGCTCGCGTTTGTTTGGGGGGTCCATTTCCTTCCGGAATCCATGAATGCACAATTGCGTCTGCACCTGATGCAGGCCGGCGCGTTCATCTGTTTTCTTTTTCTTCTGGGCGGCGCTTCGCGCCTGGCGCGCTTCAACATCAGCCCCGACGCGCAGCCGCGAAACCCTGGCCGTCCGGACCGAAAATACTTCGTGGGCATGCCGATTCCCGCGGCGGCAGGCCTGCTGGCCGCTTCGGTTCATTTCTTCAACGCCTATCCCGTCGAGGCGTGGTGGGTCGCTGTTCCCTGGCTGATTCTTGTTGGGCTCACCGCGTTCCTGATGGTCAGCACCTGGCGCTTCTGGTCCGCTAAGGAAATCAATTTTTCCCGCCGCCATCCTTTCCAGTTGCTGGTGCTCCTCGCGGTCGTCGCCTACATTGTGCTGCGGTACTCCAATGTCGTCATGTTTCCGCTCGCATTGGCCTATATGTTCTCCGGAATTTGGGCGCGCGCGGCATATGGCTGGTCGAGGCGGCGGCGCAGAAGGCCGCTCGATCCACCCGCTCCCTCGCCGGCGGCAGCAGAGCCCGGCTCATCGAGACCGTAGCCGAAATTCCCAGCAAACCAAAGGACTACTGTGTACAAGATTGCTATTGCCGGCGCTTCGAGTCTGGTGGGCCGCGAATTGAAGGAGGTCCTGTCCGAATCGCCCCTGGCTTCGGCCACCTTTTCACTGCTCGACGAGGCGGACGCTCAAGGCCAGTTGGATCAGGTCGGCGACGAGGTCACATTCATCCAGCCCATCAACTCCGATTCGTTCGACAACACGGACTTCACATTTTTCTGTGGCAGCGAAAGCCTCACGCGGCGGCACTGGCAACAGGCCTTGCGCGCCGGATCGACTGTGCTGGATCTCACAGCGGCTTTGGATCGTGAGGCTGGCGTTGTGGTCCGAGCGCCGTGGTTGGGCGCGGAAACGTCGGCTGTTGATCTTTTCACGCCGGCAGTGGTGCCAGCCCACCCTGCCGTCGTCGCGCTGGCGCTGCTGCTCCAACGTTTGCAGCAGGCCGCTCCGCTGCGCTTTGCCGCTGCCACGGTAATGGAGCCGGCGAGCGAATTCGGTCGCGCCGCTATGGACGAGCTGCACCAACAAACCGTAAGCCTCCTCAGCTTCCAGGCGATGCCGAGGGCGGTCTTCGACGCCCAGGTGGGGTACAACCTGCTCAGCGGCATGGGAGAGAGCTCCAAGGTAAGCCTTTCCGATGTAGAAGCGCGTATTCGCCGCCACTACGAGGGGCTGACCGGCGGTCGCGGCCCGTCGTTGGCTCTTCAGGTGATTCATGCGCCGGTTTTTCACGGCCACACTTTCTCCGTTGCGGTGGAGTTGGAGCGGCCGGTGGAGATTGTTGCACTCGAAGAGGCGCTGACCGGCGAGCACATCGAGTTGGTGCTCGAAGATACAGATTCGCCTTCGAATCTGGCGGCCACCGGTCAGAACGACATCCTGGTGCGGTTACGGCCGGAGCCGCTGAGCCGCAACTCCAATCAAGCCTCGCGATTCTGGCTATGGGCCGCGACCGATAATCTGCGCCTGCACGCCCAAAATGCCGTTCTCTGCGCGCTCGACCTCCGGCGCATCCGGCCGCAGGGCAAGGTGCAGTAAGACAGAACCTGTATTCCATTGATCTTACAATTTATCGGTTTCCTACTTTTATGGGTCGTCTTACTTGTGGTAGAATGTAAGCCATGGGGCAAGCTAGGGAAGAACTCTTCGCGATTGTGAGCACAAAAGGCCAGATGGTGATTCCTGCTGCGATTCGGGAATCCCTCGGGATTGAGCCGGGAACGCGCGTCGCCATCCGCCAGGAGGGAGCTGAGGTTGTTCTCAGGCCCGAAACAATGGCTACCAAGCTGAACCTTATTGAAAAGATGCACGGATGTACCCAAGGTGGTTCGTCCGGAACAGATTTGCTCTTGGAAGAGAGGCGTCTTGAGCGGGAGCGGGAGTTGCGGGAAGAGGGCTGCTAGGACCATCCGATGACGGCGTACATTTTGGATTCGTCTGCATTGATCCGCTACGTCGATGGAGAGGCTGGCGGTGACCGCGTCAAATCAATCCTCCATGCCTGCGTGACAGGACGAGCTGGGTTACAAATCTCAGCCGTGCAATGGGGAGAAGTCGCCGGAAACTTGCGTAAGCGATTTGGCGCCGAGAGAGAAGAAAGCATTCTGAGCAGCCTTTTGCCGAGCGAGGCTGAGATAGTTTCGGCAAGCGGCGAGCGGGCGGTGCATGCGGCCGAGCTACGGGTCGATCGCAAAATGGCGTACGCGGACGCATTTGCCCTCGATCTTGCGATGGGCTCGCCCGATCATATCTTTGTTACTGCTGATTATGGATTCAAGTCCGTTGACAATCTAATTCAGATCGAGTTTCTTCCTGCAAAATAATTGACCGGCCGCGATCAATTAACCTATGCCGTTTGCGCGGACCGGGAAGGCCGTCGCTCACTTTCCCTCGCTCCGCTGCCACACCTGCACAATGTAGCTGTCGGTCATGCCCGCGATGTAGTCGGCAACGGTTCGCGCCAGTCCCTCAGTGGGAATTTGCGCCTGGTGGTCTCGCGGCATCAACTTTGGATCGGACATTAGTGATGCGAACAACTCGAGGACCACTGCGTGGGCGCGCTCGTGTTCCTCTTCCTGGGCGGCCGTGTTGTAAAGGTTTGCGTACAAGAAGTTTTTGACCGCGACGCGTTCGGATTCCATTTGCGCGCTGAGTGCCACGAGCCTTTGCGGCGCGCTTCGAATCTCGTCAAGAGTTGTAGCGCCATGCGTAATCACGCGGTTGCGAACTTCCTCGATCAGGTCGGTGACCCAAGCGTTCAGAACCCGCCGCAGGGCCTCGTAAGCTGCCAGGCGCGGCGGAGCGTTGGGAAAGCTCGCACGGGCGGCATCGTGAAAGCCGCGGAAGAGCGGCGCCGCTTTGCGAACCTCATCGAGCGTCAGGACGCCGGAATCCAGACCATCGTCCAGATCGGCCGTGAGATAGGCGATCTCATCCGCCAAATCGATAAGCTGGGCTTCAAGCGGAGGAAATCGATTGAGAAAATACTCGGCAAGCTCTGGATGGTCCTTGGCGGAATAGTCGCGCGAGTGTTTCACGATGCCTTCGCGCACGGCCAGGGTAAGATTGAGTCCGCGAAACGCCGGATAGCGCTCTTCAAACCAGGTCACGATGCGCAGAGCATGAAGGTTGTGATCGAAGCTCAGGCCGTGCGCGCGAAGTGCTTGGTCCAGAGCCTTCTCGCCGGCGTGGCCAAAGGGCGGATGGCCGATATCGTGCGCAAGAGCCAATGCTTCGGCAAGTTCCACGTTCAATCCCAAAGCTGTCGCGACGGTGCGCGAGATTTGGGTGACCTCGAGAGTGTGGGTAAGACGGCTGCGGAAATGGTCGGACAGCCCTTCGGCGTGTAGGCGTGTGAAGACCTGTGTCTTGCCAGCCAGCCGGCGAAATGCGCGCGAGTGTAGGACGCGGGCTGCGTCGCGCGCAAAAGGCGTGCGATAGGCATGCGGCGGCTCGGGATGAAGTCTGCGCGTCAGTGCGCTGTCCTCACCACAGACGGCGACTCCAGCGGGCAACGAGAAGTTTGATTCGACTCTGAGCGCAATCATCCGAACCAGCCCTCTCTGCGCGACCGTGAAGCTCGCTCGTCAGGTCTGGTTATACCGCAAACAAGGGAAGGGTGGGCCTGGAATGAAGACCCCGAAAGCGCAACCACCCGCGGCCGAAGTCTCGATGGATTTGCGTAGCTAGGCGTCAGGATCGCCGCCCCGAACAATCTCCGGCTCGAACAGTCGTAATTCGCCCCGAAGATTCGACTTCCGCGCGAACTACGATAATGGGGTTGCTTCCTGGTTTATTCCGGTTTGGCCTGACCTGACGAGCTGTCCTCTTTGGCCAGCCTGACGCGGGCGCCTTCGAGCTTCTTCTGGACCCTCTCCACGTCACCAGGCTCGACGTCGGCAGCAGAAGACTTGGCGAAGTTGTCGAGCGAAATCTGCCACTGCGCCGCGGCCAGCCGGATTCGCCCGGTCTTTTCGTAAAGATCGCCCAGATGCATGTGCACCGTCGGATCGCTCTGATCGCGATTCACGGCTTGCCGCAGGTTGTCCTCGGCTAGTTCGTATTCGCCCATCTTGAAGTAGACCCAGCCCAGCGAATCGAGATACGCGCCGTTCATTGGCTCAAGTTCGACAGCCTTGCGAATCATCTTGAGCGCGTCAGGCAGCTTGATCCCTTTATCAGCCCACATGTAACCGAGATAGTTGAGCGTCATGGTGTTTTCCGGATCCAGATTTAATACCTGGCGGAAAAACCCCTCGGCCTGGTCCTCGTGCTTCTGCCGCTCTGCCCACTCGCCGCGGAGGAAGAACAGGTAAGTGCGGTCTTCCTTCTTGGTCGCCAGCGGCTCGACCTGGTCCAGCACATCCTCGGCATCTTTCCAGCGTTTCAGGCGGACATCCATCTGGGCGATGGCAATCCAGACGCCGCGCTGCTGGTCTGGCGTGGCGCAGTCAAGCAGGCTCTTGGCCATTGTCAGGCCCTCATCGGGATGACCCTGGTCGGCCAGTTCTCCAGCGAGCATCAGCTTCAAATCGCGATCTTTGGGATCGGCGGCCACCGCCTTGCGCGAGACGTCAATCGCCTTGTCATATTCGTGGGCAGCGTGGAACGCGTCCACTTGCCCGGCGTAGCCGCGCGAGGCGAAGCTTCCGCCCATATCGATCATCTTCTGGTAAGCGGCGAGTGCTGGATCGGTTTTGTTCTCCTCGAGGTAGATGGCGCCGAGGTGCTCCAGGAAGATTGCCCGGTTGTTCTTCTCCTCGTCTGTGTAAGCGCCGTTGGCGTGCGAGGTGGCGTCGACCATCTCCTGATAAGTCTGGACTGCGTCATCGAAGCGGCCCAAAACATCGAGAAGCAGCCCTTCGTTGAAGCCTGCTTCCAGTGAGTTCGGATCGATTTTGCGGGCCTTGCGAATGCTGGCCAGCGCATCTTCGTATTTGCCCTGGCGGCGCAGAATCTCGCCAATGTGAACCAACGCTTCGGTGTTTTCAGGGTCGGCCTCAGAAAGCGCCTGATACTGCTTGAGCGCCTCGTCAAGCTGGTCGTCGCTAAGCAGTGCCGAGGCCAGCGCATCCATAGTCTGAAGGTCGCCGGGTTCCAGATCGTCGGCGCGCTTGTAGGCGGCGATGGCGTCCTTTGGCTGTTTCAACTGGTCGTAAAGCGCGCCCAGAGTGAACTCCATCTTGGGTGTTCGTCCATCCTCGGGAACAGCCTCAATTGCTTTCACGGCATGCTGCACATCCCCGCTCTCGGCATACAGCCGGGCCAGGTTCAGCACCACCTCTTCAGACTCGGGTTCGATGGCCTGTGCTGTCTTGAACTCAGCCTCCGCCTTTTCCGGCTGGTGCTTGACGGTGTAAAGCTGCCCCAGTACCATGTGGTCTTCCACGCTCCTGGGTTGCAGGGCGACAATCTTTGAGAATTCCGCAATGGCCTGGTCAAGGACGGTGGCGGAGTTCGCCGCCTGAGCTCCTCCGTTTTGACCCTCGCCCAGTTGCCGCAGGTAGATGCGGCCCAGCAGCCGGTGCGCGCCAATGTCGTCGGGATGAGATTTCAACGTTGTGCGTGCCGCGGTCTCGGCATCGTGTACGCGGTCAGCGCGGAAATAAAGACCTGCCAAATCGTCGCCCAGCTCGGCAGAGTCGGGATCGGCATCGAGTGCAAGTTTGTACTGCTCGACCGCCTGGTTTATTTCATCTGTGTGGCCATCCGAGACAGCATCGTCCTCGTACACGCTGGCGAGGGCCAGATGAAAGTACGCCTGAGCGCGGCTCGTCTGGTCGGCGACTGCGGAATTGGGCTCCGCGCTAACCGCTTTCGCGCTTGAATCTGCCTTCGCCGTCTCCACTGGAGCAACCTGGGCTGGGGCCGCACTCGGCTGGGACTGTAGGCCATTCGCCGGGCTTGCCGAGGTGCTGTTAGGAGTGGAACTCTGAGCACAGATTGGCGTCAGTGGCAGCAAAATCAGAGCGGCTGCGGCAATCCAGAACGCGCGCCAGGACGCGCGGGTCGATTTTCGAAGGTCTTTGGTCATCATCAAGGGAATTCCATCATCTCTCAGCCGCAAAGCTCACAAAGGAGAAAACGCGGCACAGGCAGTGTATTTCGAGCGTGCCTGCCTGCTATTACAGACGATTTTACCCGTCATTAGTCGCAAAAGCGCGGCAGATTGCGGGATTTACCCGTCACTAAAGTGGGACCCCGCTAGAAGCCAATGACTTCACAGCAAATCTAAGCGTGTCTGCCGCGTTAGGCATTTGGTTCGCTCAGTGCCGGAAGTGCCTGATCCCGGTGAAGACCATGGCCAGACCCAGTTTGTCGGCTGCCGCAACCACTTTGTTGTCGTTCACTGAGCCGCCGGGCTGAATGACAGCGGTGGCACCTGCCTGGGCAACGGTTTCAAGGCCGTCGGGGAAGGGGAAAAAAGCGTCGGATGCCGCAACACATCCCTGAAGCGGAAGCACGGCTTTCATGGCGCCGAATTTCGCCGCGTCCACGCGGCTCATCTGTCCTGCGCCGACGCCCAGCGTCTGGCCGTCACGCGCGTAGACTACGGCGTTTGACTTGACGTGCTTGCATACTCGCCAGGCAAAGAGCAGACTGCGCAACTCCTCGGCTGAGGGTGGCCGCCATGTGACCACCTTCAATTCCGACTCCGTAACTCGGCCAGTATCGGCGTCTTGCAGCAGCAGCCCTCCCGAAACCTGCTTCACCACTGGACGCGGCTCGGATTCGCGAACCTCCACAAGGCGCAGATTCTTTTTCGCGGCAAAACGCTCTCGCGCTTCAGGCGAGAAACCCGGCGCGGCGATCGCCTCAACAAACAATTTGGCGATCTCTTCGGCCGCGCTCCCATCCACTTCGCGGTTGATGCCGATGACGCCGCCGAAGGCCGATACCGGATCGCTGGCGAGAGCTTTCTGATACGCCTCGAGGATTGTCGCGCCTGTGGCCGCTCCGCATGGATTGGTGTGCTTGACGATGATGACTGTGGGCTCTTCAAACTCCTGCGCCAGTTCCCAGCAAGCATCCAGGTCGACGAGGTTGTTGAAGCTCAGTTCCTTGCCCTGCAATTGCGTAGCGCCGGCAATGCCGCGGCCGGAGCCATCGGCATATAACGCGGCGCGTTGATGCGGATTCTCGCCGTAACGTAATGCCTGGGCCAGCGGAAGGCTGATGCGCAGAGTGGCTGGGAGGTGTGTTTTATCCGGCGAGGCAGGGAGGTCGGGAGCAGGAGCATCAGCGATCAGATCGAGCGTATTCGCAATTGCCGAATCGTAAGAAGCGGTCAGCGCGAATGCTTGTTTCGCCAAGTGCCAGCGCGTTGCTCGCGTAAGGCCGCCGCGGTTACTCTTCAGCTCTTCAATCAGCGCCGGGTATTCTGCCGCGCGGGTCACAATTGCTACATCTTCGAAATTCTTCGCAGCGGAACGCACCATGGAGGGCCCGCCGATGTCGATGTTTTCGATGAGATGCCCGAAGGGAACCCCCGGCTGAGCTGCCGTTTTCTCGAATGCGTAGAGATTTACAACCACCATGTCGATAGGCTGGATGCCGTGAGCGGCCACCGCGGCTTCGTGCTCCGCGTTGCCGCGAATGTAGAGCAGGCCTCCATGCACACGCGGGTGCAACGTCTTCACCCGGCCGTCGAGCATCTCGGGGAAATCGGTCAGTTCGCTGATGTCCTTGACCGCGAGGCCAGCTTCACGCAGCGCCTTTGCCGTCCCACCGGTCGAAATCAGCTCGACGCCAAAGCTCGAGAGCGCCTGCGCAAATTCGACGAGTCCGCTCTTGTCGGTCACGCTCAGCAGCGCGCGGCGAATGGGCTTCGCGCCGTTTCTAATTGCATTGCTTTCCGAACTCACACTTCGCTCCTTATTTCGTTTTCTTGTCCCAGAATCCGCGCCGGCTTACATTGCTGTTCCAATATGTAGCCGTGCGCGGAGCAAATTCCAAACTACATTGCCAGAATATATGGAATGTCCGGGCCGGACTGTGGACGGAAGAGCCAACCGATGTCGGCCGCAGCATTGCCGCGTTCCGCCGGTCAATCGAGAACGCAATGGCGAGAATGCGCTAGCGAAAATGCTTTAGAGTGGTGGTATGGGAAGTTATCCCTCGACACCCCAGCCGGAGGTTCTTCCTCCTGACAGCGGGTACGCTCCACCGCCGCCGCGGCGGCGCCGTCCCACTTGGGCCGCTGCGCCTGCCACCCATTTGCTGCTGGGGATCAATTGCGCTGTGTTTGTAGCCATGGTCTTGCGCGCTTGCAGCATCTGGATGCCGACTCTCGACCAATTGATGTTCTGGGGCGCAGACAGACCTGATAACGTCCTCCTCTATGGCCAATGGTGGCGCATCGTCACCGCGATGTTCGTGCACGTGGGCATTCTTCACATAGCCACAAATATGTGGTGTCTTTGGAATCTGGGATTACTCGCCGAGCCTCTGATGGGATCTTTCGGTTTGTTCGCGGTCTACATTCTTACGGGTGCTGCCGGAAACCTGCTCTCCACGGCCAAGAATTGGATGTACCCAGTTCACGATGCCGGCGCAGTAGTGTTTCAGGCTGGCGCAGGAGCTTCAGGAGCTGTATTTGGGATCGCGGGCGCGCTCATCATACTGCTGAAGTCAAAGCGGTTGCCCGTGCCGCCAGAGGAAGTCCGAAAACTACGCAAGTCCGTCATTTACTTTGCTGTGATTAATCTTGTGATCCTTTATTGCGTAAACTTCGCCAAGGGGATCACCGGTATAGAGGTCGACAACTCGGCGCACGTCGGCGGTCTCTTGTGCGGCATGCTCTTCGCGGCTCCAATGGTGCCCCGCATCGGCTCGCCACGCAGTGAGTTTCAGTTCAAACTGCGCTTAACCGTTGGGCTGGTGGTGCTCTTGTTGGTGTTGTTTGGGTTCTATGTGGCCCACATACCGCCGCCGCAGAGTTGACGCTGGCTTAGCTACCGCGTCGCTGTAGCCGAAAATTTCTTCACCATGGCCAAAAGCAGCTTGCGATCGCTTTCATTCAGATTTGTGGAATAGCGGCGAAGCTGAGTGAGGAAGCGCAACTCGTCATCGGTGAGATTCTGCGTGTTCATCTGACGGGCGAGGGTATCGCTGGCGAAGAACTGCGCAATTGGCAGGTCGAGCGCGTGAGCAATCTTGGCCAGTGTATCCAGCGAGGGCACGGTGTGACCGTTCTCCACACGGGAGAGATAGCAGCGCAGCAGCCCGGTCTTCTTTTCGATATCTCCCTGCGATAATCCTTTTTGCAGGCGGTAAGCGCGAATCGTGGTGCCGATCTTTATGCTCATTTTTCAATCCCTGTCTGTTGTCTGCCGGCGTTTACTAGCACGGTAGCAATCAAAGAACTATTAGCTTGATAGTTAACATGCGGCAGCGGGGGAGTGCAAGTGCAAAAAGCTTCCTTTGCGTTCAAGTGGTCAACCACACTGGCGTCTGCATCGCCTTGGCTCAAGCTGGCGCATCCGTAAACCTTTGCGCGGCATGGCCCGTCAGACTGAGTACTGGCGAGAGAGGCTGGGTAGCGCAATGCGGCAGGCAGCAATCATGCGTGCAGGAGCGGTGGGGTATGTTTTCGCCGCTTGTCTCGCGTCATGGCCGCAGGCTCCGGCGTCGCAAACTCCGGCAGCTCAAGCTCCGCCAGCGCCGGCCGCTCCCGCCGCGCCGGTCGCCGCTGAAACCGTAGCCGGTGGCAGGCTGCATGGCGTGGTCAAGAGCGGAACCATCTCCTTGCCCGGCGTCACCGTCATCGCGCAGAACACGCTCACCGGCAAGCGCTATTCCACCACAACGGACATTACCGGTTCGTGGCAATTGAACATTCCGCAAAATGGCCGCTACGTTATCCGCACCCAGTTCGCCGCATTCGCGCAGGGCTCGCAGGAGGCCATCCTCAATGCCGCCAGCCACGACCAGATGGTGAATTTTGAGCTGATTCTGGCTTCGCGGCAGGCAGTACTAGATCAGCAACAAGCCAATCAGCAAGGCAATGTTGCGGCGGCGGTTCGGCAAATGGCGGGGAACTCGCCTGAAAATCTAAGCTTGGCGAGTGCGCTGACTCCAGACACCGACACCGGAGCCGGAACTGCCGGAGCCAGCGGCGCTGCTTTGCCATTGATCGCCGGCAACTCTGATTTCAGTGAGGAATCGGTGGCGATCACCGGTCAGGCTGGACAGGTGATCGCGATGGCGGGCCTTGATGCCGACCGGGTGCGCGACGCCGCGCAGTCGATCCGGTCGCAAGGCGGATTGTTTGGCGGCTATGGCGGTGGTGACGGATTTGGCGGGGCCTTTGGCGGCAACGGCGGAGGGTTCGGCGCGGGCGGCGGAGGTTTTGGCGGAAGAGGCGGTGGTGGAGGAGGCGGCGGACGGGGAAACTTCCGCAACTTCAATCCCGGCCAGCCGCACGGCGCCATCGCCTGGAACGGGACGACCTCGTACTTCAACGCGCAGCCATTCGCGTTGCTGGGCCAGCAACAGAACCAACCCGCCAACGGGACCAATCACTTTACGCTCTCATTCATGAGCGCGCCGTATATTCCGCACCTTACCAAGCCGAGCGGCAAGGACACCGTCTTTCTGACGCTCAGCGGCTCGCGCTCGTCCAATCCCGATGATTTCTACGCCACCGTTCCCACGGACGCTGAGCGCACGGGTGATTTTTCGGCAGCCGGATTGCCGCCGATCTACGATCCCGTCGCTGGCCAGCAATTCATCTACAACAGCACTCCCAATGTCATTCCGCCCACGGGAGCCGCGGGACAGTCGATCTCTCCACAGTCAACAGCGCTCTTGACCTACTTTCCTCAGCCGAATCTGCCTGCCGGCAGCACCATCAATGGCTACAACTACCACCTGCTTACCACCGCGCAGTCGAACAGCACACAGGCCGGCATTCGCTACAACCGCGGCCTGGGCGCCAACGCTACGCGGCCCGGCGGCCGCGGCGGATCGGGCGGCGGTAGACGCGGCGGCTCGCAGAATCAGGGCCTTCGGCAAAGCATCAACCTCAACTACAACTGGTCGCATTCGGCCTCGGATCTGGTGAATCTCATTCCGGACCTGGGCGGCAAGAGCGCATCGAGCTCCGATTCCCTGCAGGCCGGTTACACGGTGGGCTACCATCGCTTCACCAGCATCTCGAATGTCAACTGGAACCGCAGCAACAGCCACACTACGAACTTCTTTACCGATACCACCGACAATCCCGCGGCAACCGCAAACATAACGGTCCCCAACAACGTGCCACTCAACTACGGCATCCCCGATATTTCGCTCAGCAATGGCATCCAGGGCCTGGGTGAGACGCAGCCGAGCTTCTCCATCGCGCAGACCATTGCATTCAGCGAGGTCCTGAGCTGGATTCACGGCAAGCACAACGTGCGTTTCGGCGGGGACTACCGGCGGGTACACCGTGACTTTCTCGCCGGATCGAATGCTACCGGGAACTTCGCCTTCACTGGCTTGTTTACTGAGGATCCCGCGCAGAATCCAGACACAGGTTCGTCGATTGCGGACTTTCTCCTCGGATTGCCACAGTCCACAACGCTCAACTCGTCGGAGGCGAAGAGCTATCTGCGCGACAACGTGTATGACGCCTACGCGATGGACGACTGGCGGTTGCTGACTTCGTTGACTCTCAACTTTGGCGTGCGCTGGGAGTTTTTTGCGCCCTATACCGAGAAATACAACCACCTGGCTGACGTGGCTACCAACCCGGATGACGGATTCACCAGGGAAACGGAGCAGTCGGCGGGAATGAACGGGCTGCCCGCTTCGCTCGTTTTCCCGTGGCATAAGGCTTTCCAACCGCGAGTGGGGCTGGCCTGGCGCGTGCCGAAGATCAAGCAGACTGTGGTGCGCGCAGGGTTCGGCACGAACTATACAGTCGGCGAGTACGCTGGTTTCGCAACCACCATGGCGCACCAGCCGCCCTTCACCGACGAAGAGACCAATCAGGAAGCTGTGGGCAACACGGCGAGTACCGCTTGCGCGCAGACCGTCCCCATGACCTGCTTCACACTTGCCAATGGATTTCCCGCACCGGCCACGGTGGGAAATTACGCGCTCAATCCGAATTACGGACTGCCCTACGTGATGGCGTGGAATCTCGATATTCAGAAGACGCTGCCCTGGGGCATCGTGATGAACGTCGGCTACAACGGAGCGAGATCCAATCATCTCGACGTCAAGCTCGCGCCGCGCGCGCTGCCTTACAGCCCGGGCACCGATCCATCGGATCTGGTCTTCAACTACGACGAGGCGGCAGCGTATTACAAGATGAATGCCGGAACGGTCCGGGTGAACAAGCGGCTCACGAAGGGTATTTCGATGGGCGCCGACTACCAATACGGGCATGCCATTGACGACGCCACGTCGGTCAACGGAAGTGGCGGCTCGCTTGTGCAGGATTGGCAGAATCCGGCTGCGGAAGAGGGCCACTCGGTTCTTGATATTCGCCACCAGGTCAGCGGTACGTATCTATTCGAACTGCCATTCGGTCCCGATAAGTTCTGGGTCACTTCAGGCGTGGGCTCCCATATCCTCGAAGGCTTTTCCGTTTCTGGCAGCTTCAGCTTCGCCACGGGATCGTGGCTTTCTCCGGGATTTGAGCCAACTTCGCAGAGCGTGGAGTGCGGTAATACGAGCGGACTGCGGCCTAATCTGACGGGTCAATCGGTAACCGCCGGGGGTGGTTCGCTACGCCAGTGGTTCAATACCGCGGCCTACTCGACTCCGAGCAATACTGCTGGATTCTGCGACTACTTTGGCAACGCCCCGCGCAATTCGATTGAAGGACCAGGCACAGTTACGAATAATATGTCGCTTTCAAAAAACATGAACCTGGGCGAGACGCGCAGCATGGAAATACGCGCCACCATCAACAACGTCTTCAACACGGTCCAATACTCGGGTGTGAACACGACCGAAGGATCGCCGACATTCGGCGAAGTGACTTCGGTGGATGCGATGCGATCGTTCCAGTTTTTGGCAAGATTCAGGTTTTGAAACGCCGTAAGTACGCGAGTCGGCGGATCGGAAATCCTGGCAGAAGGAGTTTATGAGGAATCTGGTGCGTAGGATGAGTGCGGTAGTCGGGCTGCTGGCGCTTCTGGCGCCGGCAGCGCCGCCGATCCCTGCGCAAGCCCCTAGTCCCGCCCCCAGTGCCCCAGCCTCAAGCGCGCCGGCCACGGAAAATCCGCCAGCAGCCCAAATCTCGTCCAAGCCACAAGGTGGTTTTACGCTCAAGGCAAACGCGGAACTCGTATTAACCAACGTGATTGTGCGTGATGCAAAGACCGGCGAGCCGATCAGAGGCCTGAAGCAAAGCGACTTCAAGATTTTCGAAAACGGAAAAGAACAGCAGATCGATAGCTTTGACTTTGAGAGCGTGGACATGGCCACGCCGCTCAAGGAAGCGACTGTAAGCGGGCTGGCTGCAGGTCCTACCGGATCGAAGGCTGTTGTTGTTGCCAAACCGGAGGAACTGCGCAACCACCGGCTGATCGTCATGTTCTTCGACCTGACCTCGATGCAACCTGAAGACCTCGAGCGCAGCATCGATGCCGCACAGGCATTTCTCAAGACCAAAATGCAGCCGGCCGATCTTGTGGCTCTGGTCTCGCTGGGCGACACGCTCAACGTCGATCAGGATTTCACCGCCGACAAGAACGCGCTCATCAGCGAGGTTGGCGCCTACAACGGAACTGAGGGCCAGGGATTTGCCCAGGGCGCAAACTCCAACACCAACCAGGTGGAGGACACGACCGCATATACGCCCGACGAAAGTGAGTACAACGACCTGAACACCGACCGAGAGCTTTTCGCGTTGCGCAGCATCTCGCAATCCCTCGCAAAAATCAATGAGAAAAAGTCGCTGCTCTATTTCTCCGGCGGCATCTCTCGCGACGGCATTGAGAACGAGGCTTCGCTGCGGTCCGCAGTCAACGTGGCGGTGCGCGCCGACCTGGCCATTTACAGCGTGGACACGCGCGGCTTGCAGGCTGTGGCGCCACTGGGCGACGCCTCGACTGGCAGTTTGCGTGGCCAAAGCGGATTCAACGGCGGCGCGCTCACGGCGAATATGAACGCGAACTTCCAGAGCCAGGAAGTTATGGCTACGCTCTCTTCCGACACTGGCGGCAAGGCCTTCTTTGACTCCAACGATTTCGCGCCGGCCTTTGCGCAAGTGCAGAAAGATAATTCGGCCTACTACGCCATCGGCTTTCATTCGACGAATCCCGCGCGCGACGGCAAGTACCGCAAGCTCACCGTGAAAATCAACCGGCCCGGCGTCAAGCTCGACTACCGGCCCGGATACTACGCGCCCGCGGACTTCAAGCACTCCGGCAATGAGGACCGCGAGCAGGAGCTCGAGGATCAGCTGGCCAGCGATCTGCCGGCCACCGACATGGCAGTCTACATGAACGCCATGTATTTCCTAGTCGACGAAGGCCGATTCTTTATGCCTGTTTCACTCGTGGTGCCAGGCTCGCAGATTCCCTTCGTAAAGGGCGGCGACAAGGACAAGGCCACGCTGGACATTATCGGAGCGGTCACTGACGAGGCGAACCGTCCCGTGGGCCGCATTCGCGATACGGTCAAACTTAATCTTGACCCATCGCTTCAGGCGCGACAGAAGAACATCCAGTACACCACCAGCTTTAACTTGCCGCCGGGCAAGTACCAACTCAAGTTCGTAGTGCGCGAAAACCAGACTGGGCGCATGGGCTCGTTCATCGCCGACGTTACGCTGCCCGATCTCAAGAAGGTTCCGCTGAAGATGAGCTCCATCGTGCTGGCCTCGCAGCGCCAGCCAAGCAAGAAAGACGATCCGCTGGTGCGGGACGGCGAGGAATACGTGCCCAACATCAGCCACGTCTTTCGCCAGGACCAGCACATGTATCTGCTTTATGAGATCTACGATCCGGCGCACGAAAAGGCGGCTGAAGGAGCGCCGAAGGAAGCTAAATCCGCGATCAATCTGCTTAGCAGCCTGGAACTGATCCAGGGATCAACCAACGTATACGAAACGCCCATCGTGCAAGCAAAGTCGATTAATGTCGAAGGGCGCGATGCCGTCTCGATTGAACTCGACGTGCCATTGAGCGGGCTCAAGCCGGGTCTGTATGTTTGCCAGTTAAACGTGATTGACGACGCGGCGGGCAGCTTCGCCTTTCCACGCTTTGCCGTCCTGGTGCGGGAACCGGTTGTCGCTCCGCCCGCTGCTGCGCCAGCGGAAGCGTCAGCTACAACGGCGACTCAGGCGCAATCATCGTCAACTGGCGGCTCGGAATAAGATCGCCCTCAGTTGCTATTCGTGTTTGATCGGCTCGGATCTTGCATCTGAGTTCTCCCGATAGGGGCAATGACGGCACCCTGATCCGCAGCAAGAACCGCGCTTCAGGTGGTACGCGGCCGTGAAGACGATAAACGGCCCGTCGAAGTAGTAATCCTCTGGCGCGAGGTCGGGCGGAGGCGGCGCGACCTTTGGAGAATCTCGATCCACGCTCATATTCTCTCGTGAGCGGGTGGCATTTCGTAACCTGGCGATCGGGCACGACCGGTAAAATCGTAGGATGGCACTCACTGCGCAAGACCGCGCTCGCAAAATCAAGATCATTCTTTTTGATGTGGATGGAGTATGGACCGATGGCACGATCTGGCTCGTGCCAGGTGTTGCGCAAAGCGGGATTTTGGATGAGCTCCGTGGCAAAGACACCATCGGCTTTGGCGTGCAATCGACCACGATGGTCGAGGCCAAGGGGTACAGCGCGCACGACGGCACGGCGATTTCGCTGGCGCGGCTGGGCGGATTAAAGTGCGGAGTGATTACCAAGCGCATCAGCGAGACGGTAGCCACGCGCGCCCGCGATCTGAAACTCGAGTTCGTTTACCAGGGGTGCGCCTTCAAGATGAAGGCAGTCCGCGAGATCATTGCAAAAGAAGGCGTGGCGCTCGACGAGATCTGCTACGTAGGCGACGACGTGATCGACCTGCCGGCGATGCGCGAGGTTGGTTTCGCGGTGGCCGTGGCCAATGCGCGGGAGCGCGTGAAGGCCGAGGCGCATTACATAACGCCAAACGGCGGCGGCTACGGCGGAGCGCGCGATACGGTCGAGTTCATTCTTGAAGCCAAGGGCGTCTTGGACCAGTGCATCGAGGCCTACATCGACGAGCGCAATCCGATTTCGCCGTCGATGGATATCGGCCGCGGTGGCGATCTAAAGTAGTCCTAATCACTACCCATGGAAAACAATTCCAAACGCGCAGTCGTCCTTTTGAGCGGAGGCCTCGATTCGGCGACCGTACTTGCCGTGGCCAAGAGCGAGGGATACGAGCTCTATGCGCTGTCGTTTTCCTACGGCCAGCGCCATGCATGGGAATTGGAGGCGGCGAAGCGCGTTGCCGCATCGATCGGCGTCGCGGAGCACCGCATAGCAGCAATTGACCTGCGCGCCTTTGGAGGCTCGGCTCTCACAGCCGACATTGCGGTTCCGAAGGGCCGCACAACGGAGGAGATGAGCGGCAGCATCCCAATTACATACGTACCCGCGCGCAATACCATCTTTCTCGCCTATGCGCTGGCTTGGGCTGAGGTGTTGGGCGCTAACGATATTTATTTGGGAGTGAACGCGCTCGACTACTCGGGCTACCCCGATTGCCGTCCTGAATACATCTCTGCCTTCGAAAAAATGGCCAATCTGGCGACCAAGGCAGGTGTGGAGGGCCGTCAGGTGCTCAAAATTCATACGCCGCTCATCGCGCTTTCCAAAGCGGAGATCATCCGCCTGGGGCGCGGTCTGGGCGTCGATTACGGTTTGACCAGCAGTTGCTACGATCCCACCCCCATGGGCGTGCCTTGCGGCCAGTGCGATTCTTGCCTCTTAAGACAAAAGGGCTTCCGCGAAAATGGGATCGAAGACCAGCTGCTGAAAAATAACCGCTAGCTTCTAGCCTCTAGCTTTTTCGGGGCGGAGTTGACGGCCTTGTTAATTGCGAGTTGAGCTAGAAGCTAGGAGCTAGCAGCTAGTAGCTGCACTTATGAGTTACGCAATCAAAGAAATCTTCTACACTCTGCAAGGCGAGGGCGCGCAGACGGGCCGGCCGGCGGTCTTTTGCCGATTTGCCGGATGCAACCTCTGGTCGGGACGCGAGCAGGGCCGTTCTTCGGCGGTCTGCAAGTTCTGCGACACCGATTTTGCCGATACCAACGGGCGCGGCGGCGGGCACTTTGCGTCTGCCGAAGCGCTGGCGGCGGCCATCGAATGGAATTGGCCCGCAAACTCAGAAGGCTCACACCGATTTGCGGTCTGCACAGGCGGCGAGCCTCTGCTGCAAATCGACACGGAGTTGATTGACGCTCTGCATGCATGCGGATTCGAGATTGCCGTTGAGACGAACGGAACCATCGCCGCTCCGGATGGCCTCGATTGGATTTGCGTCAGCCCAAAGGCCGGCACCGGGCTCAAACAGCGCAGCGGCGACGAGCTCAAGTTGATCTATCCGCAGGCAGGCGCGGAGCCGGAGCAATTTGAAGAGCTGCCGTTCCGGCATTTCTTCCTGCAGCCCATGGATGGTCCCGCCCGCGAACTGAATACGACGCTCGCGCTGGCGTACTGCCTGGAACATCCACGCTGGCGGCTTAGCATTCAAACGCACAAGTTGCTGGGAATTCCGTAAGCTCGTGTCGAAACGGCCGCAGGCTCGCCTTCGCAATTCGATTTAGCGGCATCGTGTTGAATCCATCAACAAAGTTTCCGTGGCCCGAAAATCTCCGCTCGGCAAGATTGGGAACACTTCCGAGTGGGTCGGTGTCTAAGAGGAGTGAGTAGTATCGGGCCCGAAGATGGCACGATTGGCTAACCAGAGGCTTGAAATGAAGGCAAGTCGCTTCAAATGATCGGTTTGGATCGTAGCCGTGTTGTGGTGCGACGGGTGCATGTGCACAGGATGTCTGATTTGCGGTAACGTGGGAGGACTAGAGAATTGCAGACGGACCTCACCATGGGCAATCTAGCAAGCGCGTTTACGATGCAATCGGACGAAGCGGCTCTCGTTAAGGAATTGCGTGCCGGCTCCGAGGAAGCGTTTACCTGGCTAATCACGCGCTACCATCAGCCAATCTACTCATTGCTGGCGCGCACGGTGCGCAACTCCGCTGACGCTGCCGATCTAACTCAGGAAGTATTCGTGAAAGTCTTCCGCGGAATTCGCGGCTTTCATGGTGATTCTTCGCTGCGCACGTGGATCTACCGCATCGCGTTGCGCGAAGCTTCGAACCAGCGTCGCTGGTGGATAAGGCATCAACAGCGGGAAATCGCCATGGAACAGGAAATGGCGCAGGGAGAGAGCGGCCGGCCGGTGCAATTGAAAGACATGCTTGTCGATCCCGCGGAATCACCCTACGAAATGGCCCTGCACGAAGAAAATCGCGCGCGGGTGGAACACGCCCTGCGCCAGGTGCCAGAGCCTTTCCGCACGACGCTTATCCTGCGCGACATCGAGGGATTCGTCTACGAGGAAGTAGCGGCAATGCAGGGCATCAATCTGGGAACCGTGAAGTCGCGGCTGGTTCGCGGTCGCGCCTTTTTGAAGTCATCGCTGACGGCGTCGCGGTCAGCAACCCCGGCAGGAATGAAGATGTCCTTGAGAGAGGAGGCGCGATGAACGGCTGCAATGAAGTGCGGGATGGCTTGACGGAGTATATAGACGGCCGCTTGACCGGGCGAGGCATGCAGGAGATCGACGCCCATCTCGAAACGTGCCGCGATTGTGCGCGGATGTGGGTGTCGATGCGCCAGTTGCAGGCTTCGCTGGCCGAACTGGGACCTGCGCCGGAGCCGGTGGAGTTGCCTTTGCGAATTCGTGTTGCCGTAAGCCAGGAAAGGGCACGCGGCCGCCGCAGCATCTTCACTGCCTGGGAACTGGCATGGAAGAACACTGTGGGTCCGTTCCTGTTGCAGGCAGGCGCGGGATTCGCCAGCGCTGTCCTGCTCCTGGGAACCGTCGTTCTGTTGGTGACTGTGTTTGCCCAGCCGGAGACCGCTCAGGCCACGCCCGACGAGCCTCTGGGCGATGCCACTGCGCCTCATCTGCTCTATTTCTCGAATGCCCAGGGTAACAATGAGGCGAGCGCCATTTCCGGCCCGGTTGTGGTCGAGGCGTACGTCAACAAGGCGGGCGAAGTCTACGACTATCGTATCGTTTCCGGCCCAACCGACGTCGTGACCCGCTCGCAAGTAGAGAATCTGCTCCTGTTCAGCCGCTTTGAGCCGGCCCGCTTCTTCGGCCAGCCCGTCCGTGGCCTGGCGGTGCTGTCGTTCTCCGGCGTGTCGGTGCGGGGATAAAAAGAGTTTACCGGCTCGGATTCCCCTTGTCCTTCCGTTTGACCCTGCCCTTGCGTCTAACTAGACTTGCATGAAGGGCTTCCTCATGATTCGTCGATTGATTTTTCTCGCTTTTATCTCCGCCGCGATTCTATGTTTGTTGGCCGGATTGCCCCCTGGGCCCGTTCAAGCTCAATCCTCGAGCAGCTCTTCTTCCAGTCAAAGCTCCTCTTCGGGGCAGATGTATGCGCGGGAAAAAGCGCCTTCGCTCATCGATCCGGCGGGTCCCACCATTTCGCTTATCTCCTCCGAGCCGGTGTTCATCATGTCGGCAGCGCTAAACACCTGCGGTTACGACGAGGGTCTGGAACAAAGCGCGCCCATCCGCAAGCATGTCCGCGACAAGATCAACCAGGCCCTCGCCCAAAGCGAGGATGCTCGCACCAAGCGCGACGCGCTTTGCCTTTACATTGCGCAGCACCGCATGACCGGTTCGGAACGCGACATCTCGCAGTACATCTCGCTGGCCCTTTACCTGACGCCGCCTCCGGAGCTTGAAGTTACGGCGGACCTGACCGAGATGCCTCCCGATTCCACCCAGGTGGTGGAGATTCTTCCCGCGCTTCGCGCGTTTGCAGCCGCAGTGGACCTTCACGGCATCTGGCTGACCTCGCATCATGCTTACGACGAGGAAATTGACAAGCTGCACGATCCGATCTCGCAGATGATCGTCAACGTGAACCTGTACCTCAAGATGGCCGCCTCGACTTATGATGGCCGCAGGTTCATCGTAGTCGTTGAGCCACAGCTTTCTCCGGCCGTGGTCAACGCGCGCATCTACGGAACCGACTATGTGGTGGTGGTTTCCCCGGTTAATGGAAAGATTCCCATGGCCAGCGTGCGCCACACTTACCTGCACTACGTGATCGATCCATTGCTTTTCGAGCGCTCCAATGCCATTGATCGCGAGCAGCCGATTCTCAAGGAAATTCGGGACGCGCCTCTTGACTTTCGCTTCCGCTCCGACACTGTTTCTTTGACCATCGAGTGCCTGATCAAGGCTATTGAAGTGCGGACGATGGATACGGGAATTCCTGAGTACAAAATTCCGGCAAACGTGGACCGCTCGCAGTTGCCGCTCTACGAGCATCAGCGCGATCTCTACCAGCGGAAAGTGGATGCGGCGAAATTAGCGGCCGTTGCGCACGATATGCGGCAAGGATATGTCCTTACGCAATACTTTTATGAGCAGCTTTTGCAATTTGAAAAAGATCCTGCCAGCCTGAAAGACACCATCGGCGAGATGGTGTATGGCATGGACATGGATCAGCAGGTGCACCGTGCGCGCCAGACCGAATTCGACCAAGTGGGCGACGAAGACGTCTTGCAACAAAGCAAACCGCACCCGCTGGCGGGACTCGACCTCGCCGAGGCAAAGCTGGCCAGTGGAGATGTTGCCGCGGCTACCGCCATGGCGCAAAAGGCGCTCGCCGGACAGACCGACACAGTCACTTCCACGGCCGATGCAGCCCGAGCCCATTTCATCCTGGCCCGCGTCGATCTGATGACTGGCCATCCGGAGGAGGCAGTCGATGACTTCCAGAAGACCCTCGCGACAAGCAAAGAACAGCGGCTGCTGGCCTGGTCGCATATCTATCTTGGCCGGATGCTGGACCTGGAATGCAAACGCGACGAGGCTCTGGCAGAATACAACGAGGCTTTGGCTGTCCGCGACGGTCAACTTGATACGCGCCTCGCCGCCGAGCGGGGCGTGAAAGCGGCCTATGTGCAGCGTGGTCATGAGCATGATTGCGATGACGATTCAGGTGACGACGCGGCTGGTGCTTCACCTCAGCAACCCCGGCTCAGTGGGCAGCCCGCTTCCGGAAAACCCGCCGGCGCAGAAACAGCCAAGCCTAAATCGCCAACGCAGGACAACGCACCTAAGCCGCAGTAATTTTCACCTGGCGCTTCGCGCGATATCCCGAAGTTGAACGGTTGCGCCGAATCTCCCAAGTTGTCTGGTCTATTTTTCGGCGCTTCGGGCAGCGCACGAATTGCGTCCAAAGCTGTGAGCAACGGTCAACAGTGGGGCAGAAGTGAAAGCAGACATCAGCGAGCTTGAAGCGGCACTGGGGCACAAGTTTGCCAGCCCCGAGCTGCTGGTGCGCGCGCTCACGCACCGCTCTCTGGCCCACCAGCTCGCACAGGCGGACACCGGCAAGAAATCTGCTCCGGCCGACAATGAGCGCCTCGAATATCTTGGCGACGCCGTTCTGGGTCTTGTGGTGGCCGAGACGCTGTTCGCTCTGCATCCGGAGTGGCGCGAAGGCGAGCTGACGCGGATTCGTTCCGGGTTGGTCAGCCGGCAACACATGGCAAAAGTAGCGGATGAGATTGATCTGGGCAATTATTTGCGTCTGAGCCGTGGCGAGGAGAGCAGCGGCCTGCGCCGCAGAAGCACCGTGCTCTCGAATACCATGGAAGCTGTGATGGGCGCGCTTTTTCTCGATGGAGGTCTAGAGCCCGTGCGATTCTTCGTCCGCGGCAGTGTGATGGGCGAAGCAGCCGAACGTCTGGCGGTCGAATTGCGTTCCGGAGAAGCGCTGGGCAACTACAAGTCAGCGCTCCAGGAGCGGCTACAGGCAGCTGGCGCCGGAGCGCCAGTCTATCGGGTGAAGAGCGAGAGCGGTCCTGACCATCACAAGCGCTTTTTGGTTGAGGTGCGGCAAAAAGGCGAAGCCGGGCAGAAAGGCAAGTCGCTCGCTCGCGGAATGGGACGCACCAAAAAGGACGCTGAGCAGGATGCGGCACGCAGGGCGCTCGGCCTATTGTCGAATGGATCCCGTTCGCCAGCCACGGATAAGCCGACTGCTGATAGACCTGTTTCGTTTAAAGTCGGCGGCCCGCGGAGCGGTGATTCTGGCATTCGGGCTGGCACTGACGAGAAACAGCAGGGCGCGCAATGAGCACTCCCGCTCGAGCACCTGGTCCGTTTCTGCGACGGTGGGTGCATATCCATCCGCACCTGCCAACGCTTCCGCATGCGCTGGCGTCACTGTTGCAAACCATTGTAGTGGCGCTGTTCGTGCTCACCTTTGTTCTCCAGCCTTTTCTCATTCCCTCTGAAAGTATGGAGCGCACGCTGCTCGTTGGAGACTTCCTGCTCTGCAATAAGCAGATCTATGCCCCCGCCGGCCGCATGGCCAGCTGGTTCTTGCCCTATCAGCCCGTTCAGCGCGGCGACATCGTCGTCTTTCATCACTCCCAGCCGCCCATGCTCATCAAGAGGGTGGTAGGCGTTCCCGGCGACCGCCTTCGCGTTTCCGGTGGCCACGTCATCGTGAATGGCGTCGCCCTCAACGAGCCATACGCGGCCTTTGAATCTGCGCCGCGCAGCTCCGCTCGCGATAACTTTCCCGGCGATATTTTGAGCGATCCGGATTTTCGAATGCAGGTCGATCCTGATTGGTGGCGCCAAGTGGAGAGCCTGACTCGGGACGGTGAACTTGTGGTGCCGGAAGGCGAGTATTTCGTCCTCGGCGACAATCGCAATCACAGCGAAGACTCCCGCTTCTGGGGTTTTGTACCTCGACAGGCAATCATCGCCCGTCCATTGGTGATCTATTTTTCACTCTCACGCCCCTCATCTACTGACATGCAGCAGATCGCCCAATTCACTCCGCAGCCCGCCGCGGAAGCGCGACAGCCTGCGGATGATAGACTCGGACTCGAACGCGATCTGGCCGAGCGTATAGAGGGATTCGCTCGCTGGCGACGCATCTTCCACGTAGTACATTGATTTGATTCAACAAGAAATTCAAGACGCCGGAGCACTTCGCAAAGAGCAGCAAAATGACGAAAAATAGAGCGCGAACACCCAAAGAGCCCGCCCAGAAACCTCGGGAATCGGCTCCCGAGCCCGTAAAAGTGGAAGAAACTCCCTTTGAAGCCCTTGCGAGCATTTGCTCGGTTCTGGTGGTTGGGCTGTTCATCCTCACCTTTATCGCGCAGAACTTCGTCATCCCTTCCGGCTCGATGGAGAACACGCTGCTTGTCGGCGATCACCTGGTTGTTGATCGCATCAATCTGGCTCCGCCCGCAAACTGGATGCCGCTGGTGCACTACCGCGAGCCCAGGCGCGGCGACATTGTGGTCTTCATCAAGCCGGTCTTCCAGCCCGGCCTCGATCCGGTCGACGCTGACGGCAAGCCGCAAACCATGTTTCTCGTCAAGCGCCTTATCGGCGTGCCAGGCGACCACATCCATTTGCGCAACGGCATCGTGATCCTCAACGGCGTCGCGCAACCGCATCCGTACGCCCAACCCACCACGGCCGATAATTATCAGGAGTTTCTCGACGAATTTCCCTCCGTGCCGCCCTACCCGCAGCCCGGCGGCGCTACCGAGAGCTGGGCAGTCGATCTTCCCAATCGTGTCGTCGATGGCGACCTGGTGGTTCCTCCCGGGATGTACTTCATGATGGGCGATAACCGCCATGACAGCCTCGATTCACGCTTTTGGGGCTTTGTGCCGCGACAGAACATTATGGGACGCTCGCTCTTCAATTACTGGTCGTTCAAAACACCGGAATCGGTCTACGATCAAACAGGAATTGGCCCTCGCCTGGCTTGGATGGGCCACGTTGTGCTGCACTTCTTCACCGGAACTCGCTGGAGCCGCACCCTCCACCTGACGCGGTAAGCAACAGCTAGAATCTATAAGCAATGACAGAACGCGACGGAGGCAATGGTCGAATCCGCCAATGGCTGCGGATAGCGCTCGCAACAATCGCGATCCTCGTGCTTGTGCTCGTCGTGCCTCCGCTTATAAGCGTGAGCCGCTATAAGAGCCAGATCACGCAGCTCATCGCGCAGTCTCTGGGCAGGCCGGTGCGCCTTTCATCGGTGCAAGCGCACCTTCTGCCATGGCCCGGATTTGAAATCTCGGATCTGAGCGTTGCGGAAGATCCAGCTTACGGCGCCGAACCTGTGCTGCACGCCAGCAAGGTCACTGCTTCCATCCGGCTGCTCGCGCTGTTTTCCGGCCGCGTGGAGATTGGCAAGATCAGCGTCGATGAGGCCAGCCTCAACCTGGTGCGCGCCGGGCCGGGTCGTTGGAACCTCGATTCAATTCTTCGCAATGCCGCCGCGCAGGCCAAATCCTCATCTGGCACGCGCCGATCTGCGCCGTTGCCCTACCTTGAAGCCACAAACTCCCGAATCAATTTCAAGAACGGTGCAGAAAAGCTCCCCTTCTCGCTGGTCAATGCCGATCTCTCTTTGTGGCAGGATAGTCCCGGCGAATGGCGCATTCGCCTGCGCGGGCAGCCGGCCCGGACCGACGTCAGCCTGTACCTGGAAGAAACCGGCGTGGTGCGCATGGAGGGAAGCATGCGGCGTAGTCCCGCCCTCCGCCAAATGCCCCTGCATCTGGATGTCGACTGGCAAGAAGCACAGCTCGGCCAGCTTGCCCGTCTCATAACAGGCTCCGATCCCGGCTGGCGCGGAGACCTGACCGGCGAGCTGCACCTTGACGGTACGCCCGATGCGGCGCAGATTGCCATGCGGCTCCGCGCTACTGGCGTGCACCGCGCCGAGTTCACTCCGGCGGCGCCGCTCGATTTTGATGCGCGTTGCAACCTGATCTACCACTACGCGGAACAAAGTGTCGAAAACATGGTCTGTGACTCACCCCTCGGCGACGGCCGCGTTCACATCACCGGAGAGAAACCGGGCGAAGATGCACCACCGCGCTTCTCTGTTGAACTCAATCGCATTCCCGTAACAGCTGGCCTTGACGCGCTGCGTACTCTCCGCAATGGTTTTGCGCCGGATCTTGAAGCCAAAGGCACGGTTAGTGGAAGAATCGTCTACGACGCTCGCGCTCAAGCGAACGTGACGCCCGCCAAGCCGATTTCGAAAGCCGAGCTCAAGAGAAAACCTGCGGCGATCTCCGGTGCTGAGCAAGTTGGCCCGCTCAATGGCAGCTTTACTGTCGAAGGTCTCATCCTCAGCGGCGATGGTCTCGGCCGGCCTCTTCAGGCTCCAAAATTTACGCTGGAGCCGGCGACCATCATTTCCGCGACGCCTCCACTCTCGGCGACGGTACCGCAGGCAGAAGCGAAGAATCCCGCACAAGCTCTCGCTGGCTCTATCGTTATGCCTGCGGGCGGAGCCGTTCCACTCACCTTGAGTGTGCGTTTTTCGCACTCCGGCTACCAGATCGGCGTTCGTGGCCAGGCAAGTTTCGCGCGCGCCAGAGAGCTCGCTCACGCAGCAGGCATTCCACAGTCTGACGCGCTCGCGACCCTCGCCGGCGATCCCGTCATGGTAGACCTAACTGCTGAAGGACCCTGGATGCCGGCCGAGGAGATTCCGCTAGAGAATATTGCTCCTGCCGAAGCTGCGCCGGTCAGCGCCCCGGAGCATTCGGCTCCAGCGCCGAAGATCGCGCCGACAACAGCGCCGACAACTGCGCCGGCGATCCGCGCAGTACCGGAACCTCCAGTCCACGACACCCTGACCGGAACCGTGAGCGTTCGCAACGCAAACTGGAAGGCCGATTTTCTTGCCGGCCACGTTGTTGTGAATGAGGCCACGCTGCATATTGAAAGCAGCGATCTTCGCTGGGATCCTGTGGACTTTACATACGGCCCTCTGAACGCGACGGCCAGCGTGACCCTGCCATCGACCTGCGCACCGAAGCAAACTCCGCCATCGCCATGCCCGGCTCATTTCCAACTGCACTTTGCCGCCCTGGATGCTGCAGCATTGCAGAGCGCGCTGCTCGGCGCACGGGAAAAGGGCACCCTGCTTTCTAACCTTATCGACCGCCTCCATCCTTCAGCTGCGCCGTCGTGGCCGCCGCTTGAGGGAACAGTGACTGCGGACACGCTCGTTCTCGGGCCGGTCACGCTTCAGGGAGTCTCGACCTCTCTTCGAATAGTTCCCACCGGCGCCGAAATATCGAGCCTCGATGCAAGCGTCTTCGGCGGTACGGTACATCTCGCGGGGTCAATGACCAAGCCGGCGACAGATCGAGACAGGCTGGCTTATTCGCTTAGTGGAGACTTCCAAAAGGTCAACGCCGAAGATGTGGGCCGTTTGTTGGGCCTGCGATGGACCGGCGAAGCTTTGAGCGGCGAAGGCAACCTGGATCTATCGGGCTACACCGGCGACGATCTGGCCGCGTCGGCCAAAGGGACATTGCATTTCGAAGTCGGGCGGGGGATTATCGCCGATGCAAAGCCTGCAACGACGGGTTCCCCATCCAAGCCTCCAGTCATCCCGGCTACATTGGCCCGCTTCGATCGCTGGACGGCCGATGCCACTATCGCGAACGGAGGAATCCAGTTCGGCCAGAACCAAGTCACCTCTGGCTTCCGCAAGGAGGCTGTCGAGGCCACTATCACCTTCGGCGACCCACCCCATCTCACCTTCTCTGCGCCTAAGGAAACGCGAGCGGAAGGGCGCCGGTAGATCCCGGCCAATCGCCGGTGGATACCGTCCAATCTAAGATCGACTCATGACCCCAACTGCCCGTTCTTCCTCGTTCCGGATTCATTGCAAAGCAATTCTCTTTGATATGGACGGAATTCTCATTTCGTCCATTGGCTCCGTCGAACGTAGTTGGACAAAATGGGCCCTTCTGCGCGGTGTCGATCCCGCTCTGGCGCGGGAAATTGCTCATGGGCGTCGCGCCGTTGAGACGATCGCCAAGCTGCGGCCTGATCTCGACAGGGATGCTGAGCTAAGGGATATCGAAGATATGGAGGTCGAGGACAACGAAGGGCTGACAGCACTCCCCGGCGTGCTGGACCTGCTCGCGGCGTTACCTCCGGATCGTTGGACCGTGGTCACCAGCGCCACGGAGCGGCTGGCGCGGATTCGCATGGCCACCGCTGGCATTCCGGTGCCGGAAAAATTGGTGACTGCGGACGAGGTCACGCGCGGCAAGCCTGATCCTGAGCCGTTCCTGGCTGGAGCAGCTTTGCTCGGCGTTGCGCCGACGGAGTGTGTTGTCTTTGAGGACTCGCCCTCAGGAGCCGTGGCCGGGCGCGACGCGGGCTGCACCGTCGTTGCAACCACGTTTTCACATCCGGCGGAGTCGCTGGAAGCAGCGCATTACCTGGTGCCTGATCTGACTGGCGTTCGCGTTGAGGGCACCGGCTATGAGTTCGTAATTCAATTGACGCCACTTCCCGTAGTCGCGACGAAAAGCTAGAAGCCAGAAGCTGCCCTACTCGTTCGCTTCAATCTTCCGCCCATGCGTGTCCTGGATCGGGCGCGTGTTCATCTTGAAGAGAGAGGCAAAGGCACGCATCTGGTCGCGACTCATGCTCAGGTCCTGCTCGAACACAAACCAGCGGACTTCCTCGGCACATGGCGGAGTAACCTCTGAGCCAACGTAGGTCCAATAGCCGCGGTCCTCGGGCAACAGGCCGCCCGGACTAACCATATCGGTGACCTTCTCGGTCGCGCCCGGCTTTGTGGGCAGATGCGTCCAAAGCGTCGCCAGCATTGCATTGGGAAAACCGCGGTCCTGGTTGAGGCGAACGGCCACCATTGCTGTCTTGCCGCCTTCGCTGCGGAAGACCATATCCACCTCCATATCGCTGAGCTTGCCCTTAACCGCGTGCTCGCTGGGATGGTGGAAGTCAAGCTCGATGAGATGGTAGTGCACTCCGCCGGCAACCATATCGCTGCCCGGATCCACATGGGCAACGATATCGCGCCCTGTGTTTTCAAGCGTCATCGGGCCCGCAATGAAGTGGAATTCGAGGGACTCAAGCGACTTGTTCAGGCGCGCCCCGCGGATGTCGATTGGCGATTGCTCGTGGCCCTTGGCGCAGGCTTCATACGCCGGATCGAGCTTTCCCCAAACCAACGGACCGGTTTTCCCTTCGTACGCCCATTTGGCTCCGTCTTGCGCAGCCGAGGCAGTTGCGATGGCGAACATAACAGCGACAACGAAAGATAGACGCATGGGTTTCTCCGCACTGACGTGGCTTAGACGCTTCGGAGAATTCTAAGGCATCGATCCGGGCATCGACGCGAGTATTGACGCGGCAACCTAAAAAGTAATGGGACCTGCGTGGGGCAGGTCCCATAATCGAACGAGTCCAATTGACTAATTACCGAAAAGTTATCACCGTGCTTTGGCAGCGGCCGTCAGTCCAGCCTGTTCGGCCAATTGAGCAGCTTTGCCGGTACCTTCCCAGGTGAACTCAGGCTCGGTGCGGCCGAAGTGCCCGTATGCCGCAGTCTTCTGGTAGATGGGGCGCCGCAGGTTAAGGTGCTCGATGATTGCCTTGGGTGTGAGAGGGAAATTCTTGCGGATGAGCTCCGTGATCTTCGCCTCGCTCAGTTTGCCCGTGCCGAAGGTCTCCACAAGGACGCTTACCGGCTCGGCTACCCCGATTGCATATGCCAGCTGCACCTCTGCGCGATTTGCCAGCCCGGCAGCGACAATGTTCTTGGCAATGTGGCGCGCCATGTAGGCTGCCGACCGATCGACTTTGGTCGGGTCCTTGCCGCTGAAGGCGCCTCCTCCGTGCCGGCCCATGCCGCCGTAGGTATCCACGATAATCTTGCGTCCGGTCAGGCCGGTGTCGCCCATGGGACCGCCGATAACAAAGCGACCGGTCGGATTGATGTGGTACTTGGTGTGCTCATCGAGCCATTTGGGAGGAAGAACCGCCTCGATCACGTGCTTGAGGACGTCTGCGTGCAGCTCCTCGTTGCTCACAGCCTCAGAATGCTGGCTGCTGATGACCACGGCATCAATGCGCGCCGGCTTGCCATTTTCGTCGTATTCCACCGTCACCTGGCTCTTGCCGTCGGGACGAAGATAGGGTAATTTGCCGTCCTTGCGCACCGCGCTCAATTGGCGGCAGAGTTTGTGCGCCAGCGAGATCGCCGCAGGCATCAGCTCTGGAGTTTCGTCGGAGGCGTAGCCGAACATCATGCCTTGGTCGCCGGCGCCGCCGGTGTCAACTCCCTGGGCAATGTCCCCCGATTGCTTGTTGATGCTCGAAATCACGGCGCAAGTGTTGGAATCAAAACCGTAAAGCGCGTTGTCGTAGCCGATGGAAGCAATCACCCCGCGGACCAGGCTTTGGAAATCAACGTAGGCCTTGGTGGTGATCTCGCCCGCGATGACGACCAGACCCGTGGCTGTCAGGGTTTCAGCCGCAACGCGGCTGTAAGGATCCTGCTCCAGGCAGGCGTCGAGAATGGCGTCGGAGACCTGATCGGCAATCTTGTCCGGGTGGCCTTCGGTAACGGATTCAGAGGTAAATAAGAAACGATCGCTCAACTTCAAAACTCCTTCCCATGGCTGGGACTCAACTTTGTGTTTGCCGCGTGGCCGTCCGCTTCGGGATGTGGCGCTTAAGCAGCCGCCAAGTCCCTAATTGATCCGAGGCCAACTTCCGACCCATCGATTCGGATCGCCTGCACGCGCAGGCTCAAGCCCGATGTTTCACCTTGCTATGTTAATTCTGGCAGGTGGCTGGCGGCAAAGACATACAGCGTACGGCAAGCAATGGGCCCCTAATGGTGGATTGGAGCCGCTGAGCCGGGAGGCTGGCCTGGGCTCAAATCCTGGAAAGCATGTGCGAGACCAGACCGCGGGTCGAAGACCAGGCGCCACGAAACGCCATGGAGACTCCGTTCATCGGCAGCATTGTTCTCCACCATCCCTCGCGCACGCCGTAGTAACGCACCGTAAGGAACGCCGCCGCGGCCACCGCAAATAGTAAGACGATGGCGCCGATCCAGCGCAAACGGATCTCAAGCGCCTCGCGGCGAAGAATCCGCGCCTTGCCCACGTTCGAGGCAAAGGTTGTCCAACCACTGTCGTCGTCCGCCGTAGGTCCCGGGATGTTGCTGGCCTGAAGAAAACGCTCAGTCCAGTCCTGCGGGTCAAGACCGATCGCGCCTGTGTACCCTCGGACGATCCCTTTACTCAAAATGCCACCCGGTAGCAGGCGAAACTTCTCCTCTTCCAGCGCGGTCAGATGACGTTGGCTGATCTTGGTGACCGCCGAAATGTCTTCGAGCGCAAAGCCGCGAGCTACACGCTCCTTGCGCAGTTCTTCTCCAAAACTTCCCATCAGCGACCATGCACGGGTCAATGACCCATCGAGGAATTTCACCTTCACGATAAACCCGCTTTGACTGTGGGTCAAAACGATTTCTTGGCTAAAGGCTCTATTTTTTGCGGGTTTGAATACACTTTTGTAATAGTGCTAATTCCGCAAAACCGTGCACTCAGCCGTTCCATCCCGCCTAAGGCCGGCTGTTACCCTGATGACTAGGCTTCGCGACTTCGCTAGGCATGCCGGTTCCAGGCTCAACCATGAATAAGCTCATCTTTGCCAACCTGTTGCACCGCCCCATGCGCTCGGTCATCAGCGTACTGGCCGTAGCCATTGAAGTCATCATGATCCTGTCCATCATGGCCATCTTCATGGGCATGCTCGACAGCCAGAAAGACCGCACCAACGGCATCGGCGCCGATCTGCTGCTGATGCCTTCGAACGCCAGCATGTTCAATGGGCTGGGCAGCCCATCCATGCCCATCCGGGACCAGGAAGTTCTGGTGAAGTTACCGCATGTGGCGGTGGTTTCACCTGCAATTCAGAAAATTTCCACCAGCGGGAACGTAGAGATCCTTTACGGCATTGATTACGACAGTTTCGATGCTCTCAAACCGTTCAGGTTTCTCGAAGGCGGCAAATTCCAGGGACCGAACGACGTCATCATCGATGAAGTTCTTGCTGGCACCAGAAATCCAGCAACAGGCAAGCCCTACGTGGTGGGTGACTCGATCATTATTCTCAGCCAGTCGTTCCGCATTTCGGGCATTGTTGCCCAGGGCAAGGGCGGCCGCAAGCTGATCCCAATTGAAACCATGGGAGCGCTCATGGGTGCCGAGGGCAAGGCCTCGATGTTCTACATCAAATGCGACAACCGGGCCAATGATGATGCGGTGATGGATGAGATCCGCTCGACGCGCGGGTTTGGCAATAACACGCTGGTGACGGTGGACAGCTGGCTCGACCAGATGACGCCGGACAAGATTCCCGGATTCAACCTTTCGCTGGAGATCATCACCGGCATCGCGGTGATCATTGGTTTTCTCGTCATCTTCCAGTCCATGTACACCGCGGTTCTTGAGCGCACCAGGGAGATTGGCATTCTCAAATCGATGGGTGCATCCAAAACTACCATCGTGAGCGTAGTGCTCCGCGAGTGTGCGGTTTTGGCCGCCGCCGGCGTTGTGGTGGGGATACTGGGAACCTATGGCGTGCAGCTCATGATGGCTCATTTCTTCCCGACGCAGACATTCGAGATTAACGGCGTCTGGCTCGTTCGAGCCTCGTTGATTGCCTTTTTGGGTTCGTTGAGCGGCGCGCTCTATCCCGCATGGATGGCTGCTCGCAAGGATCCGATCGACGCGCTGGCATACGAGTAGGAAGCTTCCGAGGCCTCGGTGCATATGGAATCGCACAATCTAGTCTCTATCGACGCCATACGCGCCGCTGCCGAGCGCATTGCGCCAATTGCGATGAAAACACCGCTCGTTCGCGCGGCGTTTCCGGGTGTGTCCGGCTACGGCACGGGCAGGGAAATTTGGCTAAAGGCGGAGAGCCTGCAACCAATAGGCGCATTCAAAATTCGTGGCGCGGCGAACAAAATTCTGCAGCTTACCGTCGACCAGATTGCTCGTGGAGTTATCACCTATTCGAGCGGCAATCATGCCCAGGGCGTGGCCTATGCGGCGCGCGAAGTCGGCGCGAAAGCAGTAATCGTCATGCCGTCGAATGCACCCTCGATCAAGCGCGCTGCGACGCTGGACCTCGGCGCAGAAATTGTCGATGTGGGTTTGGCTTCAGGCGAGCGTCTTACCGTGGCTGAGGAACTCGTGCAAAAGCACGGTTATGTAGTGATTCCACCCTACGACGACGAACAAATTATTACTGGGCAGGGGACGTGCGGGCTGGAAATTATAGAAGATTTGCCGGACGTGGACCTCGTGGTCTCGCCAGTATCCGGCGGAGGTTTGCTCAGCGGAGTTGCCGCGGCAGTGAAGCAACTCAGCCGCAAAGCCAAGGTCTTCGGCATTGAACCGGAGCTGGCCGGCGACACCGCCGAGAGCTTTCGCGACGGCAAAATCGTCACCTGGCCGGCGGAGCTAACCAGCCGCACAATTGCGGACGGCTTGCGCACGCAGAGTGTTGGGGTGCTCAACTTTGCCCACATCCAGGCTTTTGTAGACGGCATTATTACCGTAACGGAAGCCGAAATTCGCGCTGCGATGCGCGCCATCGTGGCCGCCACGCGGCTGGTTCCGGAACCCAGCGGAGCCGTGTCGACCGCCGCGCTGCTCTTTCACGGGGACCAATTGCCAAACTATCGTAAGGCCGTAGCCGTCGTGAGCGGAGGCAACGTCGATCCGTCGCTGCTCGCCCAGGTGCTAACTGAAACTAAGCCGTAACGTCGTTCAACTATGATCTTGCATACGATGAATCCGCGGAATTATGCGCTTCGTGCTCTTGTAGTGGGGACTGCACTCGTGTGCGCTGCATGGCCGGCGCACTCCGACAAGAAGCCGCAGCAGGGTGTGAAGCCCATGGCCGGTCCGCGGGCCACTGACCTGCGCGTAACATGGCTGTACATTTCGCCCGATGTCAGCTCGCAAAAAGTCGAAAAGGTCCAAATCGGCCGTGAAATGGTAGTCGCGGAAAAGAACGGCTCGTGGATGCGCGTCTTCGCCAACACCGATATCGAAGAGCTGCACAACGACAAAGACACACCGATGGTCGGCGAAGACGAGACGCCCCCACCAGTCTCCGGCTGGCTGGAGGCCAAGGGGATCGTGGAAGAAACCACGCCTAGCGGCGACCAGATTCTAATGGGCGCAGCCGCCAACCAGGAGGCTCTGGCTTCGAATCCGCGCGGTCCGGCCAATGCTGCCCAGAATGCTGGCTTGCTGTATCGCCGCGTTGCCGAAATGTTCCCCAACTCGCCGCTTGCGCCCGAAGCCGCATGGCGGGCAGCCGACATTCAATGGCAAGTGGAGAAAGCCGACGCCGCAACCTTGCCTTCGGCACATGAGCGAGACCCGGTCTTCCGCCAGGCGATGGATGAGGACTCGTTGCGCAAGGTGATCAAGAACTACCCTCGCTCGCGCTGGGCAGCATTTGCGGCCTTTGACCTGATTGACAACAAGCTCTGCGGCGATTGGGAAGGCTCGACGCAGTGCCCGGAAAAAGAAGTCGACATCTACCTCAAATACGCCGACGAATACCCAGACGGCCCTCGCACGGCGCGAGCTCTTTATGAGGCCGTATACCGTTTCGCCGTACTTAAGGATATGTACGACGCCAACGGGGACGATAAGAAAAGCGAAAATGCACACACTCAGGCGCGTACCATGACAGCACAATTGAAAGCCCATTTTGCGGACTCGGACTATACCTTGCAGGCCGCCGCGCTGGTGTACAAATTGGATGAAGGGGTTCCTGTCTACGGCATCGAACGGGAGTGAGCTACGCATGGCCGCCCGGAGGCGCTGCAAGACGCACAAAAGAGAAAGCCAGGAGGCTTATTGAGCCCGTACATTCTGTCGATTCTTTTGGGAATTGTGGAAGGTTTGACCGAGTTTTTGCCGGTTAGTTCGACGGCGCACCTGCGCATCGCCGAAGCGTTGATGAAGATCCCGCTGGGTGACTCAGCTTGTTCCATAGGCAACACTGCTTGCCTTCAGGATGTCGCGTACTGGAATATGTACACTATCGTCATACAGGTGGGTGCCATTTTCGCGCTATGCCTGCTCTTCCTCGAAAGGATCGTCAATTTTATTCGCAGTTTTCCTCGCGGCGAAAGCGGCGACCGAACCTGGCTCACTCACCCCATCTCTCTCACGCTCATCGCTTTCGCGTGTACCTCCGTCCCAGCTCTGCTGCTGCGCAAATGGAGCGAAAAGAACCTGGACAACATGAATGCCATCGCCATCGCGCTACTCGCCGGCGGGATTGTGATGTGGGTGGTTGACGCTTGGAGCGAGCGCCATGAGCCGAGCACCACGCATGTGGAGGAAATGACGCTGCCGCAAGCTATCTGGATTGGAATTTGCCAGGCGCTTTCGGCTATCTTTCCCGGCACGTCGCGCTCGATGTCCACCATCGCCGCCGGCCAGACTGTGGGTCTCGACCGGCCCTCGGCGCTCGAATTCAGCTTTCTGCTCTCCATCCCTACGATGATTGCCGCAACCGGCTGGGATTTGATCAAAGAGGTTCATCCCTCCAAGTCCGCCGGTGCCGCTGTTGCCACCGCTCATGTGGTCATGAATGGGGAGCGTTGGCTGGTGCTGATTATCGGCACTGTCGTCTCGTTCATCGTGGCCTTGGGGGTTGTTGAGTGGTTCCTCCACTGGGTGCGCAAGCACGGCTTCACCGTGTTCGCCATCTACCGCATTTTGCTGGGCGTTACGCTTCTGATCTGGGGCGCGAGGCTGATCGCGCGTTGAATCAGGCGAGCTGGGTTCCAATGCGAAACTTCTTTTCACGGTCCCAAGGTTAATGACGATGGTTCCCCCCTGCCGTCTTGCTCTGATTCACCCCTCCGGGCGCCGATAATAGAAGTTGCTCTGGGATGATTTGCTTGCTCTTCCGTGTTCTGCCGATAAAGTTCTGCCAATAAAGCCTTGGCCGAAAGACGGTGAGTGAGACCGCCCTTATGATGAAGCCCATCCGCATTGTTCTGTCGCCTACCCGCAGTCGCCCCTTGAACGTGTTTCTGGGGGTGATGCTGGTTCTGGTCTCGCTTCTTCTTTTCCTCGCTCTGGCAACCTACCACGCTTCTGACCCCTCCCTGAACACGGCCGCTAGTTCCGCAACGGCTCGGAACTGGGTCGGTCTTTTTGGCGCGTACCTGAGCGATGTGCTGCTGCAAACACTGGGACTGACGGCTTTTCTGTTGCCGGTTTGGCTGGGCGGCGTGGGCTGGACGTGGTTGCAATCGCGTCCCGGCGGCTCGCCGATCCTGCGATGGATGGGTACCGTGTTCGCTTTGGTCTTTCTGCCGACTGTTTTTGGACTGCTGCCGTGGCATTGGCGGTGGCTGCACATGATTCCCGTGGAAGGTGTGGTCGGACGGCTTGTAGCCGGAATTCTGGTGGTCTACCTGAACATTCAGGGCGCCTGGCTGGTCGCGGGTGCGTTGGCTGCCTGCGGACTCTATTTTGCGTCGGCGATCAGTTTCTGGGTCATCCGCGAGAGTTTCGCGGAGCGTTGGGCGCAATTCTGCTCCTTGCGTGACCGTTGGCGCGAGAGCCGCGATGCGCGCGCGGAACAACGCGCGGAAAATGAAAGTCTGCGCATGGAAAGAAATGAGCCGGTGCCATTCCCCAAGCTCGTTACCGCCGACGGTCCAGACGAGGAATCAGAGCCTCCCGGCCGCCGGTCGAACCGCCTCCTTTCGTTCTTCATGCGCCGGCGCACGCCGCAGCAAGACCCGCTCGACGAAATTCCTGCCTACCAACGGAAGGAAATGCCACAGGAACCGGATGAACCTGCGGCGGAAGCAATTCCGATTACACAGCGCAGGCCAAGTATTTGGGAGCGGAAGCTTGCGGAACCGGCAATGGCGGCGCAGGCGTCTGCCGCAGCTCCGGTGCAGGCCCTGTCGGTGGCAAGCCAGCCTGTAACCGTAAAGCCGATGAATCCATGGCCCGCCGTGAAAGGGGAGCCAATTCACGATTTGCCGCAAACTCATGGGGACGCAATCGCCATTCACGATCGCGCCGATGCGCAACTGCGCACGGTTACGATTGCACCCAAGAACGTAAGCGGCTTCAAGCTGCCACCGAGCACGCTTCTGAGCGCGGGCGAAGCGCCGCAGTCTGTGCGCGAAGACGAGCTTCGAGAAGAAGCCAAAATTCTGGTGGAGAAATGCGCGGAGTTCGATGTGCGCGGCCAGGTGGTGCAGATCAATCCGGGGCCCATGGTCACCACCTTTGAGTTCAAGCCCGAGGCCGGCGTCAAATACTCGCGCGTTACCGGGCTGGCTGATGACCTGTGCCTCGCCATGCGCGCCGAAAGCATTCTCATCGAGCGCATGGCCGGCAAAAGCACGGTGGGCATTCAAGTGCCCAACCACGAGCGCGAAACCATTCACCTGCGCGACGTGATCGAAAGCGAAACCTTCGTCAAGGCGCGTTCACGCCTCACGCTCGCGATGGGCAAAGACATTAACGGCCGCATCGTCACCGCCGATCTGGCGTCGATGCCGCATATTCTGATTGCGGGATCGACCGGAGCCGGCAAATCCGTGGCAATTAACGCCATGATTACGAGCTTGCTCTACCGCACCACGCCCAATCAGGTGCGGCTCATTCTGGTTGATCCCAAGCGCGTCGAGCTGGGTATGTACGAGGGCATTCCCCATCTCTTCACGCCGATCATTACCGAGCCCAAATTGGCCGCCAACGCTCTGCGCAACGCCGTACGCGAGATGGAGCGCCGCCTTAAGCTGCTGGCCAGCCGAAGCGTGCGTCATATCGACCAGTACAACAAGCTTTTCGAGGGCTCAATGCCTTCGCTCTTCGACGAGGGCGAGCAGGAGGAGCCGCTGCCCTACATCGTCATCATCATCGACGAACTGGCCGATCTGATGATGCTCGATCGCGCCAACGTCGAGGAGTCGGTCACGCGCCTCGCGCAAATGGCCCGCGCCGTCGGCATTCATCTCATCCTCGCGACGCAGCGGCCCAGCGTCGACGTCATCACCGGCCTCATTAAAGCCAACGTACCCACCCGCATCAGCTTTCGTCTCGCCACCAAAGTTGATTCGCGGACCATCCTCGACACCAACGGGGCTGAAGCGCTGCTGGGACGTGGCGACATGCTCTTTTTGCCGCCGGGAACCAGCCGCCTTATGCGCTTGCACGCTCCATATGTGAGCGAAAAAGAGACGGCAGCCGTGGTCGACTTCTGGAAGTCGCAAGGCACAGCGGAATACGTCGAAGGATTCCTCGAATCGCCCAAGGAGGAGCACAAATCCATGGACGGCGAAAACGGAGACGCGAATGAAGACGATCCGATGTTTGACGATGCGGTTCGTCTGGTCTTCGAATTCGGCAAAGCCTCCACGTCGCTGTTGCAGCGGCGCCTGCGCGTTGGATATGGGCGCGCCGCCCATTTGATCGATCTGATGGAGCGCGACGGCCTTGTCGGCGCTGCGGACGGGCCGCGTCCCCGCGAGCTGCTTAAGGCTCCCGGCTGGCTGCATGAGGTCGCCGTCGGCAACGATTAATTGAAGCTCCTAAATCGCTCGCCGCCGGCAGCCTATCTGCCCGACGAATCATCATATCGCGCGTTCATCTGCCTCGAATGCGTTATGCTACACTCCCTTTTGTAAACGCTTACTCAAGCCGCGCAACCGGCATTTTTTCGGCGTAACCGCCGGCCGCGGCAGCATTCAGGACCGGTGATCGGCTTGTAAAGGGGCACTGTGCTTGACAAGTATGCGAGTAAAGCAATTTACTTAGGGCGAACGTTTAGCAGTCTTTTTTGAGACGTATTCCCGTCGCTTCAGGTGATGTTCATGTTTGGGTTGGTCCCAGCCTCCGTTGCCGGGGGATTTTCCGGCTCTCTGCCGTCCTTGCTTGCGTTCAGTGCCAGCCCCCTTGCCCGCCTGAGCCCGCTCGATATCGCCGTCATCGCCATCTACTTCGCCATGGTGATCTGGATTGGCTTCTACCTCAAGAAGCAGGCCAACACCAGCGAAGAATTTTTCATGGCCGGGCGCGAAATGACCGCGTGGATCGCGGGCTTGAGCTTTGTCTCCGCCAATTTGGGATCGTTGGAACTGATGGGCTGGGCGGGTTCTGCGTATCAATACGGCATCCTGGCCGCGCACTGGTATTGGATTGGCGCCATCCCCGCCATGCTCTTTCTCGGCATGGTGATGATGCCCTTCTATTACGTCTGCAAAACCCACTCCGTGCCTGGCTATCTCAAGCTTCGTTACGGGCCCGGCGCGAGCATCGTCTCCGCATTTTCCTTCGCCTTCATGACCGTGCTGATGAGCGGCGTAAACATGTTCGCCATGGCTGAGGTGATGAAGGTTGTGCTTGGCTGGGATCTCAACTTCTCCATCATCGTCTCGTCGCTGGCCGTCGCTGCTTACGTCGCTCTGGGCGGCCTGCGCTCAGCCATCTTCAATGAAGTCCTTCAGTTCATACTTATCTGGGGTGGCGCTTTGCTGGTGCCGATCCTCGGCCTCGTTGAGGCGGGCGGATGGGACGGCCTGAAAGCCAAGATTGCCCACAACGTTCAAAGCGGCCTGGTTCCGGCCGGCGACTATACCCACATGTGGCGCAGCACCGGCCATTTTGGCGACAACCCCATGGGCATTCACTGGACCGGGATCGTCTTCGGCCTTGGATTCGCCATCAGCTTCGGATACTGGACGACAGACTTTCTCGTGGTGCAGAGGGTGCTGGCGGCCAATAATCTGCGCTCGGCCCGCATGGCGCCGGTCATCGGCTCGTTCTTCAAGATGGCGGTGCCGTTCATTGTCATTCTCCCTGGCCTGCTCGGTCTCGTCGTCCTGCAGAATCCTGACGGCAGCCTGATGCACCTTGTCGCGCAGAATCTCGCGACCGCCGGCTCGGGCCTGCACAGCTACAACGAAGTGCTGCCTCTCATGATGGTTCGTTATCTCGCTCCCGGCCTGCTCGGTCTTGGCATCACCGCGCTCATTGCCGGCTTCATGAGCGGCATGGCAGGCAACGTCAGCGCTTTCTCGGCGGTGTGGACTTACGATATTTACAAGCCGCTCATTGTCAAAAGTGCGCGCGACGCCCACTATGTGACGGTAGGACGTTGGGCTACAATTCTCGGCGTCATCATCTCCATTGGAACGGCATACATGGTCATGTCCGCAGCGGGCATCATGGATTATGTGCAGGCGCTGTTCAGTTTCTTCATTTCGCCTTTGCTGGGCGTGGTGTTGCTGGGCATGTTCTGGAAGCGCGCCACGCGACAGGCCGGCTTCTGGGGCCTGCTGATTGGCACGCTCACTTCGATTGGACTTTATGCATGGGTCAAGGTCGATCCCTCGGCCGTGCGCTATGTGGCGTTTTCGCCGCTTGCCCAGGCTCTCGCTCAAGATATGTACCGCGCACTGTGGTCGGTCACCGTCACCTTCATCGTAACTTTCGTGGTGAGCCTTTGTACCGCGCCGCGTCTCCTGGCCGACCTCGACGGCCTGGTCTACGGCGTTACCAAGCTGCCCACTGAAGAGCCGGTGCCGTTCTACAAAAACGAGTGGCTCTGGGCCTCGCTTGCGATCGTCCTGTTCCTGGGCCTTAATATCTACTTCTGGTAAGGAGACTGCGCATGCGTTCCGGACATATTTCAATCTGGTTCTTTATCGGGGTGTTGTTGACGGTTTACGGCGCAATGATCTTCGGATATGGGCTCTTCGACCTCGCCACCGGCCACATCCCCAATGTTGTTTTGGCCAATCTGCATGCCCCTGTGTGGTGGGGCGCCGTGCTGTTGGCTCTCGGCATTTTTTATGGCATACGATTTCGCCCGAGCCGCAACGGTTAAACAATGATTGCGGAATCAAGGAGCAGTTAGATGGCAACAGAACGCAAGATGACGTTTGGAATTGTGGTAGGTAATCGTGGCTTTTTCCCCCATCATCTGGCCAAGACCGGCCGGGAAGAGATCATCGCCGCTTTGGAAGCAGCGGGCGCGCGGCCCATCGTGCTCAGTCCGGAAGAGTCAAACTACGGCGCGGTCGAAACTTACGCGGAGTCGCAGCGTTGCGCCGAGCTGTTCAAGAAGCACGCAGAAGAGATCGATGGCATCATCGTCACGCTGCCCAACTTTGGTGAGGAGCGTGGCATCGTCGACGCCATTCGACTTTCCGGCCTCAAAGTTCCCGTGCTGGTGCAGGCTACGCCCGACCGCTCTGACAACATGACTATTGCTGTGCGCCGCGACAGCTTTTGCGGCAAAATGAGCGCCTGTAACAACATGATGCAGTACGGCATCAAATACTCGCTTACCACGCTGCACACTGAGACCGTAAGCTCGCCCGAATTCAAAGCTGATCTCGAATGGTTTTCTCAAGTCTGCCGCATCGTTAAGGGCCTGAAGAACCTCAAGATTGGTTCCATTGGCGCGCGGCCTTCGGCCTTCAACACCGTCCGCTACTCCGAGCGCATTCTCGAGACGGCGGGCATCTCCGTCGAGCCTATCGATCTATCGGAAATCTTCGGCCGCATCAATCGCATGAAGGACAACGATGACGCGGCGCAGGCGAAGTTGGCCGCAATCAAGAAATATGTCACTACTGCCGGCATTCCTGAAGCCGCACTGCTCAAGATGGCCAAGCTGGGCGCGGTCGTAGATGGCTGGATGAAGCAGACCCATTGCACTATCAGCGCCGTGCAGTGCTGGACATCGATGGAGGAGTTCTTCGGCGTAGTGCCGTGCACCATTATGAGCATGATGTCGGAGCAACTCATCCCCTCGGCCTGCGAGGTCGATGTGCCCGGCACGCTGAGCATGTATATGATGGCGCTCGCCAGTGGCACGCCCTCTGCTCTGCTCGATTGGAACAACAACTACGGAAGCGATCCCAACAAGTGCGTCTGCTTCCACTGTTCCAACCTGCCCAAGCACTTCTTCAAGGAAGTAAGGATGGATTTCCAGCAGATCATCGCTGGGACCGTGGGCAAGGAAAATACATATGGAACTTGCGAAGGTGTCATCAGGCCCGGCGCCATGAGCTTCGCGCGGTATTCCACTGACGACCGGCGTGGCGTGATCCGCGGCTATACCGGCGCGGGCGATTTCACCGACGATCCGCTCGAAACCTTCGGCGGCGCAGGCGTGGCCGAGATACCACAGTTGCAAAAACTGCTGAAGTACATCTGCCGCGAGGGCTTCGAACATCACGTGGCCGCGAACTTCAGCGACGTCTCGAAGTCGGTGCATGAGGCCGCGCGTTACCTCGGCTGGGAGAGCCACTATCATCCCGCGCTCGACGAATAGGCGCACCGCCCATATTCGCCAATCATCGGAAATGCAAACAGAAAAGGCCCCGAACGGGGCCTTTTCTGTAATTCAGCAGACCTGTAGCGGGGGGAACTAGGTTCGGCCCCCACCTTCCGCAGGCTCAATCGTCAGCCGCGCAACCAGCACCACGAGCGCAGCCCACAACAAGTCTGCCCCAAGCAGGTGCGCGATCTGCAGCCAAACCGGCGCCAGAAAAACCACATCGAGCACCCCCAGCGCATACTGAGCTGCCAAGAGAATCAGAACAAGCGTCGAGAGACGACGATTATCCCAATGCGCACGCTGCTTTGCCGCGAGCAGCAGCAGCCAGATAAGAAAAGCGCTGGCTAGAACCGCGACCGTGGGATGCGTCCAGCGCCAGCGCACCAGCCAGCCGCTCGTAGCCGAAAAATCCTGCGTCAATGCTGCCGCGAGTGAAGTAGCTGGAAAAAGCGTGTCGCCCAGCGCGGCCAACGATCCTGTGACGCCGACAATGAGCACAACGACGATGGATGCAATCGCGCCGAAGGGTGCGACGAAGCGAACCTGTTTGCGCAGGTACCCATTTCTGCGGTTGAGCAGATGCGCGGTCAGCGTGAGCGCGGCCAGTAGCAGCAGTGTATTGGTCAAGTGCAGCGCCAGGTAGGGTGCGCGCAATGGCGACTGGCTCTGTGCGGTGAGCCCGAGCTTGACCAGAAAGGCTCCAATCGCCGCCTCAATCAAAGTGAACGCAACGGAGGCGATCGCGGCGCCGCGCGCGAGATGGCCGCGCGGCGTGCGCGCAATAGTCCACCAAAGAAGTGCCACAACGGAGAAGAACGATAGGCCGCTGGTGATGCGATGCGTGAACTCGATCATCGTATCGGCTCGTGCTGAGTGCTGAATCACTGTGCCGTTGCAGAGCGGCCAGTGGTCGCCGCATCCTGCGCCCGAGCCCGTGGCGCGCACCAGCCCACCCCACAAAATGACGGCGATGAAATAAGCCAGCACTCCCCACGCAAATCGCCGCAACGCAAGCGAAGGAAGGTGACGAGTTTGTGCCGCCGCGGCAACAGTGGTCATGCGGGACTCCAATGCGAACTTACCAGTGTAGAACAGGCGGTTGGTTCTTCGTCTCGTGCCGCTTGAACCCAGCGCAGAAACAGGTGTATTCTATGTCTTACACGGAGGTAAGACGCATGGCGCACATGGCCACTGTCAGTTCAAAAGGCCAACTGGTGATTCCCGCAGAGATACGGAAGAAATTACGGATAAAGGGCGGAACCCGTGTTGCCGTAGACGAACGTGATGGACAGATCACTCTCACTCCAAACCCGTATGAAGCCCTTTTGGCTCTTCGAGGGTGTTTAAGCCACGTGAAAGAAGACGTCGAAGCCCTGATGATGGAAGAGCGTCGGAATGATCGTGAGCGCGATGAATCCAGGTACCGGGAAATGCAATGAAAGAGTATGTGCTGGACGCGAATGCATTGGTGCGCCTGTATCGCGATGCGCCGGGAGCCGGAACCGTTGAAAATCTGATTCGGCAGGCACGATCGGGTAATGCCCACCTTGCGATTTCAGTCATCAATTTGAGCGAAGCGGCCTGTGTGCTGGCAAAGTATCTCGGGACAGACAAGACTCTCAGGTGTATCGAGGCCACGCGCGGGGCAATAGAGATTGTAGCGGTATGGGAGCGCCAAGCTGTGGACACGGCGATGCTGCGGCTCCGCTACAAGCTTGGGCTCGCCGACAGCTTTGCCGCGGAATTGGCGATGCGCACAGGGGCGACGCTCGTTACTGCTGATCCGGACTTCGCTAAACTCGGGAAGCGATTGAAGGTGCTGGCTCTGCCGCGGCACTCGGCATAACTACCAAACGGGCCGACCATCGCGGTCCGGCCCGCTTACTCGCTCATAAGCCGCACCACATGATTCACGATCATCAGGTCTTCGAGGGCTGGAAGCACGCGCACCGTCACCGGCGAGTTCTCCGCGGAGATTATTGTTGCGCCGTGCGTGCTGTTACGCTTTGCGTCCAGCAAGATGCCCATCGCGCCCAGGCCCGCGCAGGTCTCGGCTCGCGACGCGATGTCGTTCTCGCCGATGCCGCCGGTAAAGACCAGCATGTCCAGACCGTTCAACTCCGCCACATAACTCCCGATCCAGCGCGCGATGGTCCAACAGAATTTGTCTACAGCCAGTCGCGCTTTGGCATTGCCTTTCGCGATGGCTTCGCGCAGATCGCGCATGTCATTCGAGATCTCGCTCATGCCCAGCAACCCGGATTTGTTGTTGACGACTGCTTCAAGCTGATCTGCCGCCGTTGACGCTTTCCCGGTCTTCTCCGCAATCTTGCGCAGAATAAACAGGAGCACGCCCGGATCGATATCGCCTGTTCGTGTTGCGCTGATAATGCCTCCTGCCGGAGTCAGCCCCATCGACGTGTCGATGCTTTCGCCTTTACGAATCGCCGTGATCGACGCGCCGTTCCCAAGGTGCGCCACGATCAGCTTCTCTGGCACGTCAGGTTGAAGCTGGCACACAATCGACTCGCAAGAGACGCCGTGTGCCCCGTAGCGCCGCACGCCCATCGCCGAGTACTCCTCTGGAATCGGCATGTGCCGGGCAACCTCCGGCATTGTTCGGTGAAAATATGAATCGAGAATCACGAAGTTCGGAATGCCTGGCAGGAGTCGCTGCGCCTCGCGCATAATATAGATCGCGATCGGCGTGTGCAGCGGAGCGAATGCGGTGTAGCGCTCCATTTCATCGATAAGTGCGGGCGTAATTCGCTGGTTTTCGAGCACCGCCGGGCCCCCGCTGACCATGCGATGTCCGATGGCCGCTGGAGCAGGGAATTTGCCGGAGCTGAGCGCGTCAGCCACGAGCTTGAACGCGACCTCACGGCTCGGAATCGACGGGGTCTGATCCACCAGCTTCTTGTCCGCAGCGTCTTTAATCCAGAACTTGCCCTCATCGGTGCCAATGCCCTCGACCGCGCCCTCTAGGAGCCGCCTCCGTTCATCTTCGCGAGCCTCATAGAACGAAAACTTGATGGAGGAAGAACCACTGTTCAAAACCAAAATCGGCAAACTGGGCATGGTTTAAAACCTCCGCTTCAGCTTGAGAATCTGCGACTCGAATCCATACCAAAGAACTGTCGCGACCAAGGTGCTCATTAGGAGTCGGAATCCGACAATCGCCAGATTTCCGGCTGTCCCATGCTGGTCCATCGCCCGATCGAACCACCCAAAGTAGATGAAGACTGCAATGTGCGTCATATAAAGGCCGTAGCTGATTCGCCCATAGAACGCTAGCGGCCCTCGCCGCAACAAAGCATTAATCGGATTGCGCGCCCCAGTTGATGCGATCGCCGCAACCATTGCGCCGGCAAAGCCCACTGCCAATGCAGTATCAAGCAGCGATGTTCCGCCCGCGATCGTGGCCGCTGCCGCGATGCCCAGCACAAACGCAACGAGGCCGATTGCGAGCCATGCGCGTCGGCTGAGTTTAGACGTATAAAACGCCAGCGCCAGCAAACTGCCCAGCGCGATCCCGTCCAGGTGAATCAGCGTGTTTGTCGGCGTCATCCAATGCAGATTGGCGTGGCGCAGCACCGGTGATGCAACCAACGCAGCGACCAGCACCACCGCCAGCATCCACGGTCTACGCAAAAACCTCACGACCGGCGCCCACACAAAGTAGTACTGCTCTTCGATGGCCAGTGCCCACGAGGGGCCGAGCGCTGGCGGTAGGGCGAGGTGAAACAGGTTCTGCACGCAGAAAATGTAAGCCAGCCAGGGTGCGGTCTTGATCGCGTGCCACACACTGCCGCCCACGAACCAATCCGCGTTTAAGTAGACAACCGCCAGAACGAGCAAGTACACCGGCCATACGCGCAATGCCCTGCGCGCATGAAATTTATGGAAGTAGTGCGGCTTGTCCCGAGTTCCCAGCAGAATGCAGGTGATGAGGAAACCACTCATCACAAAAAAGAGGATGACGCCCGCCCAGCCCCACAGGCTGGCGTAGTAGAGCCACGTTCCCTCGAGTCGCGGATGGCAGTGATAGAGAACGACGGCCAGAATCGCCAGGCCGCGCAGCCCGTCGAGTTCCGGCAGGTAAGTGGGAAGCCATGTTGGGCGTTGCATGGACAGGGTCGTTTGCAGGAGGTTCACCGAGTCAGCACGAATTTATCCCGCCGCCAACTGCCGCGCCCGCTCGGTCGCCCGCATCACCGCCTTGATCAGTGTCACGCGCAAGCCGCCTTCCTCCAATTCAAGAATGCCGTCGATAGTGCATCCCGCAGGCGTGGTCACAGCATCCTTGAGCAGCGCCGGGTGGTAGCCCGTCTCGAGCACCATTTTGGCAGCGCCGTAAGCAGTCTGCGCGGCCAGTTGCGTCGCAATGTCCCGAGGAAGGCCTACTTTCACTCCGGCCTCGGCCAGAGCTTCGATGATGATGTAGAGATACGCAGGGCCTGACCCGGATAGTCCTGTCACCGCATCCATGTGCTTCTCATCGACGAGCACCGTGCGGCCCACGGTTTCAAACAGCCGCTGGGCCAACTGCATTTGCGCATCGCTTACAAAGCGTCCGCGGCACAGAGCAGCCGCGCCGGCGCCCAGTGCCGATGGCGTGTTCGGCATGGCGCGCACCACGGCGATTTGCATCCCCGCAGTTTCTTCAATCGATCGCGTCTTCACGGACGCCGCAAACGAGACCAGCAATTTCGCCGGCGTAAGCGCGGGCCTGATCTCCGCAATCAGATCCGGAACCTGGAACGGCTTTACACCCACCAGAATCAGCTCAGACTGTTTGACGGCCTCCAGGTTGTTGGTGCTTACATCCACGCCCCATTGCGTGCTCAACGCAAGCGCTCGCTCAGCGTGGCCTACGGTAGCGTGAATCTTGTCGGTGGCGAACAGGTTCTCTTTCAGAAACGCCTGCAACAGAATTCCACCCATTTTGCCTGCGCCTAGAACCGCCACGCGGATCTGAGGCAACTGCGCAGGGGTTTGCGGTGCCTCGACGGCGATCTCGCTCATATTCTGTCTTCCCTCATTCAAATTGATTTGAGCGCCCGCGAAGCTTTCGGCGCACAGCTTGGCTTGCAACTTCCTCTACAACTTCCAAGGATACTCGCGTCGGGTGCGAAACCGCGCTCTATCGTTGGAATCGATTTTCTCGAGATCGGCAGCCGGATTCCAGGAATTCACCGTTTGAGCCAAACGGTCCCAAGACATTCCCTCAATTTGGAGCGCTGCCTCCCTACTGGCCAAGCGCCGCTTCGTTGACCAGAAAATCCTTCAGCACTGATTCCATCTTGTCAGTGCGGTCGGCCACCGGCCAACTGGAGTCCCAAATCACGTAGCCGCCGGGCAGTGAAAGAAACTTCTGGCCGCTGAATGCCGCCGACATAGTAGTAACCACCCAGGCGTCGGACTCAAGGATGTAGGGCGGAGCGCTTTCATTTCCCGGGTCCGGATTGCGCAATTCGGAAATGTGCTCGCCCATATGCATCACCGCCCTCGTCAGCGAATTTCCCTGCAGTCGGTCCGAGTTAAACGTGCAATTAAAGAGCACGCCGTCTGGGGAGTCCTTCGTTCCCAGTTGCTCATCTGCCGGCGATGCCTCGTTTGACGGTCCGTTCCCGACGAAGACTCCTGTCGAATGGTCGCCCGCTTTTCCGTAGACCGCCGAGGCCCTGATTGCAGCGTCCTTGGGCGGGCCCGCGGCTAGCCCGCTTGCCGCCTTTTGCGCGGCGGCAATCGCGCCATTCAGATCGATTCCGCTTCCCCCGCCCCCTGTCATGCTGCCGCCGCCGTAGCCTGCGCCGCCGCCGTACGGATTGTCTACGTATCCCGCGCCCGTAGCTCCACCTTTCGTCTCGTCGTCGTTTTTTGAATAATCAACCTCCTTCGGCGTCACATCGGAGACCGACTCCAGCACCAGGCGCGCGGGATATGCGTTCATATTCCCAAAACCGCCGAAGCCCACAATCTTGCCCGAGCGGTCGCGCTTAAGTGTCGCGTCGGCCACGCTGTCAAGCCTGCCCACCAGCGTCGCCGTAACCTTGTAGCGCGTGCACCCCAGGCACATGTCCGCGCCCTTCTCGTGCTTCTGCGCCAGCAGGGAATCGAACTGCTTGAAATCTTTGCTCTTGTCCAGTGTTACCGCAGCCCGCGTCGGCGGCGTTAGAGTTCCCGTGAAGTTTTTCGCCGGCTGCACCACCACCATGGCCGCCGGGCCCGCTTTGCCCTTGGTTCCTGGCGGATAAGCGAGCCAGATCGCATTGACGGGATAGCCGCAGTTTGGATCCGTCGAGTCCGTAATCACGAACTCGTCAAATCCGGCTACCACTGTTCCCTTGATGCGAACAATCTGCCCGTTAAGCGCCTGCGGCTTCTTCGCTACATCGCACACCGTCGTATCCACAGACGCCCCAGATTGCGGGGCAGCAGTTTGCGCGAAGACATCGCAACCGAATCCAAATGAAATCAAGCAAGCCAGAATCAAGACCCTCTTCATGAATGTTCTCCATCCGCTGCGATTCGCGACAGCGATAAAAAGCTCCTCGCGGAACGAACGCCGCAAGCGCGAACTCGAAAGAATATCACGCTGGCACTTTCACCGGCGATCTGGCAACACCATCCCGAGATTCTGTCACAAGCCCTGACGAGCGCTTCTGATGAATGATTCGGCGATTGAACAAAAAGCCACTAAAGTGCATGCGCTTCCCTTATATCTGGAGGTTTCGAGCATTTACGCCAAAAACTGCTCAAACCTCGGCATAGATACGGAGATCTGAGACGCGATTTACCCGTCTAAAAGCGGTCATTTCTGGGTTGCGGGGGCGGCGGCTGGCGCGGAGGCTGAGCTTTGCGTCATGAGCCAGGCGTCGATGCGGCGCTCGAGGACGTCTAGCGGCAACGCGCCGGAGTCGACTACCTGGTCGTGGAAGGCGCGAATGTCGAATTTATCGCCGAGCGCTTTTTTGGCGCGATCGCGCAGCTCCAAAATCTTGAGCTGGCCGATTTTGTAGGCCAGCGCCTGGCTGGGCCACGCAATGTAGCGGTCGACCTCGGACTGGATGGTCGGTTCGTCAATGGCGGAGTGGGCGCGGAAGTACTGGACCATCTGGTCGCGAGTCCAGCCCTCGGAGTGGACGCCGGTGTCGACGACGAGGCGGATGGCGCGCCAGGTTTCGTTTTCCAGGCGGCCATAGTCGGAGTATGGGTCCTGATAGAGGCCGATGTCTTTTCCTAAATGCTCGGCGTAGAAGGCCCAACCCTCGGTGTAGGCCGTGTATTGCTCGAACTTGCGGAATTCAGGGACGTCTTGCAGCTCCTGTTGAATGGAAATCTGCAGGTGATGGCCGGGAATGCCCTCGTGATAAGCGATCGCCTCGACGCTGTAGAGGTTGCGGTCAGTGGCATCGTATGTGTCAATGAATAGGCGGCCGGGCCGGGAGCCGTCGGGCGTGCCCGGCTCGTAGTAGGCGGGAGGTGAGGTCTTCGCGGCGTAGTCGGGAACCTGTGCGACTTCAAACGGCGCCTTGGGCAGCGTGCCGAAGAGCTCGGGCAGCCGGGCCTGCATTGGCCCAAGGTAGCTCTTGTAGGCGGCGATGAGCGCGTCGGCTGAGGCTGGGTGCAGCTTGGGATTGGTCTTGAGGCTGGCGCGGAAGCTGACCAGGTCTTTGAAGCCAAGTTTCTGCGCGATGGCCGTCATTTCGGCCTCGTCCTTGCCAACCTCATCGAGGCCGATCTGGTGAATCTGGGCCGCGGTGAGATTTGTCGTGGTGGTGCGCTTGATGAGGAACTGATAGTACCTCGCGCCGTCAGGCAGAGCGTCAATGCCGGGCTTGTCGCGCCCGGCGGGAATGTAGCTGACCTCAAGAAAGCGGGCGAATCGCGTGTAGGCCGGAAGGACTTCTTTTGAGATCGCATCGAGTGTTTCAGTCCTGATGCGGGCCTGTTCAGTGGCCGAAATCGAGGCCGGGAAATGCTTGAGCGGAAGCGCCAGCGGCGAGTCTTCCGATTTTTGATTGGCCAACTGCTTCACTTGCTCGAGAGCTTTCAAGAGGAGATATTTTGGCGGCACGCGGTGGTCATCCATGCCGATTTCCATATCTGTGGTGACCTGATCGAAGGCGTGGGGAAGGGCGTGCAGGCGGGCGATCCAGTCGTCATAGTCCTTGACGGTATTGAAGCTCAACTCAGCGACAAGGCGCGGGTATTGGGCGTGGATGCCATCCATCTGGGTGAGGGGCATCTCCCACTCTTTGAACTCGGTGGCCTGCTGGTCCTCGTCGAACTGGCGCAGCAGCAGCTCCTGGCTGATCTTTTCCTGGTCAGTAAAACCAGTTGGGTCGATGGCGGCCAAGCGCAGTTCAAACCTCTGCTCGCGGGCCAGCCCGTCGTTGATGGCCTCGACAGAGTAGTCGCTGGTCTGGTCGTTGTAGCGAAGGTCGCCGATGGTGGAGGCGAACTCGGGATTGTGCTTGAGCAGATCTTCCCAGTAGTCGTGGAAGAGATCGTTGAGGGCCTTGCGGCGGTCGGCAAGAGACGCTGGGGCGGCGGGGGCGGAAGCGGTGAGCTGGGCGTTAAGCGCGGGCGCAGCCGCGAGACTTTGGGCCCGAAGCGCAGGCAGGGACGCGAGCGAGGTCAAGAAGAAGGTCGCCGAGGCAGCCAGAACGAAGAGGGTGGTTTTTCTCACGGGGACGTGTTCCTTTTGGGGGAGATGGCCTTGAGTCGAGTTTAGAGCAAGAAAGCAGCGAGTCAGCAAGTCAGCGCGTCAGCAAGACGACGAGTGAGCAAGGCAACGGAGTTTGCGGAGCCGATGGAGTTGGGCAGCGGGCGTTGGACGGTGCTTGGGCGCGGGAACGGAAGATTGCAGCCGAGCGGCGATGTTTACCAAAAAATCAACAGCTAATTCATGGCCAGTTTCGGCTATTTTGCCCTGAATTTGAGGCACTTTTTGAACTTCTAAGAACTCGTTGAAATTCGCCTGATTGGGTGGTCTTTGCTGGTGTTTTGCGCTTCTTCCCGGTTGAATTCTGTTTGAAGCGCGGGTCTGGCCAGTG
>Ga0208357_1000075_pt1 | contig 72932 bp, 61 predicted proteins | sample NGESurdeep092012_6_FD_184487 | JGI IMG/M metagenome (GOLD analysis project Ga0208357, IMG submission 184487) | Arctic peat soil microbial communities from Barrow, Alaska - NGEE Surface sample F52-2 deep-092012 (SPAdes) | ecosystem: Environmental > Terrestrial > Soil > Wetlands > Peat ...
GCGAGGCCGCGGGCAGCGAGGCCGCGGGCAGCGAGGCCGCGGGCAGCGAGGCCGCCGGCGACAGTCGCCCGGGCGGCCGTCCTGCCGATGATCGCCCCGGCAGCGCCCGTCCGGGGCTGGCTGCCTCAGACGAGGGCGTTAGTACCGAGGGTGGACTCGAGCGGGAGGGCCGCGGCGCGGACTCGAGGCAGTCGCCCGGCAGCCCGCCTCCCGGCCAGTCGCCCGCCTGCCCTTCCGCCGGACAGCCTGCCGCCGGACAGCCTGCCGCCGGACAGCCTGCCGCCGGACAGCCTGCCGGACAGGCTGCTGCCCGGCAGCCCGGCGAGCCGCTCGGCGGCGGCGGATGACCGGACCCGACCAGCGTCGGGTGCCCGTGCCCGACGGGCTCGACGGTGAGCGTCTCGATGCCGCCCTGGCCCGGATGTTCGGACTGTCCCGGGCGAGGGCGGCCGAACTGATCGGGGCCGGTGACGTCCTGGTGGGCGGGCGGCCAGGGATCAAGTCCGACCGGGTGCCGGCCGGCGAGTGGCTTGACGTGACGCTGCCGCCGCCGCCAGAGCCGCTGCAGGCCCGGCCGATGGCCGTGCCCGGCATGACCATTGTGTACGAGGACGACGACATTATCGTGGTGGACAAGCCCGCCGGCGTCGCGGCTCACCCCACGCCCGGCTGGACCGGCCCGACCGTCCTGCAGGGCCTGCTGGCCGCCGGGCACACGATCGCGACCGGCGGTGCCGCCGAGCGCCAGGGCATCGTGCACCGGCTGGACGCCAACACCACCGGCCTCATGGTGGTGGCCAAGAGCGAGCGCGCCTACAGCAGCCTCAAGCAGGCGTTCCGTGACCGCGAGGTGGACAAGCGCTATCACGCGCTGGTCCAGGGCCATCCAGATCCGCTGCGCGGCACGGTCGACGCGCCCATCGCGCGGCACCCGGCCGGGGATGGCCGGTTCGCGGTGGTGTCCGACGGGCGGCCGTCGGTCACGCACTACGACACCCTGGAGGCGTTCCGGGCCGCGAGCCTGATCGAGGTGATCCTGGAGACCGGCCGGACGCATCAGATCCGGGTGCACATGTCGGCGATCAGGCACCCGTGCGTCGGGGACCGCCTCTATGGCGCCGACCCGGTGCTGGCGGCTCATCTCGGCCTGACCCGCCAGTGGTTGCACGCGGTGCGGCTCGGCTTCGCTCACCCGGCCGACGGGCGCCGGGTGGAGTTCACCAGCAACTACTCCGACGACCTGGCCCAGTCGCTTGACATCCTGGCCGCCGAATCCTGAGACCGCCCGCCCCTCCTGTCCCACCGACCCCGGGCGGCACCCACCGGCGGGGAACGGCCGCCTTACCCATCGTCGTCGCTGGCCCGTTACTGCTGCTCGGACAGCAGGAGATGCCCAGCCACGTCGTCCCGCGGCCCCGAAGGCCAGGGCTAAACGACGTGGACGTGCGGTTACTGACCCTGTTTCCGCAGCAGATCCACGTCCATGACGTTCGGCACCTGCTACCAGCGTCGGCGGAACCGCAGGGGCCGAGGAAACTGCCAGCGCCAGCGGAACCGCGGCGCCAGCGGAATCGGGGGCCGGCGGCCCCGCGGCGCCGGCGGAACCGCCGCGGCAGGGGGCTAGAGCAGGTTGAGGCCGCCGTCGAGGAGGATCACCTCGCCCGTGAGGTAGCTGCTGGTGATCAGCGCGGCCACCAGGCCGGCGACATCGGCGGGCGTGGCCGGGCGGCGCATGGGAGAGCGCTCGCGCCATAGCTCGCGGGCGGCCGCCCAGTCCGCGGTCAGCGGGGTGTCGACCAGGCCGGGCGCCACTGCGTTGACGCGGACCTCCGGACCCAGCGCGACGGCCAGCAGCCGGGTGGTGTGGTTGAGCGCCGCCTTGCTGGCCGCGTACGGGATCGAGGCCCCCTTGGGGCGGACCCCCGCGTGGCTGGTGATGTTGACGACGCTGCCGCCGCCCGGCTGACCCGACCGCCGCAGCGCGGGCAGCGCCGCGGTCGTCAGGACCCAGGGCGCGATGAGATTGACTTCCAGCAGCCGCCGCCAGTCGGCGGCCGAGGCCGCTTCCAGGTCGGCGTGCGGGATGGGCCAGCTGATCCCCGCGTTGTTGACCAGAGCGTCTAGCCGGCCGTGCACCTCGACGGCGCGGGCGACCAGCTCGCGAGCCTGCTGCTCGTCGGCCAGATCGGCCTGCAGGTAGGTTCCGCGCAGCTTGGCGGCAAGCGCCTGCCCGGCGTCCCGGCTGACCCGCGAGTGCAGCAGGACCTGCATGCCGTCGTCGGCCAGCCGCTGCGCTATGCCCGCGCCGATTCCGGACGTGCTGCCGGTCACCAGGACCACGCGCGCCTGCGATGCCATACCTCATCCTGACAGCAGCGGACTGGGTCCGGGATAACCCGTGTAGTTCTCCGCCAGGGACGTCGCGGCCGCCTGGGACCCGGTGACGTAGCGAAGCTGGGACAGCTGCAGCCGGGCCTCCATGGCGTCGGCACCTGGCGTGGCGTGCAGCATCGTCGTCATCCACCAGGAGAAGTGCGTGCACCGCCAGACTCGCCCCAGGCAGTCAGCGGAGTAGGAGTCAGCCAGCTCAGCGCGTCCGCGCAGCAGCAGCGCGCCGAGGGCATCGGCGAGCACTGCCACGTCCGCCAGGGCCAGGTTCAGGCCCTTGGCCCCGGTCGGGGGCACGATGTGCGCGGAGTCCCCGGCCAGGAACAGCCGCCCGTAGCGCATGGGCTCGCTGACGTAGCTGCGCATCGGCGTGACGCTCTTCTCCAGCACCGGGCCCTCCTTGAGGTCCCAGCCCGGCAGCCCGAGCCGCTGCTGCAGCTCGGCCCAGATCTTGTCATCTGGCCAGTCCGCGACGTCAGTCCCCGGCGGCACCTGCAGGTACAGGCGGCTGACCTGCGGGTTGCGCAGGCTGTGCAGGGCGAACCCGCGCGGGTGGTGGGCGTAGATCAGCTCGTCCGTAGACGGCGGGACCCTGGCCAGGATGCCGAGCCAGGCATAGGGGTACTCGCGCTCGACGGCGGTCTGCAGCGCCGCCGGGATGGCCGGCCGGCAGATGCCGTGAAACCCGTCGCAGCCGGCGATCGCGTCACAGGTCACCTCGTGCCGGACGCCGTCGGCGCTGGTGAAGCGGAGCACCGGCCGGTCGGTCTCCAGGTCGGCGACCTCGGTGTCGGTGACCTCGAACTCGAGGGCGGCCCCGGCCGCCAGGCGGGCCGCGATGAGGTCCTTGACCACCTCGGTCTGGGCGTAGACCGTGACCGTCCGGCCGCCGGTCAGGTCGCGGAAGTCGATGTGCTGGCGCTCGCCGCCGAACTGCAGGCAGATGCCGCCGTGCACCAGTCCCTCTCGGTCCAGCCGGGCCGCCAGCCCCGCCGCGCGCAGCAGGTCCACGCTGCCCTGCTCGAGCACCCCGGCCCGCTGCCGCGCCTCGCAGTAGGCACGGCTGCGCAGTTCCACCAGCACCGAGTCGATGCCGCGCAGCGCCAGCAGGTGGGCGAGCAGCAGCCCCGCCGGCCCCGCGCCGACGATGCCGACCTGCGTCCGGGAGGGCCGCCGGCCGCTCATGCCGCCTCCCCTAGAACGGGTACGGAGTGATGTCGCCGCGCATGGTCACCCACCGCATGTCGGTGAAGGCGTCCAGGTTGGCCGTGCCGCCGAACCGGGCCCCGGTGCCCGAGGCCAGCAGCCCGCCGAACGGGGCGCTGGGCTCGTCGTCCACCGTCTGGTCGTTGATGTGCACGATACCCGTGGGGATCTTCCGGGCCAGGTCCAGGCCGCGCATGACGTCGGTGGTGAGGATGCCCAGCGACAGGCCGTACTCGCTGTCGGCGGCGAGCTTGGCCGCGTCGTCCGCGGTCGCGAACCGCAGCACCGGTGCCACCGGGCCGAACACCTCATCGGCGTAGGCGGGCATCGCGGGTGCTACGTCGGCCAGCACCGTCGGCTGGTAGAAAAGTCCTTCATAACGCCCGCCCGCAGCCAGCCGCGCCCCCGCGTCGACGCTTCCGGTGACCATCGCATGGATCTTGTCGCGCTGTTGCTCATCGATGACCGGTCCGAGCGCCACCTGGCCGGTCGGGTCGCCCACCGGCAGGTGCTCGGCCTTCTCCGCCAGGCGGCTCACGTACTCGTCGTAGATGGCCTCGTGGACCAGGTGACGGCCGGTGGTCATGCAGATCTGGCCCTGATGCAGGAACGATCCCCACGCGCCCGCCGAGACGGCCCGGTCCAGGTCCACGTCATCCAGGACGATCAGCGCGGAGTTGCCGCCCAGCTCCAGGTGCGCGCGCTTGAGGTGGCGGGCCGCCAGCTCGCCGACCCGGCGACCCGCCGCCGTCGAGCCGGTGAACGAGATGACCCGGACCGCGGGCTCGGTGATCAGCGCCTCACCCGCGTCGACGCCGCCCGGCAGCACATGCAGCAGGCCCTCGGGCAGGCCCGCCTCCTCGAACACCCGCGCCAGCACGACGCCGCCGCACACCGCGGTCCGCGGATCGGGCTTGAGCACCACGGCGTTGCCCAGGGCCAGGGCGGGAGCGACCGAGCGGATGGCCAGGATCTGCGGGAAGTTGAACGGCGAGATCACGCCAACCACGCCGGCCGGAATGCGCTCCACGAAGCTGAGCCGCTGCTGCTCGCTGGGGATGACCTCGCCGGTGGGCCGGTTGGGCAGCGTCGCGGCCTCGAAGATCTCCTCCGTGGCCACGTGCGTCTCGAACTGCGCGGCCGGCCCGATCTTGCCGCCCTCGCGGATGCTCCAGCTCTCGATCTCCGGCGCATTGGCTAGCCAGATCTCCGCGGCCTTGCGCAGGATGGCGGCCCGCTGGGTGTACGGGACGACAGCCCAGGCTGGCTGGGCCGCGGCGGCCTGCTGCGCGGCCCGGCTGATGTCGGCGGGCCCGGCGATGCCGGTTCGGCCGAGCTGGGCGCCCGTGGCCGGCTCGGTGACCGCGGCGTGCGCGTCGACGGCGATCCAGCCGCCCGAGTAGACCTTCCCCTGCCAGGTCGCCTCATCGAGAAATGCCACGAGTGCTCCTTCGTTGGTAGCCTCGCGCCGGCCAGGTCCGGCCCCGCGCCCATTCAGTCAGCGCTGAGTCCCGCGCTGTACGCACTTCGAACATTAGTTCTTTCAACGAACGTAGTGAAATCTAGTGAACCCCCATGCCAGTGTCAACGCTGCCAGCGCTCAGTGACCCAGTCCAGTGACCCAGCCCAGTGGCCCGGTCCAGCGGCCGGTCTGGGACGGCCCGGACTGTCGGTCCCGCCGAATAATCTTGGTGGCAACATGACTACACCACCGGCGGCCGGGGCCCGGCGGGATGGCCGGCCCCGTGCTGGCTGGCGGCGGGGGGCCGGCGGATCGTTCGCGCACCTGCACGTCCATACCGAGTACTCCATGCTGGACGGCGCGGCGCGGCTGGGCGACCTGATGACGGAGTGCGATCGCGCCGGGATGCCCGCGATCGCGATGACCGACCACGGCAACGTGCACGGCGCCTACGATTTCGACCTGCAGGCGCGGGCGGCCGGGATCAAGCCGATCATCGGCATCGAGGCCTACGTCGCGCCCGGCCACCGCGCGGACCGGCAGCCGGTCCGGTGGGGAGCGCCGGCCCAGAAGGATGAAGACGTCGGCGGGGCGGGCGCCTACACCCACCTGACGCTGCTGGCCGAGACGACGCAGGGCCTGCATAACGTCTTCCGGCTGTCCTCGCTGGGCTGGATGGAGGGCCACTTCCGCAAGCCCCGGGTGGACGCCGAGCTGCTGGCCAGGCACGCGAGCGGCATCATCGCCACCACCGGCTGCCCGGGCGGCGAAGTGCAGACCCGGCTGCGCCTGGGCCAGTACCAGCAGGCGCTGGCGGCCGCGGCCCGGTTGCGGGACATCTTCGGCCCCGGCAACCTGTTCGTCGAGATCATGCGGCACGACCTGGAGATCGAGCAGCGGGCCGCCGACGGCCTCCGGCGGATCGCCCGTGACCTGTCGCTGCCCTTCGTGGCCAGCAACGACGCGCACTACACCCGGCGCGCCGACGCTGGCCCGCACGAGGCCCTGCTGTGCGTGCAGACCGCCACCACCCTGGCCGACCCGGCCCGCTTCCGGTTCGAGGGCAGCGGCTACTACCTCAAGAGCCCGCGCGAGATGCGCGGGCTCGGCGCGGACGATGACTGGCAGGCGGCCTGTGACGCCACGCTGCTCATCGCCGAGCGCGCGGCCGCCCGCTTCGACCGGCGCAGCCTGATGCCGGGATTCCCGCTGCCCGCGGGCGAGACGCACGAGGGCCTCCTCCGCCAGGAGGTCTGGCAGGGCATGGACCGGCTCTTCCCCGACGGTTACGACGAGGAGCGGCGGCAGCGGGCGGAGTACGAGCTCAAGATCATCGAGATGAAGGAGTTCAGCTCCTACTTCCTGGTCGTGGCCGACCTCATCGGCTGGGCCAAGGCCAGCGGAATCCGGGTGGGGCCTGGCCGCGGCTCGGCCGCCGGCTCGCTGGTGGCCTACGCACTGGGCATCACCGGGCTGGACCCGGTGGCCCACGGCCTGGTCTTCGAGCGGTTCCTCAACCCCGAGCGCACGTCCATGCCCGACATTGACATCGACTTCGACGAGCGCGGCCGTCCCGACGTCCTCCGGTACGTCAGCGCAAAGTACGGTGACGATCGCGTCGCCCAGATCGCCACCTTCGCCACGATCAAGGCCAAGGCCGCGGTCAAGGACTCGGCCCGGGTCCTGGGCCTGCCCTACGCGGCCGGGGACCGGATCACCAAGGCGTTCCCGCCACCGGTGCTGGGCCGGGACATGCCGCTGGCGGGCGTCTTCGACCCCCGGCATCCGCGTTATGGCGAGGCGGCCCAGGTCCGGGCCCTGTACGAGGCCGACGCGCAGGTCCGGCAGGTCATCGACACCGCGCGCGGGCTGGAGGGCCTGATCCGGCAGGCGGGCATGCACGCCGCGGGCGTGATCATGAGCAGCGAGCCGCTGCTGGACACCCTGCCGGTCTGGCAGCGCGAGGCCGACGGGGCGGTGATCACCCAGTTCGACTACGCGGCCTGCGAAGGCCTCGGCCTGCTGAAGATGGACCTGCTCGGGCTGCGCAACCTGACCGTCCTGAGCGACGCGGTCGCGGGGATCGCGGCCAACCGGGGGCAGCAGCTGACCCTGGAGACCCTGCCGCTGACCGACCGTCCCACCTACGAGCTGCTGGCCCGCGGGGACACACTCGGCGTGTTCCAGATGGACGGCAGCCCGGTGCGCGCCCTGCTGCGGGCGATGCGGCCCGACCGGTTCGAGGACATCCTGGCCGTGCTGGCCCTGTACCGGCCCGGGCCGATGGGCGCCAATGCGCACCACGAGTACGCCGACCGCAAGGCGGGCCGGAAGCCCGCGGCGCCCATCCATCCCGAGCTGGCCGCGCCGCTGGCCGGCATCCTGGGCGAGACCTACGGGCTGATCGTCTACCAGGAGCAGGTCATCGCGATCGCCCAGCAGCTCGCCGGGTACTCGGCCGGCCGGGCCGACCTGCTCCGCCGGGCGATGGGCAAGAAGAAGAAGGAGATCCTGGACGCCGAGTACGAGCCGTTCGCCGCCGGGATGGCAGCCGGCGGCTACTCGGCCGGCGCCACCCGGGCACTCTGGGAGACCCTGGTGCCGTTCTCCGACTACGCGTTCACCAAGGCCCATGCCGCCGCCTACGGCCTGGTGACCTACTGGACGGCCTACCTCAAGGCCAACTACCCGGGCGAGTACATGGCCGGGCTGCTCACCTCGGTCAGCGGCGACCCCGACCGCTCGGCCCTGTACCTGAGCGAGTGCCGCCGGATGGGGATCAAGGTGCTGCCGCCGGATGTCAATGCCTCCGCGGCGGTCTTCACTCCGGTCGGCACCGATATCAGGTTCGGGCTGGCCGCCGTGCGCAATGTGGGCGCGACCGCGGTGGCCGCCATCACCGCGGCCCGCGAGTCGGCGGGCGCGTTCACCAGCTTCGCTAATTTCCTGAGCAAGGTGCCGGCCGGCGTCTGCAACAAGCGGGTGATCGAGTCGCTGATCAAGGCCGGCGCCTTCGACTCGCTCGGCCAGCCGCGCCGGGGCCTCATGCTGATCTGCGAGCGAGCCATCGACTCGGTCATGGGCGTCAAGCGCAACGAGGCGCTCGGCCAGGACTCGCTGTTCGGGTCCGGCCCGCAGAGCGCGGCCACTTTCGAGGTGCCCGTCCCCGCCGGGGAGTGGGCGAAGGCCACGCTGCTGGCCTTCGAGCGGGAGATGCTCGGCCTGTATGTCTCCGACCATCCGCTGCTGGGCCGGGAGGCCGCGCTGGAGCAGCTCACCGAGTGCTCGGTGGGGCAGCTGCTCGCCTCGGCGGACGGCCGGATCGCCACCGTAGCCGGGATCCTGTCGGGCGTGCGGCGCCGGGTCACCCGGCAGGGGGCTGCCTGGGCCTCGGCCACCCTGGAGGACCTGGGCGGCGCCGTCGAGGTGCTGATCTTCCCGGCCACCTACCAGCGCTGCGCGACGCTGCTGGCCGACGACGCGCTCGTGCTCGTGCGCGGGCGGCTGGACCGGACCGAGGAGGCCCCTCAGCTGATCGCGATGGAAGTGGCGGCGGCGGAGATCGGCTGACGCCGCCCGTCCGGAGCCGCCGCGCCTGACCACGGGGCGGCTGACCACGGGGCGGGCGCAGGAATGTCGTGAGGAATCGCGGCGAGAGCGCCCGGATGCTGTTAGCGCGGCCCGGGCCGGGACCGGGAGTGGACTGAGCCAGCACCCTGGGCGGCGGCATGCTGCTGTCGGCGATGACGCTCGGCGAGGTCAGCCCGGGCGGCGTCCTGGTGCTCGTCTTCCTCACTTCCTGCCGGTGTATCCCCCGGGCCCGATCGGCGAGACTGCGCTGAGCCCATCGAGCGTGAGCGATCGTGGCCGCGGTTCATCCGGGGGCGGGGGCGGCACTGGCGGGCCGCGCGACCGCGCGGTCCGCCGCGGCCTGCACCTCCTCGTACCGGCGCCGGACGTCGGCCCGGTCGGCTGCTTCCGGCACCGAGCGCTCACTGGCCCGCTGGATCATGTCGGCCTGCTCCAGCAGCACCCGTCGCTGCGCCGGGCCGGACGTCTCGGCCATGATCTTGGTGAGCGTGTCGAGCTGGCGGATCATCACGGCGGGCATGCCCACGCTGGCCTGGCGGATCTTCTCGAACGCGCGCTGGACGAGGCGCTCATGGCTCGGTTCCGCGGTGATGACCCGGATGAAGCCATCGCTATCGCGCTGCACCCGCTCCGGATGCCACCGGGCAGTGATCTTGCACAGGCTGTCGCCCAGCCAGTCGATACACGTCAGTGCGGTGAAGGTGTCATTGACGGCGGCCGACAGCGCCCGGATGGCGATCTCCACGAGCTGGTCGATGCCAAACGAGATGTCCTGCGTCAGCGTCCGGTAGGGCCCCGTGACATGGGCGCGCCCGAGCGCGTCGTTCACCTGCGGCGCCGCCTCGGGCGGCCAGACCACCGCGAAGGGGTGGCCCTGGACCAGGAAATGGCCGGGCCGGTAGTCCAGGGCAATGACCGCGTTCGCCTCGGTGGCGAACGTCACGAGGATCTCGTGCCGGATGACCTGGAGGTAGCCGCTCTCCGGGGCGCGGACCACGCCTCCGGCCGCCGCCATCTGGGCCATCAGCTCCGCTGCGCCGGGTCCGCGCTCCTCGGGCGGCTCCCGGCCGGGCGCCGCGCCGGATACGGCGTCCGGCCCGCCCTGGACCCTGATCGCCTCCGTCAGGTCGCCGGCGATGCTCGCGATCACCTGCGGCAGCTGAATGGAGGTCGCGGTGTGGTGGATGAAATAGATCAGCACGCCCATGTCCGCGACCATCAGGCCCAGCGTGACGGTGACGCCGATGTGCGGCACGAAGGCCCCGTGCGGTCCCGGGCCGATCGAGACCAGCACCAGCACGGCGTACACGAAGGTCGCCACGAAGGTCCCGAGCGTCAGCTGCGTGCCGCGGTCTCGGATGAAGTTGCGCAGCATGCGCGGCCCGAACTGGGTAGACGCGAGGGTGAGGGTCACCAGGATGATCGAGAAGACCACGCCCACCACGGTGATCACGGCAGCGGCGATCGCGGTCAGGATCTGGCGGGCGGCGTCGGCGGTCCCGCTGATCACCCACGAGGGCAGGCCGAAGGCGCCGCGGTAGGCGGCCCGGTCCAGTGCCAGCGTGATGAGGAACAGCGCGAGGGCGCCCAGGACCTCAATGCCCGGGACCAGCCACAGGTTGGTGCGCAGCACGTCCGCGCGCCAGTGCGTAGCCAGCGCCGACGAGTGACGAACTTGCATGATGAGCCCTTGCGCTAGAACGCTGCCGACCGGGCTTCCCGGCTCACCTGACGCCCAACCTACGGGCGCCCAGCCGGAAGGCGCGGCCGACGCTAGCTGACCAGGCACGACAATAGCGGGATCAGGCCCGGGAACAGCCAGGGCCGACGCGGCCGGGCCGGGCCGATTCGCCGCTCCGTCCGGCCGAGCCGGACATCTCCGGCTTAAGCGTCGCGCCGCTTGAGCAGGTAGATGCCGGCGGCGAGCAGCAGCGCCGTCCAGAGGCACAGCACCCCGAAGCCCTGCCAGGGCGACAGCAGGTCGGCCGGCTGCTGGCGCGCGTGCGAGATCAGCGACCCGGCCTGCTGCGGCAGGTAGGCGTTGATGTGCGCGCCCCAGCTGCGGGGCAGCAGGCCGCTCAGGATCGGCAGCACCAGCACCACGCCGATGACCGTGGCGATGGCGCCGGCGGTATGCCGGATCAGCGTCCCCACCGCCAGCGCGAGCAGGCCGAGGACCGTCAGGTACAGACCGGTTCCGAAGACCGCCCTGGCCACGCCGGGATCACCCAGCGAGACCGGCACCCGGCTGTGCAGGATCGCCGAGCCGGCGAAGAACGAGCCGAAGCAGACGATCTCGGCCAGGACCAGGATCAGCCCGGCGAACACGATGGCCTTGGCGACCAGCATGGGGGTGCGCCGGGGGACGGCGAGCAGGGACGCCCGGATGACGCCGGTGGAGTACTCCGTCGTGATCAGCAGCGCGCCCAGCACGCAGATGGTCAGCTGGCCCAGGCCGACCCCCGCGCCCATGAGGAAGGCCGCGGGATCGGCGATGATCCGCTCGTGGCCGCCCTGGCCGCCGCCGCTGTTCCAGTTCGATGTGATCAGCGCCGTGACCAGCACCGTGAAGCCGATGGTGACCACCACGAAGAGGATCAGCGCCCAGACCGTCGACCGGACTGAGCGGATCTTGGTCCACTCCGACAGCAGCAGGTGCCCGAAGCCCGCGGGCTTCCCGGCCGGGGCGCCGGCCAGCCCGCCGGGCGGGCTGACCGGGCTGGCGGGGCTGACGGGCTGCGCGGCGGTCACCGGTGGCCCTGGTCGGCAGCAGCCGCGGCGGCATCGGCGGCGGGCGCGGGCGCGGAGTGCTCACCGAACTCCAGGCTGCCCGAGGTCAGTTCCATGAACGCTTCCTCCAGCGATGCGAGCTGCGGGCTGAGCTCATGCAGCACGACCGACGCGGACGCCGCCAGCTCGCCGATCCGCGGGGCCGGCATGCCGGTGACAGTCAGGGTCCGCGGACCGCCGGTGATCTCGCTGGCCAGGAACCCGCTGGCCGGCAGTCCGCTGGCCGCGGCCCCGGAGCCGGTCTCGGCCATGGGGCTCTCGGCCACGAGGCTGACCTTGCCGCCCTCGGCCTCGATCAGGCCCGTCAGCCGCGGCGCGTCCGGGGTCCGGACCCGCACCGACTGCTCGGAGCTGCGCGCGATCACGTCCTGGGTCGCCGAGTCGGCGATGAGCTTCCCCCGGCCGATCACGATCAGGTGGTCGGCCGTCACGGCCATCTCGTTCATCAGGTGGCTGGACACCAGGACCGTGCGGCCCTGCCCGGCCAGGTACTTGAGCAGGTTCCGGATCCACAGCACGCCCTCGGGATCGAGGCCGTTGACCGGCTCGTCCAGGAGCAGCACCTGCGGATCGCCCAGCATGGCGGCCGCGATGCCCAGCCGCTGGCTCATGCCCAGGGAGAACGTCCCGGCCCGCTTGTCGGCCACCTCGCGCAGCCCGACCAGGTCCAGGACCTCGTTCACCCGGCTGCTGGGCAGGCCCTGGGACTGGGCCAGGAAGAGCAGGTGGTTAGCCGCGCTGCGGCCGCCGTGCACGGACTTGGCCTCCAGCAGCGCGCCCACCGTCCGCAGCGGGTTGGCCAGCTCCTCGTAGCGCTGGCCGTTGATGGTGGCGACACCGGTGTTCGGCCAGTCCAGGCCGAGGATCAGGCGCATCGTGGTGGACTTGCCCGCTCCGTTCGGCCCGAGGAATCCGGTCACCCGGCCCGGCCGCACCGTGAAGGACAGATGGTCCACGGCAGCCTTGCCGGAGTAAAGCTTCGTCAGATCGCGAGCCTCGATCATCTATCTCTCCAGGCGGACATATCGGCCCGGTGGCCAGATCCAACCTAGCAAGGTCGCGGGCTGCCGGTGAGCCCTCCACGCCGGACAGGCCGCAAGCGGGGCTTCCGCGGGCTGGTTCCGGCGCGCCGTTGCTGACCGCCGGCCATCGCCAGCCGTCCGCGGTCACGTACGCTGCTGCGGAGAATGGCCGAATCCAGTCAGCATCCGCCGCCGCCCGGCGGTCCGGGCGGCGGCGCACGCCCCGGAGATGCCCCGGGCCAGCTCCGGGCGCTATCGGCGGCCCTGGCCATCGCGGCGGGCAGCGCCCTCCTGGGGATAGCCGGCGGCCTCATCTGGGCAGCGATCGCCCCGCAGGCTCAGTTCGTCGTGGCCAGCCGGGGCGCGGCCTACGTGGTCAATCCGGAGACCAGCGCGTTCATCGCCGCGGACGGCTGGTACGGCGCCATCGCCGTCGCCGGCGGGGTGATCATCGGCCTGGCTGCGTACCTGCTGGGCGTCCGGCGCTTTGGCCCGCTGCCGGCCGCCGGCGCCCTGGTCGGGGCGACGGCCGCGGCCTTCCTGGCCTGGTGGGCCGGGCGCAACGTCGGCCTGGCCGCGTTCCGGCACCGGCTGGAGATCAGCAAGCCCGGCGCCCTGATCCGCCAGCCGGCCGACCTGGGCGCGCACGGTGCGCTGGCGTTCTGGCCCCTGGCCGCCGGGGTCGTCATCGGCGGGATCGAGCTGGTGCTGGCGCTGCGCGAGCGGCGGCGGCACCCGCCCGCGCCGCCGGCCAGCTCCGGGCGCCATCGCGGCCCCGGCCACTTCCGCGGCCGGGACGAGCAGTACCGCGGCCTAGGCGAAGAGCACCCCGGCCTGGGCAACGGGCAGGCTGAGCAGCGGCAGGCGGGCCAGAACTCCGATCAGCTCGAGGGGTAGCGGCTGGCGGCCGCGAGCGCGGCTAGTGTGCTCCCACCGCCATGGCGGCTCCGACGATCCCGGCATCGTTCAGCATGCCGGCCGGCACCACGCGGGCCTGCAGGTGCGTGAGCAGGGGCAGGAACTTGTCCGATTTCTTGCTGATGCCGCCGCCGATGATGATGAGGTCGGGGGACAGCAGCGCTTCCATGTGCTCCAGGTACTCATCGACCCGCCCCGCCCACTGGCCCCAGCTGAGGTCGTGTTCCTCGCGGGCGTGCTCGGAGGCGCGCTTTTCCGCGTCCTTGCCCCGGATCTCGATGTGCCCGAACTCAGTATTGGGCACCAGGCGTCCGCCGATAAAAAGCGCGCTGCCGATCCCGGTGCCCAGGGTCAGCATCAGCACGGTGCCGGCCTGGCCCAGCCCCGCGCCGAACCGCATCTCGGCGATCCCGGCCGCGTCGGCATCGTTGACGACGGTGACCGGCTGCCCCGTGGCCTGGCCGAATAGCTGTCGCGCGTCCTGGCCGATCCAGTCCGGGTCGAGATTGGCCGCCGTCCGGATGTGCCCGTCGGTCACCACGCCCGGAAAGGTGATGCCGACCGGGCCCGTCCAGTCGAAGGCCTTGACCAGTTCCTGCACCACCTCGGCTACGGCGTCCGGCTTGGCTGGCTGCGGGGTGGCGAGCTTGCGCCGCTCAGCGGCCAGCGTGCCGTCTGCCAGGTTCACCGGCGCGGCCTTGATGCCCGTGCCGCCGATGTCGATGCCGAGTACCTGCGCCATCTGGCCTCCAGCTGTGCCCGTCCGGGGAGCGCTTCGGGAGAACTAGCTGCCCCGAGCGTAAGCCCGTTAACCCGGCCTGCGCGCGCCGGGCCCTGGCCGACTGGATTCGCGGCCTGCTGTCGGCATGAACGGCTCGCGCGCGGGCACCTCCGGCCACATTCGGTGCGTTATGAAAGGAAAGGACCGGACATGCTCGGTTTCGTAGCTGCCATTCTCTTCGTTATCGCTTTCATCATCAACGCGGCGTCCGTCGCGACCGTGAATATCCTCTCGCCCATGAGCCTGCTGCTCGCGGGACTGGCCTGTCTCGCGCTGCACCTGGTCGGAGTGGGCACGAAATGGTCCGTGCGCCGCTGAGGCGGCGCGCCGGAGCAGTGCTAGGTCCCCCGCCCGCAGGGCCCGGGGACCTAGCCTGCTCGCCTGCCATCGCCGAGGAGACCCGTGCCTGACAAGCGCCGGCCGGCCCGCGGGACCGGCCGATGAGCGTTATCACCATCGCCTGCCTGGACATGGCGGGCACGACTGTCGCCGACGACGGCAGCGTGCTGGCCGCGTTCACGGCCGCGCTGGCTGCCCAGGGCCTCACCCCGGGTGTCCCTGGCTACGACAACGCGATGACCATGGTGGACGCGACCATGGGCCAGTCCAAGATCGAGGTATTCCGCCAGATCCTGGGCAGCGCGCAGGCGGCGCAGCAGGCCAACGGCGTGTTCGAGGCCAGTTACGCCGATGCCCTGCGGGCCGGCCTGGTGGCGCCGCTGCCCGGGGCGGCCGAGACGATCACCGCGCTGCGCGCGGCCGGGATCAGGGTCTGCCTGGCCACCGGCTTTGCCCCGCCGACGCGAGAGGCCCTGCTCGATGCGCTCGGCTGGCGGCCGCTCATCGACCTGGCGTTGTCACCCGCCGACGCCGGTCGCGGCCGGCCCTGGCCAGACCTGCCGCTGACGGCGCTGCTGCGGCTGGGCGGCGGGGCCGTCAGCGAGCTGGCCGTCGTCGGCGACACCGCCAGCGACATCGAGTCGGGCCGGCGCGCCGGCGCGGGCCTGGTGGCCGGCGTGCTGACCGGCTCAGCCGGCCGGCCAGAGCTGGAGCAGGCCGGCGCACCGCACATCCTCGACGCGATCACCGGCCTGCTGCCGCTGCTCGGGATCGGCGCTCCCAGCCAGGACTGACGCCCCAGCCGGCCGGCGAGGCAGTCAGTCCGGGAGGCAGTCAGTCCGGGAGGCAGTCAGTCCGGGCGCCAGCCTTGCCGCGGCGCGCCGACTCATGCAAGGTGTGTGATCGGCGGTCCATCGCGCTTTTGCGGTGCACTCAGGCCCCGAGCCCGACTTCCGTCCGGACTCGACTCTGCCTGCAGGAGAGGTCATGCCGAGTCATACCCCCGGATCGGGACGGCCCGTCGGGATCCGCGACGTGGCCACGCTGGCCAAGGTGTCGGTCGCCACGGCCAGCCTGGCCCTCAACGGCCAGCCCGGCGTGGCCGCGGTGACCCGCGACCGCATTGTCGCCGCCGCGGCGCAGCTCGGGTATCACGCGAACCCGCAGGCTCAGGCACTGCGGACGGGGCGCAGCACGACCTACGGCTTAGTGTTCCGGAACTTCGCGAACCCGTTCTTCCTGGAGGTGCTGAGCGGGGCGCAGGAGATCGCGGCGCAGTCCGGGGCCACCCTGCTGGTCCTGGACTCGGGATACTCGCCGGAGCGCGAGCGCGACCACGTCCGGGACATGGCCGCGCAGCGGCTCGCCGGGCTGGCCATCTCCCCGGTGGGGGCAGGCGAGTCGATCCTGCTCTGGCAGGAAGCCCGGCCCGGGGCGCCGGTGGTCGCGCTGAACGCGTCCGTGGACGGCATCAGCGGCGTCTCGCGAGTGTCCCCGGATAACGCCAGGGCGGTCGAGCTGCCCATGCGCTGCCTGGCGGAGCTCGGCCACACCCACGTCGCATTCCTGGCCGCCCCGCTGGGCCTGATGGCGGACCCGGACCGGCTGCACCACTTCCGGCGTCTCGCGCGCGTTCTTGACCTGCGGCCGCACGTGCTGCACACGCCGCTGACCATTGCTGACGTGCAGCAGGCCAGCCGGGAGGTGCTGGCCGCGCCGGACGCCCCCACCGCGATCATCACCAACTCCGACTACACCGCGCACGCCGTCTACAAGGCCGCCCGCGAGCTCGGCCTGCCCATCGGACCGGGGGTGTCGGTTATTGGCCACGATGACCTGCCTACCTCCGAGCTCCTCGACCCGCCGCTCGCAACCGTGCGCATGGACCAGCAGGCGATGGGCCGCGCGCTGATGCTGCGACTGCTGCGGAAGGTACCGCCCGGTGACTACGTCGCGCCGGTCGAACTGGTCCAGCGGGCGTCCCTCACGGCGCCGGGAATGCGGGCTCGCCGGGATGCTCAGCGGCCGAGGTGAACGGGCGGGTAGCCATGGGCGTCAACTCGGTAACGTCCCTTGACACCCCAGCGACGGGTGCGTCAGCATACCGATGCTAAACGTTTTAGGCATTTGCCCAGAATGCTAACCCCATGGGGGGGTTCACGGGCCGCTAGGCAGTGCTGCACGGCGGCATTTCGGCAAATTCCGGCTGAGGCATTTGGCATGGGGAAGCTAATAGGAGGCATTCGCGTGAGATCGCCACATCGGTTTGCGCTCGTCGGGCTGACCGCCCTAGCGCTTCTGGGGGCCGGGTGCTCCTCGGGCTCGTCAGGCTCTTCGGGTTCCAGCAGTGCCAAGTGGAATACCGCTACCTCGGCCTCCGCCGGCGGAGGCATGAAGGCGCTGGTGGCCGCGGCCAAGGCCGAGGGCACGCTCAACGTCATCGCTCTGCCGCCGACCTGGGCGAACTACGGCAACATCATTAAGAAATTCACCAAGACCTACGGCATCAATGTCGTATCCGCCAATCCCAACGGCAGCAGCCAGGACGAGGTGAATGCCGTCAAGTCGGAGAACGGGACCTCCAAGGCGCCCGACGTGCTGGACGTGGGCATGGCCGTGGCCCTGGTGAGCACCAGCCTGTTCGCGCCGTACCAGGTCAGCCAGTGGAGTTCCATCCCGGCCGCCCACAAGGATGCGAAGGGCCTGTGGACGCAGGACTACGGCGGCTATATGTCGGTCGGCTACAACTCGGCTAGATTCGGGACGATTACCTCGATCAGCCAGCTGCTCGGCCCCAAGTTCAAGAACGCGGTGGCCCTGAACGGCAACCCGACCGCGGCCAATGCGGCACTGAACGGCGTGATGATGGTCAACCTGGCCCAGGGCGGGACGGCCGACAGCATCGCCAAGGGCGTGGCCTTCTTCCACCAGCTCAAGCAGAAGGGGAACTTCTCCCCGGTGCAGGCGAGCCCGGCCACGATCAAGGCGGGCACCACCCCGGTCGTGATCAACTGGGACTACCTGAACATCGCCAGCGTCGTCGGCCAGGGCGCGAACTGGAAGGTGTTCGTGCCGTCCAACGCCATCCTGGGCGGCTACTACGCGCAGGCCATCAACAAGACCGCTCCGCACCCGGCGGCGGCCCGGCTGTGGGAGGAGTTCCTGTTCTCCCAGGCCGCCGCCGGCGGCCAGAACCTGTGGCTGCAGGGCGGTGCCCGGCCGGTCGAGATGACGGCGATGACCAGCAACGCCAGCATTGACAAGGCCGCCGCCGCCGCGCTGCCCCCGGTCGCCGGCACGCCGGTGTTCCTGACCCCCACCCAGGCTACCGACGCGGCCACCTACCTGGCCGCGAACTGGGCCCAGGCAGTGAAGTAGCCCAGACGTTGGCTGTCGCTGCTGCCACGACGACCTCAGGCGCCCGGCCCAGCCGGGCCGGGCGCCTGCGGCCCCCGGCCTGGATCGGCACCGTCCCGTTCCTCGGCTACGTCGGGGTCTTCCTGCTGCTGCCCACCGGGATCGTCGTCTGGAACGCCATCCGGAACCCGGCGGGCCACCTCGACCTGGCCAGCCTGAAGCTGATCTTCAATCCGAATGTCCGTTCCTTCTTCACCGGGTCCATCGAGCTGAGCGCGGTGAGCTCGGTGGTCGGCGCCGTTCTCGGCGCGTTCCTGGCCTACGCCGTGGCCTCGGGCAACCCCGACGGCGTGGTGCGCAGGCTGTACATCGCCGGCTCGGGGGTGCTCACCCAGGCCGGCGGCGTCACCCTGGCGTTTGCCTTCAACGCCGCCATCGGGCCGAGCACCGGATTCCTCATGCACGCCGGCTGGTACTACAACTTCCCGGCCGGCATCGCCCTCATCTACATCTACTTCCAGATCCCGCTGATGGTCCTGGTCTTCCTGCCCGCGATCGACGGGCTGAAGGTCCAGTGGCGGGAGGCGACCGAGAGCCTCGGCGGCTCGACCTTCCAGTACTGGCGCCATGTCGGCATACCCCTGCTGTTCCCGGCGTTCATCGGCGCCACCCTGCTGCTGTTCGCCAACGCACTCTCGGCGTACGCGACCATCCAGGCCTGGGAGAACCAGATCGCCTACACCGTCCCGCAGCAGATCTACGTCGCCATCAGCAGCGAGGTCGGCCTGGCCTCCAACGAGGGTGACGTGCTCGCGGTGGGCATGGTGGTGCTCGTGGCCATCCTCATGGTGGCCTACGCAATGCTGCAGCGAAGGGCGGCCCGATGGCTGCGATAGGTTCCCTGGGGGACTCCCTCTCGGTCGTGCAGCCTGCCGGGCAGCCCGCCGGGCAGCAGGGCATGCAGGGCGGCCGCCGCCGGCGCCTGAACCTGTTCCGCTACGCGATGTTCACCATCTTCGGGCTGTTCTTCCTCCTGCCGCTGGTGGCGATGGTCCGGTTCTCCCTGGAGGGCACCAAGCCGGGCAGCTTCTCGACGTCGGCCTGGACGCAGATCGGGTCCACCCCCGGCCTGCTCAGCGCCATCGAGATCACCCTGGAGCTGGTGGTCCTCACCTGCGTCGTCGTACTGGTGCTGCTGGTCCCGACCATGATCTGGATCCGGCTGCGGGTGCAGTGGATCGCCCGGATCTTCGAGTTCCTGTGCGTGCTGCCGCTGGCCATCCCGGCCATCGTCCTGGTGGTCGGTCTGGTCCCGGTCTACAACCGGATCGAGCGCACCACCGTCTCGCCCCTCCAGCTGTTCTGGGTCTACGTCATCCTGGCGCTGCCCTATGCCTACCGCTCGCTGTCGGCCGGGCTGACCGCCATTGACGCCGTCACGCTCGCCGAGGCCGCGCGCAGCCTCGGGGCCAGCTGGGCCACCGTGATCCTGCGCGTGATCGTCCCGAATATGTGGCAGGGCATCCTGAACGCGCTGCTGCTGACCTCGGCGCTGGTGCTCGGCGAGTTCACCATCGCCGAGATCCTGAACTACAGCACGCTGCCGGTGGCCCTGTTTAATATCAGCCGGGCCACTGCGAACGCCGGGGTGCTGTTCTCGACCTCCACCGCGGCGCTGCTGTTCGCGTTCATCCTGCTGCTGATCCTGTCCTACGCCGGTCGGCGCCTGCAGCGTAACCGCGCCTGAGGGAGACGATGTGACTTCATCCGCCGGACAGACCTACGCCGCCCCGCCGCGGGCCGGGGTGGAGGTCAGGATGGAAGGGCTGCGGCGGCACTACGGTCAGGTCGTCGCCCTCGACGGCGTGGACCTCACCCTGCAGCCGGGGGAGCTGGTCGCCCTGCTCGGCCCGTCGGGATGCGGCAAGACCACCACCCTGCGGCTGCTGGCCGGGCTGGAGGACGCCGACGGCGGCACGATCACCGTGGCCGGCCGGGATGTCTCGCGCCTGCCGGCCAGCAAGCGGGACATGGGCATGGTGTTCCAGGCCTACTCCCTGTTCCCGCACATGACCGTGCGCCAGAACGTGGCCTTCGGCCTGCGGCTGCGCAAGGTCAGCAAGGAGGACCGGGACCGGCGGGCCCTGCAGATGCTCGAGCTAGTCGGCCTGACGGAGCAGGCCGACCGGTATGCGAGCCAGATTTCCGGTGGCCAGCAGCAGCGCGTCGCGCTGGCCCGCGCGCTGGCCATCGAGCCCAAGGTCCTGCTGCTCGACGAGCCGCTGTCCGCGCTGGACGCCAAGGTCCGGGCCCAGCTGCGTGACCAGATCCGGCGGATCCAGCTGGAGCTGGGCATCACCACCCTGTTCGTCACGCACGACCAGGAGGAGGCGCTCGCGATCGCCGACCGGGTGGGCGTGATGCGGGAGGGCCGCATCGAGCAGCTCGCGCCGCCCACCGAGGTGTACTCCCGGCCGGCGACGTCGTTCGTCGCGGAGTTCGTCGGGCTCACCAACCGGCTGCCGGGCACGGTCAGCTCCGGGAAGGTGACCGCGCTGGGCAGGACGCTGCCGCTGGTGGACCCCGGCACTCCCGACGGCCCCGCGGTGGCGCTGGTGCGGCCCGAGGCCGTGACGCTGGCATCCGGTGCCGGCCAGGCGGACGGCAGCCCGCTGTCGGGCACCGTGATCGCCATTACATTCCTCGGCGCGACGAGCCGCGTCACGGTGCACGTCGGCGACCTGACCATCATGGCCCAGCTATCGACCTCCGACGCGTCCGCGCTGACCGCGGGCAGCCAGGTCACCCTGGCGATCCGCCCGGACCCCGTGCTGGTCTCGGCGGACAAGGTCGCCGCGAGCGAGGAGTGAGCGCCGGCCACCCGCATCCGCGCCCGCACCTGACCACCGAGCGCAGGCTCGGGCCGGGTCCGGTGCTGCGCCGGGGCCTGGTCGCGCCGTACCGCGCGGTCCAGCTCGGGCCGGGGGAGCCGCACCTCGTGCGCGCGGACCTGGGCGGCGTGAGCGCGGATCCGCCGGTGGCGGGGCCGGTGGCCAGGCCAGGCCGGCCGCTGCTGTCCCTGGTGCACGTCACCGATCTCCAGCTGGCGGACGTCCAGTCGCCGGCCAGGTTCGAGTTCCTCAATCGCGAGTACGCCGATCCGCGGTACGCCGCGCTGGTCCCGACCCAGCGCCCGCAGGAGGCGCTGACCGCGCACGCCGTCGACGCCATGCTGCGCACCGTGAACGCGGCGCAGGGGCCGGCCACGGGCATGCCGGTGCAGCTCGCCGTGACCACCGGCGACGCGATCGACAACGCGCAGTGGAACGAGGTCCTGAACTTCCTGGCCCTCTTCGACGGCGGCCCGGTCCGGCAGAACTCCGGCGGCGCCCGGTACGAGGGGGTCCAGGCCCTGGACTGGCCCGATGACATCTTCTGGAAGCCGGACGGCGTGGGCCCGGCCGGGCCGGACGTCTTCCGCAGTTCCTACGGCTTCCCGAATCATCCCGGCCTGCTGAAGCGCGCGCTGGGCGAGTTCTCCGCCGCGGGCCTGCGGGTGCCCTGGCTGTCGTGCTTCGGTAACCACGAGGCGCTGATCCAGGGCCTCGGGGTGCCGAGCCCGGAGCTGGCCCGCTCGCTGGTGGGCGGCAGCAAGCCGCTGCGGCTGCCGGACGACCTCGATGCCAGCAAGGCGGTGCAGCAGTTCACCGAGCAGCCCGAGGCGTTCATGGCGGGGCCGTCCCGGCTGGTCACCGCGGACCCGGCCCGCCGGCCGGTCACCCGGCGGGAGTTCGTCGAGGCGCACTTCCGGCCGGGCGCGCGCCCGGCCGGGCACGGGTTCACCCAGCAGAACCGCCGGGACGGCACGGCCTACTACGTGCACGACACCCCGGCGGTCCGGCTGATCGCCCTGGACACCAACTGCCTGCAAGGCGGGGCGGCCGGCTGCCTCGACCGGGATCAGGCGCGGTGGCTGGAGGACCAGCTGGCCGAGGTGCACTCGGCCTACCAGGGACGGGGCGGCAGCCAGATCCGGACCGGGCACCAGGACCGGCTGGTGGTCCTGTTCTCCCACCACGGCATCGACACCCTCACCAGCGGGACCATCGGGCACGCCGGGCCGGACGGCGAGCCGCTGATCGGCGCGGGAGAGCTGACCGCCCTGCTGCACCGTTATCCCAATGTAGTTCTCTGGCTGAACGGGCACACGCACATCAATGCGGTGCGCGCCCGGCGCGGGCCGGCTGACTCCGAGGGCCCGGCGGGTGGCTTCTGGGAGGTCACGACCTGCGCTATCGTCGACTGGCCGTGTCAGGCGCGGCTGGTCGAGCTCATCGACTCCGGCGGCTGCCTGTCGGTCGTGTGCACCATGGTCGACCATGACACCCCGGCGGCCGTTGCCGACCCGCGAACCAGCGCTGAGCTGGCGTCACTGCACCGGGAGCTGGCCGCTAACGTGCCCTTCGCCGGCCATGGATCGGCTACCGCCGGAACCACGGCCGACCGGAACGTCGAGCTGCGGATTCCGGCCCCCTTCCCGCTGCGGCGGCTGCCGGCCGGCCTGGCCTAGGTCGAGGGCCGCCAGCTAGCCGAGGTCAGGGCGGCCACGTCGGGAACGCTGCCGTCGACCCGGACCCGGGCGGCCGGCGTCCGGCCAAATGCCCACATGGTCAGCTCGGCCGGGGTTCCGGTCACGGTCACCATGGGGGCGCGGGCCTTGGCCGTGATCCGGATCGGAGCAGTGCCCTGAGCGTCACGGGGATCGCCGTCCCTGGCCAGCTCCACGCCAACCGGCGCCTTGCGCAGCATCAGCCGCGCCATCCGCAGCTGCCGCCACAGCAGGTCGGACAGCCCCTCATCGAGCTCCCGCGGCTCCCAGTCCGGCTGCGCCCGGCGGACATCCTCGTGATGCACGAAATACTCGACCGAGTTGGCCCGCGCGTCGGCCCCCGGGATCGCGAACAGCGACGCCCGGGGCGGCCCCGTCCTGATCTGCCCGACCAGCTCGGGGAACGGCGTCCGCTCGGTGAGACGCTGCTGCACCCGGCGGGTGTGCCCGGCCAGGGGACCGCCCAGGACGCCGAGGGCGGCGTCGGGACGACGTTCCCGCAGCACCAGGTGTGCGGCCAGGTCCGCGGTCCGCCAGCCCGCGCACAGGGTCGGCTGATCGGGGCCGAGCTCATCCAGCAGGGCGCTCAGGGCCAGTCGCTCATCACGGGCATACGTCACCTGGATGATGGTAGGTCACCCCCGCGGGCGCGGTGCCGTCCAGGCGGGCGTGTGCGGGCGAGCTGGCGGCGGGCGCTAGCGTTCTCCCTGAGCCCGCGTCTGCCCGGCTGGCCGCCGGGACGTCGCGGATCCGCAGCGGCACAGCCGGGCCGGAGGGAGGCGCATGACCAGCGATCGCCCGCGACAGGCCCGTGCTCGGCCGCCCGGTGCGCGACGGCCCGGTGCGCTGTCGCCGCGCCGCGAGCTGCTGGCCGTGCTTCTCCTGGGCGCGGCCGGGACCGGCCTGGTCTTCCTGGCCATGCGGCAGGGCTGGGCGCAGGTCAGGACGGCCGTCCCGGCGCCGCTGCCGTCCAGCGTCGTGACCGACAGCGGACAGAGCCTGGTGCCCTACGCCGACGCGCTGGCCATCGCGGCGCTGGCCAGCCTGGCGGCGGTGCTGGCCACCCGGCGGATGGCCCGGCGGGTGACGGGCGGGCTGCTGGCGATCCTGGGCGTCGGCATCGCTGCCGCCGTTTCCTTCGGCGTGACCACCTCCGCCGCCGTGGCGGCCGCGGCGGGCAGCGCCGGGTCGGGCGCCACGGCAGCGGCCGGCAACACGGCCGGCTCGGCCACCGAGGGCAGCTCGCAGCCGGGGGCGATCATGCCTGCGGTGGCGGGCTTTCATTCGCGCGCCGTGCTCACCGCGGCCAGCTGGCAGGCCATGGCCATCGTCGGCGCGCTGGCCGTGGTCGCCGCGGGCGTGCTGGTGATGTGGCGGGCCGAGCGCCTGCCGGTCATGTCCAGCCGGTACGAGTCGCCGGCCGCCCGGGACGCGACTGCGCTGCGGCCGTCCCCGCACCCGCCGGGCAGCGCGGCCGCCAGGCGCGGTGACCAGCCCGGCTCCGGCGAGGCGGGCAGCCGCCCGGGCGGGCCGCCCGCGGAGCCCGATCGGGCCGACGCGGCGAGCATGTGGGAGTCGCTCAGCCGGGGCGAGGATCCGACCGCCGCGGGCCGGGCCGGCTGACCCGGGCGCGGGTCGGTGCCGCGCTGGACGAGGGGGTCCGCGAGCGCGCTGCAACGCTCTCGCTACGATTTGGACGCAAGGCATCCCATCCGAGGGGGCAGCAGAACCGCGTGAGCGTGCTCGAAGACATCCTCGAGGGTGTGCGCAGCGACCTCGCTGAGCGTCAGCAGAAAGCCCCGCTGGACCAGCTCAAGGAGGCGGCCTGGCGGGCGCCGTCCCCGCGTGACGTCATGGCGGCGCTGAGTGGCGACGAGGTAGCGGTCATCGCTGAGGTCAAGCGGGCCAGTCCGTCCAAGGGCGCGCTGGCGGCGATCGCCGACCCGGCCGCGCTGGCGGGCGACTACGAGGCAGGCGGCGCGCGGATCATCAGCGTGCTGACCGAGAAGCGCCGCTTCGGCGGCAGCCTGGCCGACCTGGCGGCCGTGCGGGACGTCGTGCAGATCCCGGTGCTGCGCAAGGACTTCGTAGTGAGCTCGTATCAGCTCTGGGAGGCCCGGGCATACGGGGCCGACCTGGTGCTGCTGATCGTCGCCGCGCTGGACCAGAACGCGCTGGTCTCCCTCGTGGAGCGTGCCCAGTCGATCGGCCTGGTGCCGCTGGTGGAGGTGCACACCGCCGCGGAACTGGGCCGGGCCCTGGCGGCCGGGGCGACGGTGATCGGCGTCAACGCCCGGGATCTGGCCACGCTGGAGGTTGACCGGAGCGTCTTCGCCACCCTGGCCCCGCGGATTCCGGCCGGGGTTATCAAGATCGCCGAGTCCGGGGTGCGGGGACCGCATGACCTGCTCGCGTACGCGGCCGCCGGAGCCGACGCAGTGCTCGTCGGCGAGAGCCTGGTGACCGGCAAGGACCCCCGCACCGCGGTAGCCGACCTGGTCACTGCCGGGCTGCATCCGGCCCTGCGGGGGGACCGGGGCGCCGCGGGCAGGCGGCCGGGCGACGTAGGCTCGCAGGCTGGCGAGCGGAACGACGAATCGGATAAGGACCAGGGCGATACGTGATGAACACCAGCGGCGCGGCACCGGCGGCCGCCCCCGGCGCGGTGCTGCCCGGAACCACGGTGCTGCCCGGAACCACGGGCCTGCCCGACATCGGCGGTCATTTCGGCCAGTTCGGCGGCCGGCTCGCGCCTGAGGCGCTGATGTCCGCGCTGGAGGAGCTGACGGTCGCCTACGAGACGGCCAGGGCCGATCCCGGCTTCCAGGCGGAACTGCGGGCGCTGCTGACCGGCTATGCCGGACGGCCCACGCTGCTCACCGAGGTGCCGAGGTTCGCTGCCGAGGCCGGCGGCTGCCGGATCTTCCTGAAGCGCGAGGACCTGACCCACACCGGCTCGCACAAGATCAATAACGTGCTGGGGCAGGCGCTGCTGACCAGGCGGATGGGCAAGACGCGGATCATCGCCGAGACCGGCGCTGGCCAGCACGGCGTGGCCACCGCCACCGCGGCCGCCCTGCTCGGCCTGGACTGCGTCGTCTACATGGGCGAGGAAGACACCCAGCGGCAGGCGTTGAACGTGGCCCGGATGCGCCTGCTGGGCGCCGAGGTAGTGCCGGTCACTACCGGGAGCCGGACGCTGAAAGACGCCATTAACGAGACCTTCCGCGACTGGGTATCGAGCGTGGAGAGCACGCACTACTGCATTGGCTCGGTGATGGGCCCGCACCCATTCCCGATGATGGTCCGGGACTTCCAGCGGGTCATCGGGGTCGAGGCCAGGGCGCAGGTGCTGGACGCGGCCGGCCGACTGCCCGATGCGGTGATCGCCTGTGTCGGCGGCGGCTCCAACGCCATCGGCATCTTTCACGCCTTCATCGGCGACGAGTCCGTGGCCCTGATCGGCTGCGAGGCGGGTGGAGACGGGGTGGCGACCGGACGGCACGCGGCGACGGTCGCGGGCGGCTCGGTGGGCGTGATCCACGGCATGCGGACCTTCCTGCTCCAGGACGCCGACGGCCAGACCCGGCCGACGCACTCCATCTCGGCCGGGCTGGACTACCCGGGGGTGGGGCCGGAGCATTCCTGGCTGCACGACACCGGGCGCGCGAGCTACCGCCCGATTACCGACGCCGACGCCATGAACGCGTTCTCGGTGCTGTGCCGGACCGAGGGCATCATCCCGGCCATCGAGTCCGCGCACGCCCTGGCCGGCGCACTGGAGGTCGGCCCCGAGCTGGGCGCGGGCGGCGTGCTGGTGGTGAACCTCTCGGGTCGCGGTGACAAGGACGTGGACATCGCCGGCCGCTGGTTCGGCCATCTGGGCAACCCGCCGGGCCAGCCGGCGGCCCAGCCGGGCCAGGAGCAGTCGCGATGAGCGCGGTGGCCGATGCCTTCGAGAAGGCAGCGGCGGAGAACCGGGCGGCCGTGGTGGGCTACCTGCCGGCCGGCTTCCCGTCCGTGGACGGCGCCATCGCCGCAGCCGTGGCCATGGCGCAGGCCGGGACCGACATCGTGGAGATCGGGCTGCCGTACTCCGACCCGCTGATGGACGGCCCGGTCATCCAGGAGGCCGTCTACCGCGCGCTGACCGGCGGGGTCCGCGTCGCCGACGTGCTGGCCACCGTCGAGGCGGTGGCCAGCACCGGAGTGCCGGTACTGGTCATGACCTACTGGAACCCCGTCGATCACTACGGCGTGGCCGCCTTCGCGCGAGACCTCGCAGCCGCCGGCGGCAGCGGGCTGATCACCCCCGATCTCACGCCCGAGGAGGCGGGGCCCTGGCTGGAGGCCGCGGACTCCCGCGACCTGGACCGGGTGTTCCTGGTCGCGCCGAGCTCGTCGCGGCGGCGGATCGAGCTCGTCACCTCGGCCTGCCGCGGGTTCGTCTACGCGGCCTCGCTGATGGGCATCACCGGGGCCCGCGACACGGTCGGCGGCCAGGCCGCCGGGCTAGTGAGCCGGGTCCGGGAGTGCACGAGCCTGCCGGTCGCGGTCGGCCTGGGGGTTCGTGACGGGGCGCAGGCCCAGCAGGTCGCGGGATTCGCCGATGGCGTTATCGTGGGATCTGCGTTCGTCCAGCGGCTGCTCGACGCGGCCAGCCCCGAGGAGGGCCTGGACGGCGTGCGCAGCCTGGCCGCGGATCTGGCGGCAGGCGTCCGCGGATCTCGCTGATACCCCTTGACCTGCGCAGGAAATGTCACGTTAACATAGAGACGGATCCTCGCTATACTGATGAAACGCTTGCGTAGCTAGCTCACGCGGGCCAGTTGCCTAGCTTCGCAGCTCGGGCAGCGCCCGAATCTGGCAGGGCCAATGTTGTCCCGCCCCCCACCTGCAGTGCGATGGCGGACGAGATGACTGGAGTGTTGATGGCACCTGCCCTGAACCAGGCCACCCCGCGCAGCCAGGGCCTCTACGACGGCAGCCGCGAGCACGACGCCTGCGGTGTCGGCTTCGTGGCCGACCTGACCGGTGACCGCCGCCACGACACGGTCACCCGGGCCCTGACGGTGCTCCGCAATCTCGACCATCGCGGCGCCAAGGGCAGCGATCCGGAGACCGGCGACGGGGCGGGGATCCTCACGCAGGTCCCGGACGAACTATTCCGTTACGTATGTGAATTTCCGCTGCCTGCCCAGGGCAGCTACGCGGCCGGCCTGGTGTTCCTGCCCGCGGATCAGAGCCGTGAGCAGGCCGTCTCGGTCATCGAGCGGCTGGCCGCGGCCGAGGGCCTGACCGTGCTGGGCTGGCGGCAGGTCCCGGCCGACCTGGACTACTGCGGCGCCGGGGCGCGCGAGGTGCTGCCCTTTCTGGCCCAGCTATTCGTGGCCGGGCAGGCCGGGGAGACCGGCCTGGCGCTCGACCGCCGCGCGTTCTGCCTTCGCAAGCGCGCCGAGCACGAGGCGAACTGCTACTTCGCCAGCCTGTCGGCCTTCACGATCGTCTACAAGGGCATGCTCACCACGCTCCAGCTGGAGCACTTCTATCCCGACCTGACCGATCCGCGGTACCGCTCGGCGCTGGCCGTGGTGCACTCCAGGTTCTCCACCAACACCTTCCCGTCCTGGCCGCTGGCCCATCCCTACCGGATGATGGCGCACAACGGGGAGATCAACACGATCCGCGGCAACCGGAACTGGATGCGGGCCCGCGAGGGCCTGCTGGAGACCAGCCTGATCGAGCCCGACGCCACCGGCCGCGGGTTCGAGCGCCTGCTGCCGATCCTGGATGAGTCCGTCAGCGACTCGGCCAGCTTCGACACCTGCCTGGAGCTGCTGCACCTCGGCGGGCGGTCGCTGCCGCACGCGGTGCTGATGATGATCCCGGAGCCGTGGGAGAACCACACGGAGATGGACAGTGGCCGGCGGTCGTTCTACGGCTTCCACTCCGCGCTCATGGAGCCCTGGGACGGCCCGGCCCTGGTGGCCTTCACCGACGGCACGGTGGTCGGCGCGGTGCTGGACCGCAACGGGCTGCGGCCCGGCCGGTACTGGGTGACCAGGGACGGCCTGGTCGTCCTGGCCAGCGAGGTCGGGGTGCTGGACATCGAGCCGGCCGCGATCATCCGCAAGGGGCGCCTGCAGCCGGGCCGGATCTTCCTGGCCGACACCTCCGCGGGCCGGATCATCGAGGATGAGGAAGTCAAGGCCGGCCTGGCCGCCGAGCACCCGTACGAGGACTGGCTGCACGCCGGGCAGGTTCACCTCGACGAGCTGCCCGAGCGCACCCGCCGGCTGGCCCCCAGCGGGCCGCTGATCACCGCGCAGCGGGACTTCGGCTACACCGAGGAAGAGCTCCGGATGATCCTGGCGCCGATGGCGCGCACCGGGGCCGAGCCGGTCGGGTCGATGGGCACCGACACGCCGCTGGCGGTACTGTCGGACCGGCCGCGGCTGCTGTTCGACTACTTCGCTCAGCTTTTCGCGCAGGTCACCAACCCGCCGCTGGACGCGATCCGGGAAGAGCTCGTCACCTCGCTGGCCGCGACGGTCGGGCCCGAGCACAACCTGTTCGACCCAGGCCCGGCGTCCTGCCGCCAGATCCTGCTGCCGTTCCCGGTGCTCAGCGAGCCCGAGCTGGCCAAGATCATCCACGTCAACGACGACGGGGACCTGCCCGGCTTCGCCGCCCACGTGGTGGACGGCCGGTACCCGGTCGCCGACGGGGGCGCCGGGCTGCGCCGGCGGCTGGACGAGATCGCCGCGGAGGTCTCGGCCGCCATCGACCAGGGTGCCCGGTTCATCGTGCTGTCCGACCGCGGCGATACCGAGCAGGACGCCGCCCTGGCCCCGATCCCGTCGCTGCTGCTCACCGGGGCGGTCCATCACCACCTGGTCCGGCAGCGCACCCGGAGCCTGGCCGGCCTGATCGTGGAGGCCGGCGACGCGCGCGAGTGCCACCACATCGCCCTGCTCATCGGCTACGGCGCCGCGGCTGTCTGCCCGTACCTGGCGATCAGCTCGGCGCAGGAGCTGGTGACCTGCGGGGTCATCCGTGACGTCACCCGCGAGCAGGCGGCCGCCAACCTGATCAAGGCGCTCGGCAAGGGCCTGCTCAAGATCATGTCGAAGATGGGCGTCTCGACCGTCGCCTCCTACACCGGCGCGCAGATCTTCGAGGCCATCGGCCTCGGCGAGGAGGTCATCGGCGAGTGCTTCGCGGGCACCTCCTCCCCGCTGGGCGGCGTCGGGTTCGACGATCTCGCGATCGAGATCGGCCAGCGGCACGCCCTGGCCTTCCCGGCCGCGGGCAGCGGGCCGGCGCACCGGCGGCTCGAGACCGGCGGCGAGTACCAGTGGCGCCGGGAGGGCGAGCCGCACCTGTTCAGCCCCGAGGCCGTGTTCCGGCTGCAGCACGCCACCCGCAGCGGCCGCGAAGACATCTTCCGCCAGTACACCAAGCTGGTCGACGACCAGGCGGCGCGGCTGATGACGCTGCGCGGGCTGCTGCGGATCCGCGGCATCGACGACCCGGCCAGCCCGGACGGCTCCGGCGGGTCTGGCGGGTCTGGCGGGTCCCCGCGGCGGTCCCCGGTCCCGGTCGAGGAGGTCGAGCCCGTGGACGCCATCGTGGCCCGCTTCGCCACCGGCGCGATGTCCTACGGTTCGATCTCGGCCGAGGCGCACGAGACGCTGGCCATCGCGATGAACCGGATCGGCGGCCGCTCCAACACCGGCGAGGGCGGTGAGGACGCCCGCCGCTTCGTGCCCGACGAGAACGGCGACCTGCGCCGGTCGGCCGTCAAGCAGGTGGCCAGCGGCCGCTTCGGGGTGACCAGCGAGTACCTGGTCAACGCCGACGACCTGCAGATCAAGATGGCCCAGGGCGCCAAGCCGGGGGAGGGCGGCCAGCTGCCCGGGCACAAGGTGTACCCCTGGATCGCCCAGACCCGGCACTCCACCCCCGGCGTCGGCCTGATCTCGCCGCCGCCGCACCACGACATCTACTCGATCGAGGACCTGGCCCAGCTGATCCACGACCTGAAGAACGCCAACCCGCGGGCGCGGGTGCACGTCAAGCTGGTAGCCGAGCCGGGAGTCGGCACCGTGGCCGCCGGGGTGTCCAAGGCGCACGCCGACGTGGTGCTCATCTCCGGCCACGACGGCGGGACCGGCGCGGCCCCGCTGACCAGCATCAAGCACGCGGGCGCGCCGTGGGAGCTGGGCCTGGCCGAGACGCAGCAGACGCTGCTGCTCAACGGGCTGCGGGACCGGATCGTGGTGCAGGTCGACGGCCAGCTCAAGACCGGCCGGGACGTCATCATCGCGGCCCTGCTTGGTGCCGAGGAATTCGGCTTCGCCACCGCGCCGCTGGTCGTGGCCGGCTGCGTGCTGATGCGGGTCTGCCACCTGGATACCTGTCCCGTCGGCGTGGCCACTCAGAATCCGGAGCTGCGCAAGCGGTTTGCCGGGAAGCCGGAATTCGTCGTGAACTTCTTCGAGTTCCTGGCCCAGGAGGTCCGTGAGTACCTGGCGGCGCTCGGCTTCCGCTCGATCGCCGAGGCCGTCGGCCACGCGGAGCTGCTCGACACCGCTGACGCCACCGCGCACTGGAAGGCGTCCGGACTGGACCTGCGCCGGGTCCTGCACGTACCGGAGCGCCCCGCCGAGGAGGCCCGGCACTGCACGACGGTCCAGGATCACGGCCTGGACCGGGCCCTGGACAACACCCTGATCCTGCTCGCCGAGGGCGCGCTCGAGCAGGGCACTCCGGTCCGGCTGGAGCTGCCGGTCCGCAATGTCAACCGGACGGTCGGCACCATGCTGGGCAGCGAGGTGACCCGTCGCTGGGGCGGCGACGGGCTGCCCGACAACACGATCGACGTGTCGCTGACCGGGTCCGCCGGCCAGTCGTTCGGCGCGTTCCTGCCGCCCGGGATCACCCTGCGGCTGGTCGGGGACGCCAACGACTACCTGGGCAAGGGCCTGTCGGGCGGGCGGATCATCACCGCGCCGGACCCGGCCGCTCCGTTCGCCGCCGAGCAGCACGTCATCGCGGGCAACGTCATCGGCTACGGCGCTACCCGGGGCGAGATCTTCCTGCGCGGCGTGGTGGGGGAGCGGTTCTGCGTCCGGAACTCGGGCGCCACGGCGGTCGTGGAGGGCACCGGCGACCACGGCTGCGAGTACATGACCGGCGGCCAGGTCGTGATCCTGGGGCCGACCGGCCGCAACTTCGCGGCCGGCATGTCGGGTGGCGTGGCTTACCTGCTCGACCCGGACCGGGGCCGGGTGAACACCGAGATGGCCGACCTGGAGCCCCTCAGCGACCAGGACGCCGACGTCCTGGAAGACCTGCTCCGGCGGCACCTGGCCGAGACCGGCTCAGTGGTGGCCGCGCGGCTGCTCGCCGACTGGCCGGAGGCACTGCCCCGGTTCGCCCGGGTGATGCCCAAGGACTACAAGCGGGCGCTGGACGCGGCACAGGCGGCCGAGCGCGACGGACTGAACGTGGACGAGGCCGTCATGGCCGCGGCCCAGGGCTGAGGAGGCGGCATGGCTGATCCCAGGGGATTCATGACGACGCCGCGGCAGACCCCGCGGCGGCGCCCCGTTGACGTGCGGATCCGGGACTGGCGCGAGGTGTATACCGAGTTCGCACACCATGACCTGGAGCGGCAGGCCGGCCGCTGCATGGACTGCGGCATCCCGTTCTGTCATCAGGGCTGCCCGCTCGGGAACCTGATCCCGGAGTGGAACGACCTGGTGCGCACCGGCGACTGGCGCGGCGCGGCCGAGAGGCTGCACGCCACGAACAACTTCCCGGAGTTCACCGGCCGGCTGTGCCCGGCGCCCTGCGAGAGTGCCTGCGTGCTCGGGATCAACGCCGACCCGGTCGCGATCAAGCAGGTCGAGGTGGAGATCATCAACCGCGCCTGGGCCGAGGGCTGGGTCCCGCCGCGCCGGCCGTCGCCCGAGGCGGCCGCGGCCGGCGGCCGCGTGGCGGTCATCGGCTCCGGTCCGGCCGGGCTGGCCGCGGCGCAGCAGCTGACCAGGGCCGGCCACGCGGTGACCGTCTACGAGCGCGCCGACGCGCCGGGCGGCCTGCTGCGGTACGGGATTCCCGAGTTCAAGATGGAGAAGAGCCACCTCGACCGCCGCCTGGTGCAGATGCTGGCCGAGGGTACTGAGTTCCGCTGCGGAGTGTCCGTCGGCGAGGATGTCACCGCCGCGCAGCTGCGCGAGGACTATGACGCGATCGTGCTGGCCGGCGGCGCGACCGTGCCGCGGGGACTGCCGGTGCCGGGCGCGGACCTCGACGGCGTTCACCAGGCCATGGAGTACCTGCCGCTGGCCAACCGGGCCGTCGCCGAACTGCGGGCGGCGGTGCCCGGCTCGGCGGAGCCGGAGTCCGGGGGAGCGGACTCTGCGGGGCCGGGCTCAGGGGGCCCGGACTCGGCGGTGCGGGACGCCGCGGTGCGGGACGCGGCGGTGCCCGAGCCGGCCATCTCGGCCAGGGGGCGCCACGTCGTGATCATCGGCGGCGGCGACACCGGCGCGGACTGCCTGGGCACTGCCCTGCGCCAGGGCGCCGCCTCGGTCACCCAGCTGGAGATCCTGCCCCGGCCGCCCGAGCAGCGGCCGTCGTCCCAGCCCTGGCCGACCTACCCGATGACCTACCGGGTGTCTAGTGCGCACGAGGAGGGCGGTGACCGCGTCTACGCGGTTTCCACCCAGGAGTTCGTGCCCGATGAGGCTGGCCGGGTGCGCGCCCTGCGGCTGGCCGAGGTCGAGCTCTCGGGGCGCCCCTTCGTTCCGCGGCCGGGCACCGAGCGGGACCTGCCGTGCGAGCTGGTCCTGCTGGCCATGGGGTTCACCGGAGCCGAGCGCGGCCCGCTGCTCACCGACCTGGGCGTGGCGTTCGATGAGCGGGGCAACGTGGCCCGCGACGGCGAGTTCGCCACGTCCGTGCCGGGCGTCTTCGTGGCCGGGGACATGGGCCGGGGCCAGTCGCTCATCGTGTGGGCGATCGCCGAGGGCCGGTCGGCGGCGGCCGCGGTGGATGGTTATCTGAGCGGCCAGAGCGCGCTGCCCGCGGCCATCGAGCCGACCACGGTGTCCCTGCGGTAGCCCGCGGCCAGTTCAGTGCGCGGCCGGCCAGTACGCGGCCGGCCAGGCTCCGTGCCACGTCATGGCTGGGCCGCCACTGCCGCTGTGACGACAGCAGAGACCCGGCGACGTCGTTAGCCGGGCCGCCGGTGTCGGCCAGGCAGCGGTCGCAGGGCGGCGGCGGGCAGGGCGGCGGCGGGCAGGGGATGCTGGACCTGCTGGCCATGGTCCCGGAACCGGGCTGGCCATGGTCCCGTCTCCGGCCGGTCAAATGTGCGCAACCGGGCCGGCCACGCGAGTAACGTCACACAGCATGTCGGTGGCGTACCTTCCGAGCCCGGCGCGAGGGGTCTGGCAGCTCGGGCCGGTCCCGCTGCGCGCTTACGCGCTGTGCGCGCTGCTCGGAGTGGTCATCGCGCTGTGGCTGACTGAGCGCCGCTACCGCCGGATGGGCGGCCCGCCGGGCATGATCCTGGACGTGGCGACCGTCGCCGTTCCCGTCGGGATCGTCGGCGCCCGGCTGTACAGCGTGCTGTCCGACTACGGGGCCTACTTCGGGAAGGGCCGGGACTGGACCGCGGTGCTGCGGATCTGGGACGGCGGCCTCGGCGTCGCTGGCATCGTCGCCGCGGGAGCGGTCGGAGCCTGGGTCTACTGCCGGCGCTACCGGTACGCCCTGGCGCCGATGGCCCTGGCCGCCGCGCCCGGGCTGGCCGTCGCGCTGGCCATCGGGACCTGGGGCAACTGGTTCAGCCAGCGGATGTACGGGCCGCCCTCGACGCTGCCCTTCGCGGTAGCCATCGGGCCCGCGCGCCGGGCCAGCGGCTACGAGAGCTTCGCCACCTTCCAGCCGGTATTCCTGTATGAGTCTGTCTGGGATCTGCTCGTCGCCGCGGCGGTGGTCTGGGCCATCCGCCGGTTCCGGCTCACCGGCGACCGCGCCTTCGCGCTGTACGCGGGCCTGTATGCGGCGGGACGGCTCGCGACCGAGCGGGTGCGCATCGACTACTCGCCGCGGGTGCTCGGCATCCGCGTCATCGAGCTCGCGATGCTGGCGGTCCTGCTGGGCGCGATGGCCTACCTGGCCGTCTCCAGGGCGCGCCGGGAGGAGACGGCCGCGGTCCCCGCGGGCCAGGTGACCCCGGTGCTCATGCCCGGCCCCGCAGTCGGCCGAGGCCGCAGCCCCGTGGTCGGCCAAGGCGGGAGCGCCACGGTCGGCCGAGGCCGGAGCGCCACGGCGGCTAGGAGTGCCTTCCGGCTGGCGCTGCAGCGCCGGGGCCGCGGCATCGGGTCTCAGCCCGCCGATGCCGAGCTAGATCATGGCAGGCCGCCGGGCAGCGCGCCGCGCAGGCACCCACCGCGCCTGCCTGCACCGCGCCTGCCTGCACCGCGCGGGCATTCCCCGGACGGGCATACCCCCGACTCGCACGCGCCCGGAGCGCACGCGCCGGAAGCGCCTGCCCCGGACGGGGCAATGGCAGGCCGGGAAGGGCCGGATACGCCCGGCCTTATCCGCCCTACCTGAGGTTCCATATCTAGCTAGCTGCCTGCCAAGCGGACAATCAGGGCCTTGCTGACAACGGCGGAACTGTCGCCAATGGCCTCGGCGGCGCCGGTGATTTCGCCATATCCTGGCTGCCGTTCGCGGGGGACTATTCGCGATTCCTGCAGCGGTCCGCTGCTGCTCGACGTGCGGCTTGATCAAGTCCGGGGGGACTTTCAGTCATGGCAGACTTGCAGATCACGCCTACCCTGAAGGCGCGCCGGGCGTTCCGGGCCCCGGCCGGAGCGCGCGCCTGGAGCGACCGGATCACGCCGAATAGAGTTATTGTCGCGATCACTATGCTGGGCCTGGCTCTCCGCTTTTATTACCTGTCCCGCCCCGGCTTCCTTTTCGGCGTTACCGAGTATGACGATGGCTCGTATGTCGGCAGCGCTATCCGGCTCGTTCATGGCCAGCTGCCCTACCGCGATTTCGTCTTCGTGCAGCCGCCGGGAATTACGCTGCTCATGGTGCCCGTAGCACTGGTGGCCAAGGTGACGGGCACCGCCTGGGGCATGGCCCTGGGCCGGATCCTCACCGTGCTGGCCGGCAGCGCCGGCGTCGCGGCGGCCGGCCTGCTCGCGCGCCACCGGGGACGGGCCGCGGTCCTAGTCGCCTGCGGTATCTCGGCCGTCCACCCCGAGAGCGTCGCGGCCGCGCACACCGTGCTGGTGGAGCCCTGGCTGGTGCTGTTCTGCCTCATCGGCGCGCTGCTCAGCTTCGACGGCGACCGGCTCGCGTCCGGCAGGCGGCTGGCCTGGGGCGGCCTGGTCTTCGGCTTCGCCGGCGTGATCGAGTCGTGGGCGATCGTCCCGGTCGTGGTCCTGATCGCGCTCAGTGCCCGCCGACCACGGCGCGCTGCCGCCTTCGCCGGCGCGGTCGCGGCCGGCTTCCTGGTCCCGACGCTGCCCTTTGCCGCGCTCGCGCCCGCCAGCTTCTACCAGAGCGTTGTCGTCGCCCAGGCGGGCAGCCGGCTGAACGCCACCCGGATCTACAGCCTGTACCGCATCCGGCTGATGACCGGACTGTCCGACGTCCTGCACCCGGCCAACAGCCTGGTGCTCGGCGCGACGATCGCCATCGCGGGGGTAGTGCTGGCCAGCGCCGTCGTGGCCTGGCTGCGGACCAGTCAGCTGCCGCCCGCGCTCGACTGGTTCTGCGCCGCGACGGGCGGCCTGATAGCGGTGGCTTTCCTGTGGCCGCCGCAGTTCCACTATCACTTCGTCGCCTTCCTGGTGCCGTTCCTGGCTCTGTCGGTGGCACTGGCGACATCCCGGCTGCTGACTGCGCTCGGGGCGCCGGGCCGCGAGGCGGCCGCCGGGGAGACGCTGCGCCGGGGCGCCTGCGTGCTGGCCGCGATCGGCGTCGCGCTGGCGGCGGTGATGCAGGCCGACTATGAGCGGACGCAGCAGTCGAGCATCAACCCGGCCGAATTGGCCGCAGTCCGGCGCGCTATCCCGCCCGGCGCCTGCGTGCTGGCCGATGAGGTGTCGTACCTGGTCGTGGCTGACCGGTTCGTGTCCGACGTCCCAGACTGCCCGGCGATCGACGACGGCACCGGGGTCAACTACGCGCTGTCGCACGGCCTGAGCACGGCGACCGGCGCCGGACGCGTGCACCCCGTCGCCGCGCTGTGGCACTCGGCGTTCGTGCGTGCGGAGTTCGTCTGGCTCTCCTACCACGCGTTCAAGCGGATCCCCTGGACCCCGCCGATCATGAGCTACTTCCATGCCCACTTCACTCGCGTCCGGGGACTCGCGCCCGGCATCAGCCTGTACCGGCGCCGCCCAGAGGCCAGGCGCCCAGAGGCCAGGCGCCCAGAGGCCAGGCGCCCAGAGGCGAGGCATGGCCGCCGGGGAGCGCAGCCTCGCAACGAATCCGGAACAGTCGGGTAACCATTGCCGCTCAGCCCGCGCCGCATAGGGTGAGCGAACATAACCTGCCAGGCAGAGCACAGAAACATCGGGCCAGCCTCCAGGGCCCGGGCCACGGGGCACAGGCTTCCAGGCCACCCCGGAGGGAATTAGCGAATGTCAGCAGGACGGTTCCGTTCCTGCTGCGCCGGATGGCCTCGTCCTGGCTGCTGCTGTCGAGCCTGATGGTCGCCGTGCTCATGACCTCGGCCCTGACGGCGGCGCTGGCCGACTTCGGCACCCAGGTGCTGCCGCAGGCTGCCCGTCGTCAGCTCGCGAGCTCCGGCCAGACCTCGGTGGTCGTGAGCGGCGCGGTGGATACCCAGATAGCCGCGGCCGACCGGCCTGCCGTGCGGTCTGCGCTGCGCGCTGCCTTCGGGCCCGTCCCCTTCCGGCTCGACAGCGCCCGCTGGTCCGATCCGTTCGGGCTGCCCGCGGCCGGCGGCCCAGGCCGGTCCGTCCGGCTGGCCGTGGCGGCCGCCCCCGACCAGATCAGGATGCACGCGGCCCTGGTCTCCGGCAGCTGGCCTGGCCAGCCGCAACCCGGCCAGCCCATTCCGGCGGCGTTGCCGGAGACGGTCGCCAGGCAGCTCGGGCTGGCAGCCGGCGACATTGTCGCGGTCCGCGACCGCAACACGAGCGCCGGGCTCCGCTTCCGGGTGAGCGGCCTCCTCCGGCTGCGGGATCCGGCCGGCCGCTACTCGGGCTTTGACCTCATCGGTCGCTCGGGTGTCAGCGTCCAGCCGGGCTTCACCACCTATGGCCCCCTGGTCGTGAGCCCGGCTGCCTTCAGCCGCGGCGCCCTCGCGGTGGGCCAGGCGTCCTGGGTGGCGCTGCCCGAGACAGCCCGGATCCCGCCCGGTGACCTGGCCGCGCTGGCGGCGCGGATCAGCCGCTCCGGCTCCTAACTCCAGGGCTCGGTGCGGCTCGGCGGCCTTCAGGTGACGACCGGCATGCCGCAGCTGCTGGATGGCCTCGCCCGCCGCCTGGCGTTCGGGCGGTCGTTGCTGGCCATCAGCGCCGTGCAGATACTGCTGCTGGCAGCGGCCGCCCTCGCGCTGGCGGCGCGCCTGCTCACTGGCCATCGCGAGGAGGAGAACGCGCTGCTGAGCTCGCGCGGTACGGCGCGCTGCAGCTGGCCAGGATCACCGTCGCCGAGACCTTGCTGCTGGCGGCCGTGGCGGGCGCAGTCCGCGCTCGCGGGCAGCCGGCTGGCTGCGCTGCTGGTGCGCGACGGATCGTTGCGGCGTGCCGGACTCAGCCTGACCGGTTACCCGGCCAGCGCATGGCTGGCCGCGGCGCTGGTGGTCGCCCTCTGCCTGGTCATCGTGGTGTGGCCAGCCCTGCGGCCGGGAGCACCGGGGAGCGTCAGGGTCCGGCAGGGCAGGCCGGCGGCGGTAGCCGGGACCGCCCGCTCCGGCGCCGACCTCGCGCTGGTCATCCTGGCCCTGATTGCGGTGCGAGAGCTGCGCGCGTACTCGGCCGTGGCGCATTTGCCGGCCGGCGGCCTCGGTCTCGACCCCGTTCTGACGGCCGCGCCGGCCCTGGCCCTGGCGGCTGTCAGCCTGATCCTGCTGCGGCTCCTGCCCCTCGCCGCCAGGGGGCTAGAACGCCTGATCGCGCGGAGCCGGCACCTGGGCGCCCCCCTGGCCAGCTGGGAGGACAGCAGGCGAGCCATCCGGCAGAGCGGCCCGGTCCTGCTAGCGCTCCTGGCCGTGGCCACCGGCACGCTGGCCCTGGCCCAGCATCAGAGCTGGCGGCAGTCGGCCCGCGACCAGGCCGCGTTCGCCGTGGGAGGCGACGTGCGCGTGGATCTGGCGCAGGCCGCCTCGCTGGGCCAGGCCGGCGCCGTCAGTCACGCGCCCGCGGTGATCGCGGCCATGGCCGTCAGCCGCGTGCCGGCCACGTCGCGCGGCACTGTCCTGGCGATCAACGCCCGGCGGGCGGCGGCCACCGTGGACCTGCGGCCCGATCTGTCCGCGCTTCCAGCAGGCGAGCTCTGGCGCCGGATAACGCCCACCTCGGCGCAGCCGGGACTGGCGCTGCCCGGCCGCCCGGCCCGGATCGAGATCAGGCGGCCAGCAGCAGCGCGTTGCCATCGCGCGTGCGCTGGCCGTCCGCCCGGAGCTGCTGATCGCCGATGAGCCAACCGGGCAGCTGGACTCCGACACCGGGCGGCAGATCATGCGGCTGCTGCGGACGGTGGTCCAGTCCGAGGGGATCACGGCGCTGGTCGCCACCCACGACGCCGCCCTGCTGGGGCTGGCTGACTCGGTGCTCAGGCTGGAGGACGGCAGGCTCACGACGGCCGGAGCGGCCACGCGGCGGTAAGTGCCGGGAGCGGGATTCGAACCCGCACGCCCTTTCGGACAGATGCTTTTGAGGCATCGGCGTCTGCCGTTCCGCCATCCCGGCATGTTTCACGACAAGAGATCCATTAACGTGCCACGAAGTCTCCCCGCGATCAATCTACCGGTAGCCGCCTCGATCCGCGCGTCCCTGGCGCAGGCCAGCTCACGAGCGGCGGTCACTCTCGCCGTCTGGCTTTCCGGGATTGCCGCGCTGGCCTTCCGGGATTGCCGCGCTGGCCTTCCGGGACTGCGCGGCCTTCGGGGTCATTCCGGTCCTCCGGGCCACTGGCCTGGCCGGATATCCCGCCGGGCCGCCAGTATTCGCCCGGTGCGGGCCCTCGGGGCAGTGCGGCCGAGCGCGACCGTACCGGCTTTCGGTAATCTCACCCCGTGAGCAAGTCCCTGAGCGTGGTAATCGCCGAAGACGAGGCCCTCATCCGGCTGGACCTGAAGGAAATGCTGGAGGAGGAGGGATACCTAGTCGCGGGCGAGGTCGGTGACGGCGCGGCAGCCATCGATCTCGCCCAGCGGCTCCGTCCTGACCTGGTCATCATGGATGTGAAGATGCCAGGCCTGGATGGCATATCGGCGGCCGAGCAGATCTCCGACCAGCGCCTTGCCCCGGTCGTCATCCTGACCGCCTTCTCCCAGCGCGACCTGGTGCGGCGGGCCAGCGACGCCGGGGCCATGGCCTACCTGATCAAGCCGTTCACCAAGGCTGACCTGGTACCCGCCATCGAGATCGCCGTGAGCCGGTTCCAGGAGATCTCGGCGCTTGACTCCGAGGTGGCCGGCCTCCGTGAGCGGCTCGAGGTGCGCAAGCTCCTGGACCGGGCCAAGGGCCTGCTGCAAGCCGAACAGGGCTTTACCGAGGCTGAGGCCTTCCGCTGGATCCAGAAGACCTCCATGGACCGTCGGATGACCATGCGCGCGGTCGCCGAGGAAGTCCTGGCGGCCAGCCAGCAGGCCGCCGAGGCGGCCGCCGCCTCGACAGCCGCGGCCACGGACGCAGCGGCCACCAAGGCTGCCGGGTCCTCGGCTGCCGGGTCCTCGGCAGCCTCGCCGGACGCCAAGCCGTCCCCGGACGCCAAGCCGTCCCCGGACGCCAAGCCGTCCCCGGACGCCAAGGCCGCGGCGCCGGCCACGAAGGCTGCCCCGGCTGGGGGCGCCCCTCCGCCGGCCGCGAGGCCCGGGCTCGACCCCAGGCCGGGACCCGGCGCCGGGTCGGCGTCAGCTCCCAAGCCCGCGCCCACTGGACGCCCCGTCCCCGGCCCGAAGCCCGGGCCCGGTGCTAACCGCCCCACCGGCACCTGACCACCCGCCCCACGGGGCGCGCTCAGCCCCGGCAGTCCCATGCGCCCTGCACCCGAGCCCTGCGCACCGGGCCGGCCAATCGTGGATGTCACGTAGGTAACCCTCCTGAACAACCCCTGGAGTGTTAGCAGCGGGACATCCACGCCCCGGCACGAAACAGGCATGCCGGCCGTTGCGATCCGCGCGCCCTGGGGTTTTCCAGCAAGCGGGCGGGGCCGGGGCACAAACCCCCCGGAGTCGCCCCGGCGCCCGCCGCCTGCTGCCGTCGGCGATCAGCGCATAGCTGCGCCTGGCGACCGACGGTCACGAACCCGGTGAACCTTTGGTGCCATGTCGGCCTTCCCCGGGCCGGCACGTTCTCTACTCAGCCTCACCGGGCTCCGCCACAACGGTAGCGACGCTCAGCCACACCGCGCAAAGACACGGCGATACGCCGGCCGGTATGGGCTAAACGTCCCCTGACGGGGACCGCGACGCGCCGGCGTCGGCCGTCCCGACGGCGTTCCCGGCGCTGGTTCCCAGGGCCGGGACCAGGTCCCGGAGCAGGCAGCTCAGCCGGGCCGTGCAGACCCGCCTGCCCCGATCGTCGGTTATGACGATCTCGTAGGTGGTCAGCGTGTTGCCGCCGTGGACCATGGTCGCCACTGCCGTGACCAGGCCTGCCGCCACGGCGCGATGATGCGTCGCGTTGATCTCGATTCCGACCGTGATCCGGTCCGGGCCGGCGTGCAAGGCGGAGGCGACCGATCCGAGCGTCTCGGCCAGCACGCACGAGGCGCCGCCGTGCAGCAGGCCGTACGGCTGGGTGTTGCCGGCCACGGGCATGGTGGCGACGGCCCGCCGCGCGGAAGCCTCGACGATCTTGATGCCCATCCGGCCGATCAGCGTGTCGTCGGCGGCCTGCTCAAACGCCGCCCGGATGCGCCGCTCGTGCTCGGCGGCCGCGTGGCCCGCCGCCTGCCCGGCGTCAGCCGGGCTGGCCGTGCCGCCGTCCTGTTCCTGGTCCACCTGGCCCACCTCCGCGAGGCAGCTTAGACGTCGGCCCGCCCCCGGAGGCCCGCAGCCCGGCGCAAGCCCCGGCGGGCGCCCGAAAGCCGCAAAACGGGCAATTAGGTAGTGTCGTTAGTTTTTCCACTTTCGCAACACCAACACCAGACGCAACTCTCACGACTTTGGTGTCTTTTTGGCGTAAGAGGGTGACTTATCCCTTGTTAGCGTAAACAATTTGCCGAGTGAGTCCCCGGTTGATGGCGATCGGGGCACCTCGAACGGCAGGAGGCTTCATGATCAACCTCAGGTCGAGCACGGCTCACTGGGCCGCGCGGGCTGGCGCAGCCGGCATTCTCACATTCGGGCTAGCGGCGTCGCTGGGGCTCGGCCAGGCGTCGGCCGCCAGGGTCGCGCCCAAGGCCCCCGACTGCAGCCCGAGCGTGTCGCGGCAGCCCTTCGGCAAGGCGTTTGACCTCTACGCGGGCAAGAAGCTGCCGGTCTACCGGTACACGCTGGCCAACTGCACCGGCACCCGGGTCAAGGTCCTGACCTACGGCGGCATCATCCAGTCCATCCAGACGCCCGGCCGCTACGGGCGGGAGGCCGACGTCGTTCTGGGCTTCAGGACCCTGAGCGACTACGTCACCAAGGACAGCCCGCCGGTCACGGCCAACGGCGGTCCCTACTTCGGCGAGACGATCGGCCGGTTCGGCAACCGGATTGCCAAGGGCACCTTCAAGCTGGACGGGCACACCTACACGCTGCCGATTAACAACGGCGTGAACAGCCTGCACGGCGGCCTCGTGGGCTTCGGCAACCACGTCTGGGCCAGCGAGCAGGTCTACCCGGCCGGCGCGGCGGGCGTGCGGCTCAAGCTCGTCAGCCCCAACGGTGACGACGGCGCCAACGTCGGCTGCAGCTGCACCGGATACCCCGGCCAGCTCACCGTGTACGTCACCTTCACTCTCAATAACGCCGGCCAGTTGCGGATCCACTACCGCGCGACCACCACCAAGGACACGGTCCTGAACCTCACCAACCACAGCTACTTCAACCTGGCCGGTGAGGCCTCGGGTGCGACCTACAACCAGAAGGTCCAGATCAACGCCGCCTCCTACACGCCCACCGACACCACGCAGATCCCCACCGGAGTCATCGCCCCGGTCGCCGGGACCCCGTTCGACTTCCGGGCGCCGCACACCATCGGCTCGCGGATCAACGAGGACAACCAGCAACTGCTGATCGCCCAGGGCTATGACCACAACTGGGTGCTCAACAAGACCGGCCCGACCAACGGCGGGCTGCGGCTCGCCGCCCGCGCCTGGGACCCGGCCAGCGGCCGCAAGCTGACCGTCTGGACCGACGAGCCCGGCGTGCAGTTCTACTCGGGCAACTTCCTGACCGGCACCCTCGTGGGCATCAGCGGCCACATCTACCGCCAGTCCGCCGGGTACACCTTCGAGACCCAGCACTTCCCCAACTCGCCCAACCAGCCGAACTTCCCGAGCACAGAGCTGAAGCCTGGCCAGGTGTTCAACTCCAGTACGGTTTTCCAGTTCTCCCGGTAACGAGGTAAGTCCCGGCTAGCCCGGGCCGGCCCGCTAGCCCCGGGCCGGCCCGCCGGCCGGGCCTTGGCGGCGGCGGTTCCGGGGCCTCGCACGCGGCCGTGATCAGCTGCCCCGATGTCGCAGGCGCCTACTAGACTCGCTGCGTGGCGACCAAGGCAACCTCCCCGTCAGTACGCAAGCAGGCCGCGCCCGCGGCCCGGGACCGCGACCTGCTGCTGCTCCTGGACGGCCACTCGCTTGCCTACCGGGCCTTCTTCGCCCTGCCGCCGGAGAACTTCTCCACCACGACCGGCCAGCCGACCAATGCCGTCTACGGCTTCACCTCGATGCTCATCAAGGTGGTGACCGACGAGCGGCCCACGCACGTGGGCGTTGCCTTCGACCGCAGCGAGCCGACATTCCGGCATGAGCAGTACGTCGACTACAAGGCGGGCCGCCGGGAGACCCCGGCCGACTTCCGCAGCCAGCTCAGCCTGATCATCGAGGTGCTCGACGCGCTCGGCGTGGCGCACCTGTCGCTGCCCGGCTACGAGGCCGACGACATCATCGCGACCCTGGCCATCCAGGCCGAGTCCGAGGGGATGGATGCGCTCATCGTCACGGGCGACCGGGACGCGTTCCAGCTCATCAGCGACCACGTGACGGTGCTCAAGACCGGGCGCGGCGTCAGCGAGATGGTCCGGTTCACGCCGGAGGAGCTGAACGAGAAGTACGGCCTGACCCCGGCGCAGTACCCGGACTTCGCGGCGCTGCGCGGCGATCCCAGCGACAACCTGCCGAGCATCCCGGGCGTGGGGGAGAAGACGGCCGCCCGGTGGATCACGGAGTTCGGCTCGCTGGCCCAGCTGGTGGACCGGGTCGGCGAGGTCAAGGGCAAGGTCGGCGACAAGCTGCGCGAGCATCTGGCCGCCGTGCTGCTCAACCGGCAGCTCACCGAGCTGGCCCGGGACGTGCCGGTGGGCGCCAGTCCCCGTGAGCTGCGCCCGGTGCCCTGGGACCGGGAGAAGATCCACCAGCTTTTCGACACCCTGCAATTCCGGGTGCTGCGCGACCGGCTCTACTCCCAGCTCCCCAACGGCCTGGTTGAGGGCCCGGGATCGGCCGGGGACACCGCGGCCAGCGCGGACGCGTTCGACGTCGTCGCCGTGGTGCCCGGACCCGGCGAGGTCGCCGCGTGGCTACATGAGCACGCCCGCGCCGCCGGGCGGTCCGGGCTGGCCGTCACGGGCAGCTGGGGACGGGGGACCGGCAGCCTGACGGGCCTGGCCATCGCGGCGCCCGACGGGTCATCCGCCTACCTCGACCCGGCGGCGCTGACCCAGGAAGACGACCAGGCGCTGGGGGAGTGGCTGGCGGACCCCGACCAGCCCAAGGCGCTGCACGACGCGAAGGGGCCGATTCACGCCCTGGCGGCGCACGGCCTGACCCTGGCCACCCTGACCAGCGACACCGCGCTGGCGGCCTACCTGGCCCTGCCCGGCCAGCGCTCGTTCGACCTGGCCGATCTCTCCCTGCGCTACCTGAACCGCGAGCTGCGGGACGCCAGCGCGACGTCGGGGCAGCTCACGCTCGACATGCCGGACCCGGCCGAGGCGGTGAACGCGCTGGCCGCCAGGGCCGTCGCCACCGCCGAGCTCGCCGACGCGCTGGACGCCGACCTGGCCAGCCGCGGTGCGACCGAGCTGCTGGCCGAGGTGGAGCTGCCGCTGGTCAGCGTGCTGGCCGAGATGGAGCAGTACGGCATTGCCGCGGACGTGGATCACTTCGCCGGCATGTCGGCCGAGTTCGGCGGCGAGGTCAAGGCGGCCGAGCAGGCGGCCTACGCCATCGTCGGGCACGAGTTCAACCTCGGCTCGCCCAAGCAGCTGCAGGAGGTGCTGTTCACCGAGCTGGGCCTGCCCAAGACCAAGCGCATCAAGACCGGGTACACCACCGACTCCGAGGCGCTGACCAGCCTGCTCGCGCAGACCGACAACCCCGACGCGCAGCAGGTGCTGGTCAACCTGCTGCGGCACCGGGACGTCTCCAAGCTCAAGAGCATCGTGGACTCGCTGATCCCGATGGCCGGGGTGGACGGCCGCATCCACACCACCTACAACCAGATGATCGCGGCGACCGGGCGGCTGTCTTCCACGGATCCGAACCTGCAGAACATCCCGATCCGCACCGAGGAGGGCCGCCGGATCCGGCAGGGCTTCATCGTCGGCGAGGGTTACGAGTGCCTGCTGACCGCCGACTACAGCCAGATCGAGCTGCGGATCATGGCGCACCTGTCGGAGGACGCGGCCCTGGCCGCCGCGTTCGGGTCCGGGCACGACTTCCACGCGGCCACGGCCGGCAGCGTGTTCGGCGTCGAGCCGGAGCATGTCACCCCCGAGCTGCGCAGCCGGATCAAGGCCATGAACTACGGCCTGGCCTACGGCCTGTCGGTGTACGGCCTGTCGCAGCAGCTGCACGTGCCGGCGGACGAGGCCCGCACCTACATGGAGGAGTACTTCGAGCAGTTCGGCGGGGTCCGGGAGTACCTCCAGGAGGTGGTGGCGCGGGCCCGGACGAACGGCTACACCCAGACGATCCTCGGCCGCCGCCGCTACCTGCCGGACCTGACCTCCGACAACCGCCAGCGCCGGGAGATGGCCGAGCGGATGGCGCTGAACGCCCCCATCCAGGGCTCGGCGGCCGACATCATCAAGGTCGCCATGCTGGCCACCCGCCGCGAGATCGCCGCCGCCGGGCTGCGGTCGCGGATGCTCCTGCAGGTCCACGATGAGCTGCTGTTCGAGGTAGCGCCCGGTGAGCTGGACCAGCTGCGGGAGATCGTCGCCGCGGCCATGGGCAGCGCGTCCGGGCTGTCGGTGCCGCTGGAGATCTCCATGGGGACCGGCCGCAGCTGGGCCGAGGCGGCGCACTAGGGTCCCGCTCTGGTCCTGATCCTCCCTGCTGAGGGCACCCTAGATTGACCCCTGCGCCGGGCTCTCATATGCTGAACGCTGCGTTGTGTGCTCTGCCGTCCGCCATGGCCGGGCAGCCTGAGGGACGGTCGCGTCTGGACTGTCACCGTCGGTGCTGGCCAGGCGAGTCAAGTCTCAACCCTTGGCCTGTCGCGTCGGGCGCCTGATCCATGGCGCACGCCCACCCAATCCTGTCCGCATCCGGAGTCCACCAACACATGACGAGCAGCACCGAGGCCACCTCGACCCCCAAAGTAGCGGTCAACGACATCGGTTCCGAGGAGGCCTTCCTCGCCGCGATCGACGAGACCATCAAGTACTTCAACGACGGCGACATCGTTGAAGGCACCGTCGTCAAGGTCGACCGAGACGAGGTCCTGCTCGACATCGGCTATAAGACCGAGGGCGTTATCCCGTCCCGCGAGCTGTCGATCAAGCACGATGTCGACCCCAACGATGTCGTCAAGACCGGCGAGCACATCGAGGCCCTGGTCCTCCAGAAGGAGGACAAGGAAGGCCGCCTGATCCTGTCCAAGAAGCGCGCGCAGTACGAGCGCGCCTGGGGCACGATCGAGAAGATCAAGGAAGAGGACGGCGTCGTCACCGGCACGGTCATCGAGGTCGTCAAGGGCGGCCTGATCCTGGACATCGGCCTGCGCGGGTTCCTGCCGGCATCCCTGGTGGAGATGCGCCGGGTCCGCGATCTCCAGCCGTACGTGGGCAAGGAGATCGAGGCCAAGATCATCGAGCTGGACAAGAACCGCAATAACGTGGTCCTGTCCCGCCGGGCCTGGCTGGAGCAGACCCAGTCTGAGGTCCGCCAGAACTTCCTCAACACCCTGCAGAAGGGCCAGATCCGCAAGGGCCAGGTGTCCTCGATCGTCAACTTCGGCGCCTTCGTGGACCTCGGCGGCGTCGACGGCCTGGTGCACGTGTCGGAGCTGTCCTGGAAGCACATCGACCACCCCGGCGAGGTCGTCGAGGTCGGCCAGGAGGTCACCGTCGAGGTGCTCGACGTCGACATGGACCGCGAGCGGGTCTCGCTGTCGCTGAAGTCGACCCAGGAGGACCCCTGGCAGCAGTTCGCCCGGACCCACCAGATCGGCCAGGTCGTGCCGGGACGGGTCACCAAGCTGGTGCCGTTCGGCGCGTTCGTGCGGGTCGAGGAGGGCATCGAGGGCCTGGTGCACATCTCCGAGCTCGCCGACCGTCATGTCGAGATCCCCGAGCAGGTCGTGCAGGTCGGCGACGAGATCTTCGTCAAGATCATCGACATCGACCTGGACCGGCGCCGGATCAGCCTGTCGCTGAAGCAGGCCAACGAGGGCGCTCTCGGCGAGGCGGCGGGCGAGGACTTCGACCCGACGCTGTATGGCATGCCCGCCACCTACGACGAGCAGGGCAACTACGTCTACCCCGACGGCTTCGACCCCGAGTCGGGCGAGTGGCTGGAAGGCTACGACACTCAGCGCGAGGAGTGGGAGCGCCAGTACACCGAGGCCCGTACCCGGTACGAGGCGCACCAGGCGCAGGTGGCCGAGGCGCAGACCAAGGCGGCGACCGCTGTGGTGTCCGAGCGCGAGGACCGGGGCGACCGTGGCGGCTCCAGCCGCAGCGAGGCCCCCGCCCAGGGCACGCTCGCCTCGGATGAGGCGCTGGCCGCTCTCCGCGACAAGCTGTCCGGCGGCCAGAGCTGACCACCGGGCCAGCCCAGCTCAGGATCGTGGCGGGATTCCCGTGCTCAGCGCGGGCATCCCGCCACGATTGTTTCTGCCCGGCCGGGACGGCCTGAGTTGCTCAGGGTCGGCCTGACCGGCGGCATCGGAGCGGGGAAGAGCGAGGTGTCCCGGCGGCTGGCGGCGCAGGGCGCCGTCGTGATCGACGCGGACGCGATTGCCCGCGAGGTCGTGGCGCCCGGAGCCCCGGGACTGGACCAGATCGTGGAAGCGTTCGGGCCCGGCGTGCTGATGCCGGACGGCAGCCTGGACCGGCCCCGCCTGGGCGATATCGTCTTCGCCGACCCGCAGCTGCGGGCCAGGCTGAACGACATCATCCACCCGCTGGTCGGTGCCCGGATGCAGGCGCTGGAGGATGCGGCGGGCCCCGGCGCCATCGTCGTGCACGACGTGCCGCTCATCGCCGAGAACAACCTGGCTGGCTCCTACGACCTGGTCGTCGTGGTAGACGTGCCACCCCGGGTGCAGCTGGACCGGCTGATCCGCCACCGGGGCCTCACCCCCGAGCAGGCCAAGGCGCGCATCGCGGCCCAGGCCGACCGCGCGCAGCGGCTGGCCATCGCCGGGATCGTGATCGACAACTCCGCGTCGCTGGCCGAGCTTGACCGGCTGGCCGGCGAGCTGTGGACCGAGCTGCGCCGCCGCGCTCAGCTCAGCCACCAGGGCTAGCGGAATACCAGGCGGCCGCGGAGCGCTGCACTGCAGGTCGCCGGCCCTCTCAGAAGTGCCTGGCCGGACTGTCTTACCCCCCGCCTACAGTGGAATCGTGAGAAAGCATCTGCCCGTGCGCCCAGTTTCCGTGCGGCCAGGTTTCGCGCGCTCCGTACTCGCGTGCTCGGCCGTGGCGCGCTCGGCACTCGTGCTGTCTGCCCTGGAGGCGCCATGCGCCCGGTAACTGACCTGCAGCGCCGCGTCTCGCCGTTCAAGGTCGTCACGGACATGGTGCCCGGCGGCGACCAGCCGGCCGCGATCGCGGGCATGGAGGAGCGGGTCCGCGGCGGCGCCAAGGACACCGTGCTGCTCGGCGCGACCGGCACCGGCAAGACCGCGACTGTCGCCTGGCTGGTTGAGCGGCTGCAGCGGCCTGCCCTGGTCATGCTCCCGAACAAGACGCTGGCCGCGCAGTTCGCCAACGAGCTGCGGGAGATGCTGCCGCACAACGCCGTCGAGTACTTCGTCTCGTACTACGACTACTACCAGCCTGAGGCATATGTCCCGCAGACCGACACCTACATCGAGAAGGACTCCTCGATCAACGACGAGGTGGACCGGCTGCGGCACTCGGCGACCAACTCGCTGCTGACCAGGCGGGACACGATCGTAGTGGCCTCGGTGTCGTGCATCTACGGGCTGGGGACGCCGCAGGAGTACGTCGACCGGATGACCAAGCTGCGAGTCGGCGACACAACCGACCGCGACCAGTTGCTGCGCAAGCTCGTGGGCATGCAGTACACGCGCAATGACCTGGCCTTCACCCGCGGCACGTTCCGGGTCCGCGGGGACACCATCGAGGTGATCCCGCAGTACGAGGAGCTGGCCGTGCGCATCGAGATGTTCGGCGACGAGATCGAGCGCCTGATGACCCTGCACCCGCTGACCGGCGAGGTGATGAGCGAGGACAAGGAGCTTTACATCTTCCCGGCCTCGCACTACGTCGCCGGGCCGGAGCGGATGGAGCGGGCGATCAGCGGTATCGAGGCGGAGCTGGCCGGGCGGCTGGCCGAGCTGGAGCAGCAGGGCAAGCTCCTGGAGGCGCAGCGGCTGCGGATGCGCACCACCTACGACATCGAGATGATGCGCCAGGTCGGCAGCTGCTCGGGCATCGAGAACTACTCGCTGCACATCGACGGGCGCGAGCCGGGCAGCCCGCCCAACACCCTGCTCGACTACTTCCCCGAGGACTTCCTGCTGGTCATCGACGAGTCGCACAGCACCGTGCCGCAGATCGGCGCGATGTATGAGGGCGACGTGTCCCGCAAGCGGGTGCTGGTCGACCACGGGTTCCGGCTGCCGAGCGCCATCGACAACCGGCCGCTGACCTGGGACGAGTTCGGTGAGCGGATCGGCCAGACGCTCTACCTGTCGGCCACGCCGGGGCCGTACGAGCTGCAGCGGGTGGGCGGTGAGGTCACCGAGCAGGTCATCCGACCGACCGGGCTTATCGACCCGGAGGTGATGATCAAGCCGACCAAGGGCCAGATCGACGACCTGGTGCACGAGATCCGGGACCGCGCGGAGAAGTCCGAGCGAGTGCTGGTCACTACCCTGACCAAGAAGATGGCCGAGGACCTGACCGACTACCTGCTGGAGCTGGGCATCAGGGCCCGGTACCTGCACAGCGAGGTCGACACGCTGCGGCGGATCGAGCTGCTGCGCGAGCTGCGGGTCGGCGAGTACGACGTGCTGGTCGGCATCAACCTGCTGCGCGAGGGGCTGGACCTGCCCGAAGTGTCGCTCGTGGCCATCCTGGACGCCGACAAGGAGGGCTTCCTCCGATCCGGGACGTCGCTGATCCAGACGATCGGCCGGGCGGCGCGGAACGTCTCGGGCCAGGTGCACATGTACGCCGACAAGATCACTCCGTCCATGCAGCGAGCCATCGACGAGACCACCCGGCGCCGGGACAAGCAGATCGCCTACAACACCGCCCACGGCGTCGACCCGCAGCCACTGCGCAAGCGGATCGCCGACATCCTGGACCAGCTCGCCCGCGAGGACGCCGACACCGAGCGGCTGCTGGGCGGCTCGGGCCGGCAGCAGAGCCGCGGGAAAGCTCCGGTGCCCGGCGTGTCCTCGCGCGCCCGGGCGGCGGTCGCTGCATCGGCCGGGGCCCGCGAGCAGCGCGGCGACCAGGCAGGCGGCGGTCCGGCCCGGGATGACCTGATCGCGCTGATCGGGGAGCTGACCGAGCAGATGCACAGCGCCGCCGCCGAGCTGCAGTTCGAGGTCGCGGCGCGGATCCGGGACGAGATCCGGGAGCTCAAGCAGGAGCTGCGCGGGATGCAGGCCGCAGGGGTCTGACCCCCGCGAGCGCGCAGTCACCAGCACGAGTCACGAGCGAGCGGTTAACTTCCGGTCCATAGCCGGGAAATAGCGGGAACGCTTTTGCTGGTGCGGCCGTCCAAGTGGTGGCGGGACGATGCCGCCAGTACCCGGAATGGTCATGCTGGCCCGAGCCAGCGACCGGGAAGAGAGCGTTCCCATGGCTGGTTCACGCACGTCAGCCGGCTCGTACTGGCCCGGATTCGGGCGCGCGGGGATGATGGCCGGCGCGCTCGGTGCCGCGGCGCTCGCCCTGGCGGGCTGCGGGACCGTGATCGCCCCGGCGGCGCACAGCTCCCGGGTGTCCGGATCAGGACAGCCCAGCGCCACGCCCGGCCAGCCGGCTCCGGCCGCCGGGCCGCTGTGCGCCAGCCTGGCCGCGGTCAGCCGGGTCGCCATCGCCCAGTCGCCCTACCCGCGGCCGATCCTGCGCGGCCAGGTGGGTCGCCCGGGTCAGCCGGGCCGGGCCGCCATGCCCGCGGACCCGGTCACGATTTCGGTGACGGCCGCCCCGCCCGCTACGCCCGCCCCGCCCGCTACGCCGGCCACCTCCGGTAAGCAGCCCGGCGTCATCGGGCCGCGGCCACCCATCGTCAAGGTCGTCACGAGCGCGCCGCGATCGCGGGCCCTGGCTAGGGCCGTGTGTGACCTCCCCGCACTTCCCCGCAGGCCGGTCAACTGCCCAGTCCTGTTCGCCGCCGTCTACCAGCTCACCTTCACCGCGGATGGACGGCAGCTCCCGGCCGTCACCATACAGGACGCCGGCTGCCAGATGGTCACCGGCGCGGGCGCTGTGCGCACGGCGGCGGGCAGGCCCGCGTTCTGGGCGCTGCTGATCAAGACCGCTGGGCCCGCCGTGCATTGGCCGGTGCGCCTCCCCGGCGCCCCGGTCGCTCCCGGCGCTCCCGGCCCGGGCGCGCCGACGTGCCAGCCCTCGAGCACTCAGCCCCCCAGCACGGGCCCGGGGCGGGCCTGCCTCGGCCCGGACCGGCCCGTCACGACCAAGCTGCCCTAGCCCGCGCCGCGGCCAGGCGGCGGTGCCGGGGCAAGCATTCAGCTGCCTTCCAGCGTAGGGTCGGAAGCATGCTAGAAAGCCTGGTCGCCGCCCTGGTATCAGCTTTCTGCTACGGCGTAGCCGCGGTCATGCAGGCTATCGCCGTCCGTTCGGCGACTCATCGCCCGGAGCACCTCGAGCCGGGCGGGGCGGGTCCGGGCGTTGACCCGGGGCTGATCGTGCGCATGCTCGGGCAGTGGCCGTTCGTGGCCAGCATCGGCATTGACCTGGTCGGGTTCATCGCCCAGCTCGTCGCCCTGTCCCGGCTGCCGCTGTTCGCCGTGCAGGCGATCATCGCCGCCAACCTGGCCGTGACGGCCGTCTTCGCGGCCTGGCTGATGCACGTGCGACTCAGCCTGCGGGAATGGCTCGCCGTCACCGGCGTGGTCGTCGGCGTCGGCCTGCTGGGCTCCTCGGCCGGCGCCGAGGGCGCCACGCAGGTCGGCTTCGGCTTCAAGCTCTGGCTGATCGTCTCGGTCGTCGCGGTGGCAGTGGCCGGACTGGCCGCCGCGCGGCTGCCCAACGCTTACCGGACGCCGGTGCTGGGCGCCATCGCCGGGCTGGGCTACGCCGTCCTGGCGGTCTCGGCCCGGATCCTGCCGGGCTTCTCCCCGGCCCAGCTCCTGCGCGATCCCGCGAGCTACACGCTGGCCGCGGCCGGGATTATCTCGTTCATGCTGTACGCGTCGGCGCTGGAGGGCGGCAGTGTCACAGTGGCCACGGCCGCGGTGGTCCTGGCCGAGACGATGCCGCCGGCCCTCGTGGGGGTGCTCCTCCTCGGCGACTCCACCCGCCACGGCCTGCAGGCCGTGGCCGTGCTGGGCTTCATCCTGGCCGTGTGCTGTGCCGTGGCGCTGGCCCGGTTCGGCGAGGCGGGCGAGCACAAGGCAGCGCAGGAAGCCGGGTCAGGTGACCACGCTGACGTGCAGGTCGGTCACCCGGCTGCCTAGCCGCGGCGCCGCGTTTCCGGCCGTGCTTCCGGGGCGCGCTTTGGGCGGCCAAGTCCGGACACGTCCGCATGGCCGCCCCCGCGGCCACTCCCGCAGCGGCCCCCGGATGGGGCCGCCGCGCCTGCCGGAGGCGTTTGTCCACGTCCCAGGGCCTGCGGCCTGATATTCTGAGACCCCGTGGACCGGCGGGAGCTCTCGCCGGCACGAACCACGGGAGCCTCACCTTGGCGATGCCAGCGCATGTATCACGGCCGGTCAGCACCCGGCATCTCTTCGTTACCGGGGGCGTGGCCTCCAGCCTGGGCAAGGGCCTGACCGCTTCGAGCCTCGGGCGCCTGCTCAAGCTCCGGGGACTCCGGGTCAACATGCAGAAGCTCGACCCGTACCTGAATGTCGATCCGGGCACCATGAACCCGTTCCAGCATGGCGAGGTTTTCGTGACCGACGACGGCACGGAAACCGACCTGGACGTCGGCCACTACGAGCGGTTCCTGGATATCCGGCTGCCCGGCTCGGCCAACGTGACCACTGGCCAGATCTACTCCAGCGTGATCGCCAAGGAGCGCCGCGGCGACTACCTGGGCGACACGGTCCAGGTCATCCCGCATATCACCAACGAGATCAAGGCGCGGATCCTGGGGATGGGCGGTCCCGACGTCGACGTGGTGATCACCGAGGTCGGCGGCACGGTGGGCGACATCGAGTCGCAGCCGTTCCTGGAGGCCATCCGGCAGATCCGGCACGAGATCGGCCGGGACCGGTGCTTTTTCCTGCATGTCTCCCTGCTGCCCTACATCGGGCCCTCGGGCGAGCTGAAGACCAAGCCGACCCAGCACTCGGTGGCGGCGCTGCGCAGCATCGGCATCCAGCCCGACGCGATCGTCTGCCGGTCCGACCGGCCGATCAGCGACGGGCTGAAGCGCAAGATCAGCCTGATGTGCGACGTGGATGAGGAGGCGGTGGTCTCCGCCCCCGACGCGCCCTCGATCTATGACATCCCTAAGGTGCTGCACAGCGAGGGACTGGACGCCTACGTGGTGCGCAAGCTCGGCCTGGCGTTCCGGGACGTGGACTGGAGCGACTGGGACGAGCTGCTGCGGCGCGTGCACCGGCCCGCCCGCTCGGTGACGATCGCGCTGGTGGGCAAGTACGTCGACCTGCCGGACGCCTACCTGTCGCCGGCCGAGGCGCTGCGGGCAGGCGGGTTCGCCAACGATGCCAGGGTCAATATCCGGTGGGTGCCCAGCGACGACTGCCAGACTCCGGAGGGCGCGGCGGAGCAGCTGGCCGACGTCGACGGGGTGCTGGTCCCCGGCGGGTTCGGCGTGCGCGGCATCGAGGGCAAGATCGGCGCCGTCCGGTACGCCCGCGAGCACGGCATCCCGCTGCTGGGACTGTGCCTGGGCCTGCAGTGCATGGCCATCGAGGTCGGCCGGGACCTGGCCGGGCTGCCGGGCGCCAACAGCGCCGAGTTCGATCCCGAGGCCGAGCATCCGGTCATCGCCACCATGACCGACCAGCAGGACGTGGTCGCGGGGGAGCGGGACATGGGCGGCACGATGCGGCTGGGCATGTACCCGGCGGTGCTGGCGGAAGACAGCATCGTGCGCGAGCTGTACGGGGCCGAGGTCGTCCACGAGCGGCACCGGCACCGGTACGAGGTCAACAACGACTACCGCGCCGTCCTCGAGCAGGCCGGCCTGAGCTGCTCGGGCCTGTCGCCGGATGGCCGCCTGGTGGAGTTCGTGGAGCTGCCGCGCGACATGCACCCGTTCTTTGTGGCTACGCAGGCCCATCCGGAGTTCCTGTCCCGGCCCACCCGCGCGCATCCGCTGTTCGGCGGGCTGGTCGCCGCCGCCATCGAGCGGTCCCGCGCGGTTCCCGAGGGCGAGACGGCCGCGAGCGGGCTGCGTCCCGCGGCCACCGCGCGCGCGGGCGCCCGCTGGGATGGCTGACTCCCCGAGCGGTCCGCCCGGCCCTCCCGCCGGCCAGGACGCCGCCGGCCAGGACAGCAGCGTCCGCACAGCCGCCGTCCCCGCGCTCGGCCTCCCGGCCGCCGGCCTGCGTGACATCGCCGAGCGGTGGCCCGTGACAGCCTCGGAGCAGCTGGCCAGCGGCCGGCTGCTGACCGTCCGGCGGGACATGGTGCGCATGCCTGACGGCGCCGTGGCCGGCCGGGAGCTGGCCGAGCACCCTGGCGCCGTGGGCGTCGTGGCCCTGGACGCCGCGGAGCGGGTCCTGCTGATCCGCCAGTACCGGCACCCGGCGGGGGCGCTGCTGTGGGAGATCCCGGCCGGCCTGCGGGATGTCGCCGGCGAGCCGATCCACCTGACCGCGCAGCGCGAGCTCCTGGAGGAGACTGGCTACCGCGCGGCTGACTGGCGCGTGCTGGCGGACTTCTACACGTCGCCGGGCTGCAGTACCGAGCGGCTGCGCCTTTTCCTGGCCCGCGAGCTGACGGAGGTGCCGGCCGGGGAGCGCCGGTACGTACCTGAGCATGAGGAGGCGTTCCTGACGGTGGCCTGGGTGCCGCTGGAGCAGGCGGTGCGGCAGTTCCTCGCTGGTGATCTGCACAACGGAGTGGCCGGCGTGGGTATCTTGTCCGCGTATGCCGCCCGGCAGGACGGGTTCGCTACGCTCCGCCAGGTCGACGCGCCGGAGGGCCTGTAGCCGCGGCGGCGTGTGCAGGACGGGGAATCGCCGGCAACGGGGCCGGCGGTCCCAGCGATGGAGGAGGACCGGCAGTCATGAGGGTAGGCGTTCCTAAGGAAGTCAAGAATCACGAGTACCGCGTCGCGATAACGCCGTCCGGGGTGCACGAGCTCGTCCGGGACGGGCACGAGGTCTTCGTGGAGCAGGACGCCGGGACCGGGTCCTCCATCCCGGACGCGGACTTCGCGGCCGCGGGCGCGACGATCCTGCCTACTGCCGACGACGTCTGGCAGGCCGGTGACCTGATCCTCAAGGTCAAGGAGCCGGTTGCGGTCGAGTACTCCCGGATGCGCAAGGACCAGGTGCTGTTCACCTACCTGCACCTGGCGGCCAGCCGTGACTGCACCGAGGCGCTGCTCGGCGCCGGGGTGACCGCCATCGCCTACGAGACCGTGCAGCTGCCCGACGGCTCGCTGCCGCTGCTCGCGCCCATGTCGGAGGTGGCCGGCCGGATGGCGCCGCAAGTCGGCGCGCACCACCTGCAGCGGGACGGCGGCGGCCGGGGCGTGCTGATGGGCGGGGTGTCCGGCGTCTACGCCGCCAAGGTGGTCGTCCTGGGCGCGGGCGTCTCGGGCATGAACGCGGCGGCCATCGCGCTGGGCATGCAGGCCGAGGTGCTGCTGCTGGACCGGAATGTGGCCCGGCTGCGTCAGGCCGACGCGATCTACCAGGGCCACCTCCAGACCGTGGCCTCGAACGCCTACGAGGTCGAGCGCGCCGTCATCGACGCCGACCTGGTGATCGGCGCGGTCCTGGTGCCAGGCGCCAAGGCCCCGAAGCTCATCTCCGATGACCTGGTCTCCCGGATGAAGTCCGGATCGGTCCTGGTGGACATCGCGATCGACCAGGGTGGCTGCTTCGAGGGCTCGCGACCGACCACCCACGCCGAGCCCACCTACCCAGTGCACGACTCGGTCTTCTACTGCGTGGCCAACATGCCCGGCGCCGTGCCGCATACCTCGACCTACGCGCTGACCAACGTGACGCTGCCCTACGTGGTAGAGATCGCCCGGCACGGCTGGCGCGAGGCGCTGCGCCGGGACCAGCCGCTGACTCTGGGTCTCAACACGTTCGAGGGGACCCTCATCTGCGAGCCGGTGGCCGAGGCGCACGGCCTGCCGGCCACGCCCGTCGCGGAGGTGCTCAGCTGACCACCGTCGCCGCCGCCATCCGCCGCTACCTCGATCACCTGACCGTGGAGCGGGGCCTGGCCGTGCACACGCTGGAGGCTTACCAGCGGGACCTGCAGCGTTATGCGGCGACGATGGCGCGGCTGGGCCGCACGCAGATCGCGGCGGTGACGACCCAGGACGTCGCCGACTACCTGTCCGGGCTGCGGGAGGGGGACGCCGACCATCCGCCGCTGGCCGCCAGCTCGGCCGGCCGGGCGGTGGTCGCGGTCCGCGGCCTGCACGCCTTCGCCCTGATCGAGGGCCTGGCTCCCGGCGACCCGGCCCGGATGGTCCGGCCGCCAGCCCCGCCGCGACGGCTGCCGAGGGCCATCTCCGTTCCCGAGGTGGAGCGGCTGCTGGAGGCGGCCGGCGGCGCGGCCGCCGGCGTGACCGAGGCCGGTACCGCCCAGGCCGGCACCGCCCAGGCCGTTACCGGCCCCCCGGCCGGAACCGCTACCCCGGCCTCGCTGCGCGACCGGGCCCTGCTGGAGCTGCTCTACGGCACCGGGGCCCGGATCTCCGAGGCCGTCGGCCTGGACGTCGATGACCTGGACCTGTCCGGGGAGGCCCGCAGCGTGACGGTGCCGGCCGCGGTGCGGCTCAGCGGCAAGGGCGGCAAGCAGCGGATCGTGCCCGTCGGCAGCTACGCCCGGCAGGCCATCGAGGCCTACCTGATCCGGGCCCGGCCGGGGCTCGCGCGGGCCGCCCGGCGCGGCCCGGCCAGCCCGGCGCTGTTCCTCAACGCGCGGGGTGGCCGGCTCACCCGGCAGGGCGCGTGGGGCGCGCTGCGCGCGGCATCGGCCAGGGCCGGGCTGGCCGAGGTCTCACCGCACACTCTGCGGCACTCGTTCGCCACCCACCTGCTCGACGGCGGAGCCGACGTGCGCGTGGTGCAGGAACTGCTCGGCCATGCGTCGGTGACCACGACGCAGATCTACACGCTGGTCACGGTCGACAAGCTGCGCGAGGTCTACGCGGCCGCGCATCCCCGGGCGCTCGGCTAGCGGCGGCTGGCCCGGTCTGCCCGCCAATGGCCATTTCACCGTGTAACTTATGTCTGAGTCATTTCCCCGTAAACGGTGAGTCGGCTTGCTCCGGCTTGGTCCAGCGCCTAGAGTCCCCGTTCCAGCGGGCGTCTCTGCGCGGTCGCCGGGGAGGTGCAATTAGCTATGGCAGCGTCCCGAACCTTGGAGGTCCGGCCGGGCGTGCTAGGTCCTACTGGTCGGCCCATACCGGTGTTTCCCGAGCCCGAGCCGCTGCTGGTGCATGGTCCGGCCAGGATCGCGGCGGTCTGCAACCAGAAGGGCGGGGTGGGCAAGACCACCACCACGATTAACCTCGGCGCCGCCCTGGCCGAGCAGGGCCGCCGCGTGCTGCTGGTGGACTTCGACCCCCAGGGTGCGCTGTCCGTGGGCCTGGGCATCCAGCCGCACGAGCTGGACGCGACCGTTTACAACCTGCTGATGGAACGCAATCTGAGCGTTCACGACGTCGTGTCCAAGACGGCGGTCGATGGCCTTGACCTGCTGCCGAGCAACATTGACCTGTCCGGGGCCGAGGTCCAGCTCGTGCACGAAGTCGGCCGCGAGTTCGTGCTGGGCCGGGTCCTGCAGCCCGTTATCCCCGATTATGACGTCATCCTGATCGACTGCCAGCCGTCACTCGGCCTGCTCACGGTCAACGCGCTGGCGTGCGCCGACGGCGTGCTCGTCCCCCTGGAATGCGAGTACTTCGCGCTGCGCGGAGTGGCGCTGCTGATGGAGACCATCGAGAAGGTGTCCAGCCGGCTCAGCCCCAAGCTGGCTATGGACGGACTTCTGGCCACGATGTACGACTCGCGTACCTTGCACACCCGCGAGGTGCTCGCCAACGTGGTCGCGGGGTTTGGCGAGCGGGTATTTCACACGGTCATCAGCCGGACAGTGCGGTTCCCGGACGCTACCGTGGCAGGAGAGCCGATTACGGTGTTCGATCCCTCGTCAAACGGGGCGAGCGCGTACCGCGAGCTTGCCAAGGAGGTACTGGACCGGTGGCGTCAGGGGGTGCCCGCAGGTCCCGTTCACGGCGGGTAAGCCTGCCGGGGGTTTCGGAACTGCTGCGCCCTGTGGTGCGCGCTCCAGAGGTTGAGCCCCTGCGACCGGCCAGCGGCCGCGAAACGCACTCTCAGAAGATCACCGTCTACCTCTCGGCCGCCGAGCTCATGGAGCTGGAACGGGCGCGGCTGGCGCTGCGTGGCTACGGTATTCCGGTCGACCGGGGCCGTATCGTCCGCGAGGCGCTGGTCGTGCTGCTGGCCGACCTCGAGTCCGAGGGGGATCTGAGCCTGGTGGCCAGGCGGCTGCGCGGCGGTGCGTGACCAGTGGCACGGGCGCGACCGCAGCGCCGGATCGGATAGCGTCGGTTCCCGGAAGCGGCTGAGGCCGCGGAACAGCAGGCGGCAGCGGATCTCGAATGACCATCATGGCAACCGGCGAATCTGACGACGCCGCGCAGGGGCAGCCCCAGGCCCAGCCCGCCGGCGGCTTCGAGGTCCACCTCGATGTCTTCGAGGGCCCGTTCGACCTGCTGCTCGCGCTGATCTCCAAGCACAAGCTGGATATCACCGAGATCGCCCTGTCCAGCGTTACCGACGAGTTCATTGCCCATATCCGGGCCCTGGCCGATGCCTGGGACCTCGATCAGGCGAGCTACTTCCTCGTGGTCGCCGCGACCCTGCTCGATCTCAAGGCCGCCCGGCTGCTGCCCGCCGGCGAGGTGGATGACGAAGAGGACCTGGCCTTGCTGGAAGCCAGGGACCTGCTGTTCGCCCGGCTGCTGCAGTACCGCGCCTACAAGGAAGTGGCCGCCGTGCTGGCCGGGAAGATGGCCCTGCAGGGCCGCCGGTTCCCGCGCCGGGTGCCGATGGAGCCGCAGTTCGCCGAGCTGCTGCCCGAGGTCCTGCTGGGCCTGCGGCCGGACCAGTTCGCCGCGATCGCCGCCCAGGCGCTCGCGCCGCGCCTGCCGCCGACCGTCTCGACCAGCCACCTGCACATCCCGCGGACCACCGTGCACGAGCAAGCTGAGATACTGGCGGTGCGGCTGCGCGAGATCGGCCGCAGCACTTTCCGCCAGCTCACCGCCGACTGCGCGGGGACCTATGAGGTCGTGGCGCGGTTCCTGGCCATCCTGGAGCTCTACCGGGACTGCCGGATCTCCCTCGACCAGGTAATCCCGCTCGGCGATCTGTTCGTTTCGTGGGCGGACGCCCAGCCGCCCGCCGAAGCGAGGCATCCAGACCAGGAAGACGACTAGTCATGCATAACGGATCGGCTCCCGTCCCCCAGCACGTCGCCACCTCCCCTCCAGCGCCCGTCACCGGGCCGGCCGAGGCGGGTCCAGCCGACATGATGCCAGCCGACGGGGGCCCGGCTGAGGCGGGTCCGGCCGGCACGGAGCCGGCCGACGGAGGTTCGGCCAAGGCGGAGCTGGCCGGCATGGAGCCGGCCGGTATCGAGCCAGCCGGCATCGAGTCGGCCGAGATAGGGCCGCCCGGGGACGGCCCCGTGCCCGACCTGCGCGCCAGCCTGGAGGCTATCTTGCTGGTCGCGGACGAGCCCGTGCCTGAGAACGTGATCGCCCAGGTCGTCGAGCGGCCCACCGGCGAGGTATCGGCGGCGCTGCGCGAGCTCGCGGCCTCCTACGCGGCCGACGGGCGCGGCTTCGAGCTGCTGGAGATCGCTGGCGGCTGGCGGTTCTACACCCGGGCCGAGTACGCGGGCGTCGTGGAGCGATTTGTCCGGGATGGCCAGGAGGTGCGGCTCACCCAGGCCGCGCTGGAGACGCTGGCGGTCGTGGCCTACCGCCAGCCGGTCAGCCGGGCCCGCGTCTCTGCGGTGCGCGGGGTCAACTGCGACGGCGTCATGCGCACCCTGGTGCTCCGCGGGCTCACCGAGGAGGCGGGCACCGACCCGGAGACCGGCGCGGTGCTGTTCCAGACGACGGGGTACTTTCTCGAGCGGCTGGGCGTGGCCAGCCTGGCCGACCTGCCGGAGCTGGCGCCGTTCCTGCCCGACCATCTCGACGACGAACAGGACTCAGGATCATGAGCATGTCTGGTCGTGATCGCCGGGGCGAGAGCCGGGCTGACCGCGGGACCGGCGGTCGCAGCGGCCCCGGGCCTGCCAGCGTCGGCCCGTCCGGAGCCGGAGCCGGTGCCGCGGGTGGCGGTGCCGCGGGTGGCGGTGGCGGGCGGAGCGGTGGCGGGCGGGGCGGTGCCAGACAGAGCGGTGCCGGGCGGGGCGGTGGCGGCCGCGGCGGTGCCGGGCGGGGCGGTGGCGGCCGCGGCGGTGCCGAACGCGGCGTGACCGCGGGCGCCCGGCCCGGCTGGGTGCGGGCCTGGGGAGTGGATGCCGAGCTGGCTCCGCAGCGCAATTTCAGCTCCGATGACGACCGGCGGGCACGCGACGACTTCGAGGACGACGACTTCGGCCCGGAAGGCCCCCGCGACTCGCTCGTCGATGTTCCCGGCGGCGTCCGGCTGCAGAAGGTCCTGGCCGCTGCGGGCGTGGGCAGCCGCCGGCACTGCGAGGAGCTGATCGGCGAGGGCCGGGTGGAGGTGGACGGCGAGATTGTCCGCCGGTTCGGGGCCCGGGTCGATCCTGAGAATCAGATCATCCGGGTGGATGGCCGGCGCATCGCCGCGAGTGAGAATCTGGTCTACGTGGCGCTCAATAAGCCCGCCGGAGTCCTCACGACGATGTCCGACACCCGGGGCCGGCCCACCATCGCCGACCTGATCGGCGACCGGGCCGAGCGGCTGTTCCACGTCGGCAGGCTCGACTATGACACCGAGGGCCTGATGCTGCTGATGAACGACGGGGAGCTAGCGCACCGGCTGGCCCACCCGCGCTACGGGGTCCTCAAGACCTACCTGGCCGATATCCCCGGCCCGCTGCCCCGCGACCTCGGGCGGCAGCTGATGAGCGGCATCGAGCTGGACGACGGGGTGGCCAGCGCCGACAAGTTCCGCGTGGTCGAGCGGGCAGGATCACGGGCCCTGGTGGAGATCACGCTGCACGAGGGACGCAAGCACATCGTCCGGCGCATGCTCGCGGCAGCCGGGCATCCGGTCAGCCGGCTAGTGCGGACCCAGGTCGGACCGGTGGCGCTGGGCTCGCTGCGATCCGGCGCCACCCGGCGGCTGTCGGTCAAGGAGGTAGGCGACCTGTACGCGGCGGTCGGCCTGTAGCGAGCGCCCGGCGCGCAGCAGCCCGGGCGGCAGCGGCCTCCGGGCCGGCGGCCGGGGCAGCTCGGCTGAGGTCACGACAGCGACAAAGCGGCGTAGTCGCCATGATTGCGGCACAACGAGAGGGGATGCAGGTGGCGGTCAGGGCAGTCCGCGGCGCCGTCCAGGTCGAGGCCAACCAGGCGGACTCGATCCTCGCGGGCACCGCTGAGCTAGTGACCGAGGTCATGAGCCGGAACAAGCTCAGCACGGACCAGGTGATCAGCGTCATCTTCAGCGCCACCGCTGATCTCAATACCGAGTTTCCGGCCCTGGCGGCCCGCAAGCTGGGCTTCCAGGAGGTGCCGCTGCTGTGCTGCAGCGAGATCCCGGTGCCGGGCGCGATGCCCCGCGTGGTCCGGCTGATGATGCACGTGGAGACGGAGCTGAGCCGACCCGAGGTGCAGCACGTCTACCTGCGCGGCGCCGCCGCGCTGCGACTGGATATCGCGCAGTGACCACCGGGGCGCAGACCACGGGGGCCGACCGCCCGGACCACGGCCCGGTGCCCGCCGCCGTGGTGGTGATCGGCGCGGGCCTGATCGGCACCTCCGTCGCGCTGGCCCTGCGCGCGCAGGGCACCCAGGTCTGGCTGGCTGACCAGGATCCGACCGCGGCCCGGCTGGCGCAGGACATCGGGGCCGGGCGTGAGCTGCCGTCCGGCGGACCGCCGGACGGTCCCGCCGATGTCGCGGTCCTGGCCGTGCCGCCGTCGGCGGTGGCGGCGGAACTGGCCGCCGCGCAGCAGCGCGGGCTGGCCCGCTGCTACACCGACGTGGCCAGCGTCAAGGAGCTTCCGCTCCGCCTTGCCCGCGAGCTCGGCTGCGACCTGGCCAGCTACGTGCCCGGCCATCCGCTGTCCGGCCGCGAGCGATCGGGTCCGGCCGCGGCCAGGGCTGACCTGTTCCTCGGCCGGCCCTGGGTCCTGTGCCCGGTCCCGCAGACCTCCCAGGCGGCCCTGGCGGCCGTCAGCGGCCTGGCCAGTGCCTGCGGCGCCCAGGTCGTCCAGCTGCCGGCCGCCGAGCACGACCGCTGGGTCGCGCTGGTCTCCCACGTGCCCCATCTGGTGGCCGTGGCCATGGCCGCCCAGCTGGACCAGGCGCCCGATGCCGCGCTGGCCCTGGCCGGCCAGGGACTGCGCGACGTGACCAGGATCGCCGCGGGTGACTCGGGGCTGTGGATGCAGATCCTGACGGCCAACGCCGGCCCGGTCGCGCAGATCCTGGCCCAGCTGGCCGGAGACCTGCAGGCGGCCGCGGACGCCCTGGCCGCCTCGGCCGACGAGAAGGGCGATGCCGGCAAGCAGCTGACTGACCTGCTGCAGCGGGCCGGCTCCGGCGTGGCGCGGATTCCCGGCAAGCGCGGCGGCCCGGCCCCGAGCTACGCGGTCGTCCAGGTCGTCATCCCCGACCGGCCTGGCGAGCTGGCCCGGCTGTTCGAGACGGCGGACCGGGCGGGCATCAATATCGAGGACGTGGGCATCGAGCATTCGCCCGGATTGCCGGTCGGCGTAGCCGAGCTGTCGGTCCGGCCGGAGGCCGTCGAGCGGCTCATCCCGGCCTTGGCGGCCAGCGGGTGGCCCGTGCGCCGGTAACATCGCCTTCGTGACCAACTCGGCCCCAAGTACCCAGCAGGCATTCGCCCGCGGCAGCCGCGACGATCCAGGCGGCTGGCCCGCCGGCCTCGTGATCGCCGTGGACGGCCCGGCTGGCTCGGGCAAGTCCTCCGCCGCCCGGGGCGTCGCGCGCGCCCTGGGCCTGCGCTACCTCGACACCGGGGCCATGTACCGGGCGCTGACCTGGTGGCTGCAGGCCCAGGGCGTCGATCCGGCGGACTCGGCCGCGGTGCTGGCTGACTTCCGGCGCCCCTCGATCGAGGTGGGCACCGACCCGGCGGCGCCGCGGATCGCCGTGGACGGCCAGGATGTCGCGGGCCCGATCCGCAGCCGCGAGGTATCGAACGCTGTCAGCGCGGTCGCGGCGCTGCCGCAGGTCCGGGAGTACCTGATCGGCCTGCAGCGGGGGATCATCGCCGATGCCGTGGCCGCCGGCGCCGGCATCGTGGCCGAGGGACGCGATATCGGGACCGTCGTGGCCCCGGGCGCGCAGGTGAAGGTGTTCCTCACCGCGAGCGAGGCCATCCGCGCCCTGCGGCGGGCCGCGGACCTGGCCGCCGACCCGGCGGCCACCGCCGAGCTGACCCGCCAGGAGCAGGCGCGCCGGGACCAGCGCGACGCCCCGCAGATGGCCCGGGCCGCCGACGCGGTGCAGCTGGACACCTCGGCGCTCGAGCTCGACGAGGTCATCGCCGAGATCATCAAGCTGGCCCGTAGCAGGAGCGCGGCGCGCCGTGGCTGAGGACGCCCAGGCCGGCGCGGCCGCCGGGCTGGCGGGGCCAGCCGGGACGGCTGCGGGCGCCGCCCCGGTCCTCGCCGTGGTAGGCCGGCCCAACGTCGGCAAGTCCACGCTCGTGAACCGGATCCTCGGCAGCCGCCAGGCGGTCGTGGAGGACACGCCGGGCGTCACCCGCGATCGCGTCAGCTACGACGCGACCTGGCGCGGGCGGGCCTTCACGCTGGTGGATACCGGCGGCTGGGAGCCGGAGGTGGAGGGCAGCCAGTCGCTGGCGGCCCGGGTAGCGGCCCAGGCCAGGGTCGCGGTCGACGCGGCGGACGCGGTGCTGTTCGTGGTGGACGCCGTCGTCGGCATTACCGACGCCGATGCTGCCGTGGCCGCCGTCCTGCGCAAGTCCCGCAAGCCGGTCGTGGTGGCGGCCAACAAGATCGACGACGCGCCGGGGGAGTCCAACGCCAGCTCGCTGTGGTCGCTCGGGCTCGGCGAGCCGCTCTCGGTCAGCGCCCTGCACGGCCGGGGCAGCGGCGACCTCCTGGACGCCATCCTCGACGCGCTGCCGCAGGCACCGGGGGAGCGGTTCGACGACGAGGGCGGCCCGCGCCGGGTGGCGCTGATCGGCCGCCCCAACGTAGGCAAGTCCAGCCTGCTCAACAAGCTGGCCGGAACGGAGCGGGTGCTGGTCGACCCGGTCGCCGGGACCACGCGGGATCCGGTGGATGAGCTCATCGAGCTGGGCGGGAAGACCTGGCGGTTCGTCGACACGGCCGGCATCAGGCGGCGGATGCGCGAGACGCAGGGCGCGGACTACTTTGCCGCGCTGCGCACCGAGCGGGCGCTGGAGCGCGCCGAGGTAGCGGTGGTGCTGATCGACGCCAGCGAGCCGCTGGCCGAGCAGGACCTGCGGATCATCTCCATGGTCATCGACGCGGGACGCGCGCTCGTGATCGCCTATAACAAGTGGGACCTCCTCGACGAGGACCGGCGGTATTTCCTCGACCGGGAGATCGACCGTCAGCTGCACACGGCGCGGTGGGCGCCGCGGGTCAACGTATCGGCGGCAACCGGCTGGCACGTCGACCGGCTCGTTCCCGCGCTGGAGACGGCGCTGGCCAGCTGGGAGACCCGGGTACCGACGGGCCGTCTGAACGCCTGGCTCACCGCGCTGATTGCCGCGACGCCGCCGCCGGTCCGCGGCGGGAAGCAGCCCAAGATCATGTTCGCCACCCAGGCGGGCGTCCGGCCGCCGCATTTCGTGCTGTTCACCACGGGCTTCCTGCAGGCCGGCTACCGCAGGTTCATCGAGCGGCGGCTGCGCGAGGAGTTCGGCTTCGACGGCACGCCGGTGCACCTGTCCATGCGCCTGCGCGAGAAGCGGCAGGGCGCGGGCGGCCGGTCGGCGAGGGGCGCCCGGCGCAGCTAGGCGGCGAGCTGGAACCAGACGGTCGTGCCCGCCCCGTCGCGCAGGTACCCCCAGTGCCCGGCCATGGTCTCCACCAGCAGCAGGCCGTGGCCATCGGGGGAGAACACGTCGGCCTTGACGACCGGCGAGCTGTGATCCGAGCCATTGTCGGTCACCTCGATCCGGATCCGGCCGGCGATTTCCAGGATGAGCAGCGTGACCGTGCCGCCCGGCCGGCGGGAGTCGCTGTGCTGGACCGCATTGGTGACCAGCTCCGAGGTCAGCAGGACCGCTGTCTCCGTGACGGTGCCTAACTCGCCTAGGATCTTGGCGACGAACCTGCGCGCCGTCCGGACCTGTTCAGCCCGGCCGGGAATGGTGACGCTGCCCAGAACGGCAGCGCCGGCCATTGTGGCAAGATCCTCGGCCGCATCGCTAGCGCGCGTGACGGCGAGTGCCATCTCGGTTGCTCCTTCCCCAGCACCGGAAATAGCAGGTCCGCCACCATGTGGCGGATAGCACCGGTTCGTGCGGGAGCGGGTAGCACGCTGCGGCGCCGTGTCATTCATAATGGTATGACGATGCACGGCACGCAAGTGCGTCAGAGAAATATTGCATACGAGATCTCAGATGAGATCTCATCACGCCGCCGTTTTTCAGGTATGGTGAGCCCGAAGCCAGCCAGCGCGACGTCTGACTCCTCTTAGGGGGAATTCGGCCGGATTTCGCGCTTTCCTTCCCCTAGGGGGCGAGTGCCCGTGTCGATCGGACCGACAGTCCGCCGTCGACGGCTTGGCAGCGAATTAAGGCGGCTGCGCGAGGCGCAGTCGATCAAGCTGGAAGAGGTGGCCGAGCAGCTCGGGCTGGCGCCTTCCACGCTGTCCCGGATAGAGACCGGGAAGGCGCCCACCAGGAGCGCCTACCTGACCACGATGCTGGAGATCTACGGCGTCGACGATCCGTCGCAGCGTCAGGTACTGGTCGAGATGGCCCGGGAGGGGCACCGCAAGGGCTGGTGGGCCGTCTGGGAGGACGTCCTGCCCACCGGCTTCGGGATCTATGTCGGGCTAGAGGCCGAGGCCGCGTCCCTGCGCGTCTACGAGGCCCAGGTGGTGCACGGGCTGCTGCAGACGCAGGAGTACGCCAGGGCTGTGATGACGACCGTCCGCAGGCGGGAGAGCCCTGAGGAGATCGACCGCCTGGTGGCCCTGCGGATGCAGCGCCAGGAGGTGCTGCTGCGCGCTGACCCGCTCCAGCTGTGGATCATCCTGGACGAGGCCGTGATCCGCCGGACCATGGGGCCGCCCGACCTCATGCACCGCCAGCTGGAGCACCTGTGCGAGGCCAGCACGATGCCGAACGTGACCCTTCAGGTGCTGGAGTTCTCCAGCGGCCTGCATCCCGCGCTCAACGGCCCGTTCGCCATTATCGAGTTCCCTGAGCGCTTTGATCCGGACGTGGTCTATTCCGAGGGCGTCGCCGGCCAGGCGTACGTGGAAGAACGAGAAAGAGAGGTCAGAGCACGGGTCGAGGCATTCGACCTGCTCCGCGCGACCGCCCTGCCGCCAGCCGACTCAGCAAATCTCATCCGTACCCTCAGTATGCAATGCACCTGATTAGGAGGAAGAATCAGCATGAACCCCGATATGTCCGATGCCGCGTGGATCACTAGCCGCGCATGCAACAACTCTGCTTGCGTGCAGGTCGCGCATCTGGCCGGGGGCCTCGTGGCCCTGCGCGATTCGAAGGACACGACCAAGCCCGCGCATGTTTTCGACCTCGTGGAATGGGCGGCGTTCCTGTCCGGCGTCAAGAACGGAGAGTTCGACTCGCCGGTAAGCTAGGGGTCCAGCGTTACGAAGATCTTCACCTGCCCGATGACCTCCCCGGGACCCAGGAGGTCATCGGGCCTTTATGATCTGCTGATCTCTGTCCGGTCAGGCGGGCGATCCGAACTCGCCATCGCGGGCGCCCCCGATGAAAGCGTCCCATTCGGCCTGAGTGAAGATGAGTGCCGGGCCGTCAGGCTGCCGCGAGTTCCGCATCGCGACGTCGCCCGCCGGAAGAAACGCAACCTCGACGCAGTTCCCCCCGGTCGGGCCGCTCCGGGAGCTCTTCAACCAGGTGGCGCCGGGCAGGCCCGAGGCCGTGACGCCATTACGTGCACCGCTCATGCGAATTCCTCCATGTCATCGACCAGTTCGCGGATGAACTCCCTTGTCCGCTCGGGTGTGGCGCTTGTCGCGCTGACCTTGTCGAATGCGGCGGTATAGCGGTCCAGGTCCGATCGCTTATCCAGGTACATGGCGCTCGTGAGCTGCTCGACGTAGACGACGTCCGGAAGATCGGCCGTGGCGAAGCTCAGCATGCTGAAGCTGCCCGGCACCAGGTAGGAGGCCCCGGCCGGATAGGGCGTCATCTGCAGCGTCAGGCCGGGCCGCTCGCTGATCTCCAGGAGGTAGTCCAGCTGCGTGCGCATCAGCCCCGGATTGCCGACCGGCCGGCGCAGTGCCATCTCGTCGATGATGGCCCAGAGGCGCAGGCTGCCCGTGGTGAACCGGCGCTGCCGCTCCTTGCGCAGGTAGACGAGGCGATCGGTCTCCTCGAGCGAGAACTCGCCGAGCTCGATGACCGCGGCCGCGTACTCCTCGGTCTGCAGCAGGCCCGGCACGAACTGGGCATCGTAGCTGCGGATGGACTCGGCCGACTCCTCCAGGCCGATGTAGGCCTGGAACCACGTCGGCAGGACGTCCTGGTAGCGATGCCACCAGCCCGGCTGGTTGGCCTGGCTGGCCAGCGACAGCATCTGCTCGCGCTCGGCAACGTCGTTGATGCCGTACAGGGTGAGCAGGTCCGCGATATCGACTTCGCGGAACGAGTTGCGTCCTAACTCAATGCGGCTGATCTTGGACTCGGAGGCCCGGATCGCGCGGGCGGCCTGCTGTGCGGTTATGCCCCGAGCCTCGCGAAGCCGTCGCAGCTGAGTGCCGAGAAGGATTCGCAGCACTGTCGGGCCAGATGCATCTTCCGTCATGAGTCGCGCTCCGTATCGCCGAAGTCCAGGCCCCAGGGACGATCCTGGCACAGAGACCGATGATCATATTCCGCTAGCGGCCGAGCCGCGCCGTTAGGACGAAAGCGCGGACGCAATTGCGTAATGCAAGTTCCACCAATCGTCACTAACTCGATGATATCGCAGCTGCGATTTCGCGCCACCCCATAGGAGTTCTGGCATCGCGGCCAGTCATGCTGGCTGGTACCTCAGCGTAGCGGTACGGACACGGAAGCTGCTTTGGCCGGCGGGACGGCGGTCGCCGGGGCTGGCGTTCCGTGATCGGTACGATCGTGGAGGCGGGCCGAAAGCGGCCAGATGCGGCGGTCAGTGGCGCGAGCGGCCAGCGGGCGAGCGGTCAGCTTCGGACGCAGAAGGGCAGGCAATGCGTTATCGGGCACTGGGCAGCTCCGGACTGGTCGTCTCGGTCGCGGGACTGGGCTGCAATAACTTCGGCCGCAGGCTGAACGTCGAGGCGACGCGGGCCGTGGTGGATGCGGCGATCGACTCCGGGATTACCCTGCTCGACACCGCTGACATCTACGGGGGCGCCGGCCGGTCCGAGGAGATCCTCGGGGAGGTGCTCGAAGGGCGCCGGGACCAGGTCGTCCTCGCGACCAAGTTTGGCCACCAGGACGTCGACATGGGCTTTGGCCCGGCGGCGGGCGCCAAGGGCGGCCGCGGGTACATCAGGCGCGCCGTGGAGCGGTCGCTGCGCCGGCTGCGAACCGACTACATCGACCTTTATCAGATCCACACTCCCGATCCCGTGACGCCCATCGAGGAGACGCTGAGCGCCCTCGGTGAGCTGGTCGCCGAGGGAAAGGTCCGCTACCTCGGGCATTCCAACTTCGCCGGCTGGCAGATCGCGGGCGCCGCGGCGGCCGCGCGTGAGCTGGGGACCACGCCCTTCATCTCGGCGCAGAACCACTGGTCTCTGCTGGAGCGCGCCGCGGAGGCTGAGGTCGTGCCGGCCAGCCTGCACTTCTGCCTGGGCATCCTGCCGTATTTCCCGCTGGCCAACGGCATGCTGACCGGCAAGATCCGGCGCGGCCAGGAGCCGCGGGAGGGCACTCGGCTGCACGAGCGGGTCGGCTACATCACCGAGGACAAGCTCGACAAGGTCGAGGCGCTGGTCCAGTGGGCGGAGCAGCACGGCCGGTCGCTGCTTGAGGTGGGCATCGGCGCGCTCGCCGCCCTGCCGGGCTGCACGTCCGTCATCGCCGGGGCAACCTCGCCCGAGCAGATGCGGGCCAACGCCGCGGCGGCCGACTGGATCCCGGCGCCCGAGGAGCTCGCCGAGATCGACAAGATCGTGCCCCGCCCGTCCTGAGCAGCGGTCCGTTACGAGGTCGCTGTCTTGTAAAGGACCGCCACTTTGGCCAGGAAGCGGGCCGAGTACGAGACGTCCGGGGTGTCGCCGCCGCCCTGGTAGCCGCCGATCACGCCGATGACCTTCCCGGTGCCCGCCGTGGTGGTGTGGGCCAGGAAGGGGCCGCCACTCGTGCCGTTGCTGAAGCCGGCGCAGTCGAACACCATCTGGTGCAGGTGACCAGGGTTGAAAGCGCGGGCCGGCCCGGTGCAGGCGACCGGCAGGTTCGTGCGGTCGGGATAGCCGATCACCCGTACCCGCTGCGGCAGCGGCACGCCGGTGTCCAGCGTTTCGGACCCGGTGTACCGCTCGATGCGCAGGCCCGGCCGGCCGGCGAGCAGGAAGGCCACATCGTCGTCCGGATTCTGGGTCCGCTTCCAGCCGCTGTCGACGTAGACGGCCCGGACGATCCAGCGGCCATGCGGGAACCGTCCGGCGTGGTAGCCGGGTGCGAAGGTGATCGCCCCGGTCGGCTTCAGGTTCTTGCCCTGCATGCAGTGGGCCGCGGTGATCAGGAGATTTCCCCGCGGGCTATGCACCACGCTGGCCGAGCAGAAGTGCGCCAGCCGTCCGTGGGCATCGCTGAACAGCGCGCCCACCGCCGACGTTCCGCTGAACGCGGTCGCCCCAGGCCAGGTGAGCTGAGCAGCCAGCGCCACCGGGTCGCTGGCCGGCGGCGACATCGCGGCAATCCCGAGCACCGCTACCACCGACATGGCCACGGCGCAGGTGGCACGCTTGAGCAGCCTGCCCGGGCCCGGCCACGGACTCCGGGCTGACCTTTGGCTGGCTCGAAAGCGGGCAGGCCGATACGCTGCCGGGCGGGCTGGCCGCCATGGATTGCGATTCATCCTCAGGCCTGGGCCCGTCCCTTCGGCGTCGGAAACTGCACGGTTGCCATTGGCCGACCCTTTTGCCTTTCCTGAGAAGATTGTGACCCGAGTCTTGTCCCTGTGCTAGCGGGAAAATATACAGCTGATGTGCTCAGCTACCTGGCAGCTGCGCGGCGCGCTGCCAGGAGCCGGCGAGCACGCTCAAAGGATCCCTGGCTGCTGCCATCCGGGTCAGGCCCGCGCTGAGACAGTAGGCAGAGGACGTCATTATCGGGTCCAGAAGGGTGAGCGTGCAGGCAGCAGGGTCATGCCGCTGCTCCCGGGCCCTGGTTGTCCGCCTTTCACGGGCTTCGCGCTGGTGCATGATGCGAACAGCAGAAGTGTGGCCGGAGACGTGGGAGAGGTGAAGGTGAGCGAGGAGGCAGGTCGCGCGGGCTTCCGCGACGTATTCAGCTTGCCCGAGTTCCGCGCCCTGTGGGCAGGCCAGCTGCTGTCGGTCGCGGGTGACCAGCTGGCCAAGGTCGCGCTCACGGTCCTGGTTTACGACCGGACCAGGTCCGCCGCGCTGGCCGCTCTTACCTTTGCAGTCAGCTTCGTGCCTAATTTCCTGGGCGGGATCTTGCTCTCCGGAGTCGCCGACCGGATGCCCCGGCGGGCCGTGATGATCGCCTGCGATCTCCTGCGGATGGTGCTGGCAGCGCTGATGGCCGCTCCCGGGATGCCCCTGCCGACGCTCGTCGCGTTACTGTTCGCGATCACCATGATCGGTGCCCCGTTCACGGCATCGCGGGCCGCGATCTATCCCGACATCCTCGCGGGTGCCCGCTACGCGACCGGGACGGCGATCACGCTGACTACCAACCAGCTCGCTCAGGTGATCGGCTTCGCGGCCGGCGGGGCGATAACGGGACTGCTCGGTGCGCGTCCCTGCCTGCTGGCTGACGCGGGAACCTTCGCCGTCTCGGCGCTGCTGATCCGCTTTGGCGTAGCTTCCCGGCCCCCTGATGGCGGCAGTGACCGGAGCATGTCCGCCGCCCTGACGGGCCTGGGCGCTGGCACCAGGTTGGTATTCGGCAGCCTGGCGCTGCGCGCGCCAATGCTGCTGGGCTGGACCGCCGCGCTTTACAACGCGCCTGAGGGGATCGCCGCGCCATTTGCCAGAGCCCTCGGCGGGGGCGCGGCAACTACGGGACTGCTGCTCGCCTGCCCGGCAGCCGGCTATACCGTCGGCGCGCTGGCCTTCAGCCGCCTCGCCGCCGAGAGCAGGAAACGGCTTATGGTGCCCCTCGCCGTAGCCTGCTCCGCAGCCCTGATCCCGATCGCACTGCGCCCAGGCCTCGGCGTCACCCTAGCGATCCTCACGGTGTCCGGGGCATGCCAGTGCTTCCAGGTCGCGGCCAATACGGCCTTCGTCACCGCGGCGCCCCCACACCAGCGCAGCCAGGCATTTGGCCTGGCCGCAGCTGGGATGAGCCTGGGCCAAGGCGCCGCCATGGCCCTGGCCGGGGTGGCGGCGCAGTACCACGCGCCGGGCATCGTGATCGGCTGCGCAGGATTGCTCGGCGTAGTGGCCGCTGTCGGGCTGGGCCGGCAACTGTCGTCATCTCAGCCCATTCGGCCACTGCCGTCCTCTAAGCCCGCCCGGCCTCGATAGTGGTCAGGCGGGAGCGGTTAGCCCCATCCCTCAGCGCGCATGGCGGGCCTCCTTCCGGGTCGTGGTGGTCGGGGTGGTCAGGCGGGAGCGGTTAGCCCCATCCCTCAGCGCGCATCGCGGGCCTCCTTCCGGGTC
>Ga0208357_1000076_pt1 | contig 72561 bp, 66 predicted proteins | sample NGESurdeep092012_6_FD_184487 | JGI IMG/M metagenome (GOLD analysis project Ga0208357, IMG submission 184487) | Arctic peat soil microbial communities from Barrow, Alaska - NGEE Surface sample F52-2 deep-092012 (SPAdes) | ecosystem: Environmental > Terrestrial > Soil > Wetlands > Peat ...
CGTCCGAGCCGCACGAGCGCGTCGATCTGATAGGTGAGCGGCCCGCGCGTCGATCCGGGTGCAACGGCGCGCGCTTCTGTCGCCGCAAGCTGCTCGGTTGCGGAGCCGAGCGCGCGCGCGAGTTCCGCATTCGCGATGATCTCAAGGTCGGGGTCGTACGGGCTTGCGGGCCCGCGATGGGGCGCCTCGGCGGCGGATTGCAGATGCTCGGCCACGGCATCCCGTTCGCCGCGTGCAGCACGCACGAAGCTCGCGACCCGAACGGCAACAGGCCAGCTGGACAGATCCGTCTCGTCTAGGGCGAACGCGACTGCGGTGTCGGCGACCGTGACAGACTCATCCCAATCGCCGAGGAGGAACAGCACATGGGCGTAGATCGCGCGGGCCAGGCCGGCGGTCCAGCTGCTCGGGAAGCGCCGAATCAGTGTGTTCGCGCGCGCAGGTCCCCGCCGCGCGCGGACGAACTCACCGGCCGCCATCAAGACGGCTGCCTGGCTTACCAGCGCGTCGATGACTGCGGGGGAATCGGCCGCGGAGCGCAAAAGTGAGTCAAGTTCTGCCATGGTTTCACGCAACAGCTGCGGATCGCCGCTGTAGCGGGCGGCGGCGAGTTGCCAGCCGAGCAATCGCAAAAGGTTTTGCTCCGGATTGACCATCCACCGCAGCGACGGGTGCGTCAGTTCCTCGCTGCGGGACGGTGACGCCTCCAGCAGTAGGCGAGCCGCGTGCACTTCGTCGACGACCGGCTGAAAGTCGCGCGCGGCCAACAGCACCATCGGGATGTCGCCCGCAGCGTGGGCTCGCACGGCGCGCAGGTCCGGACCGTCGCCAGGGGCGGCGACCGCGGCGCGCGCGCGTTCGAGTCCTCCGGCAATGTTCCCGGTGAGGGTGAATAGTTCAGCGAGGACGACATCGCGCACCGTGCTCGGCGGTAGTTGCTGAAGATCCGGCATCAAATCGAAGATCCGCTCCTGCTGTCGCGTGCGCATCGCCAGTATCCCGATCGATAACAGGCTGCGTTCCCGCTCCGGACCGGCGAGTGCGAGTTGCACGGCGGAACGCGCGTAACTCATGGCCTGGTCGGCGTGCCCGAGTTCCGCAGCATCGTGACTTGCCGCCATCAGATCCTCGATCAGGTTCGAGTCCGCATGCTCGGCGGCCTCGATACGGTGGCGCAGGGCACGGTGTCCGGTCAATACGGCGGCCGCGCTGTCATGGATGGCTCTGCGTCGCTGGAGCGTAAGTTGCCCACCGATTGCGTCGGCCATCAGGACATGCGCAGGTTGCACCATCGTGGGCCCGCCGCGCTGCACGATATCGATCAGGCCGAGGACGCGCGCGGTGTCGACATCTGTGGCCTCACCAAGTGCTTCTGCGACAGTGCTGAAGACGGCGATCGGTGCGGGATCGCGCAGCACGGCGATGATCTCCGCTGCGGACCGCGCCGGAGCATCCGCCCGGGCCAGCGTGGCCGCCGCGGTCGAGGCGAGCGGATAGACGGCCGGAAGCGCCACCTCGACGTCCGCCGGATGCAGTGCCTGCGTGACACTGTCCCCGGCGTGCCGCAGCACCATCGTCAGGAGCAGAGGGGACCCGTCCGTCATCGTCACAAGGCGTCTGGCGGTGCGCCGGGAGATGTTGCGGCCCAGATAGGCAAAGGCCAGCGACTGCGTCTGTTCGATCGTGAACGGGGCGAGCTCGAACCGCGCACTCCGGGTCGGAGCGGTCTTCGATAGGGCGGTCAAGGCATCCGTGAGGTCGCCTGAGTCGGGACGCCCGGCTGCAATGAGGAGCACCGGCTGACGGTGCAATCTGCGAATGACGAAGCGCAGCGCCCTTGCAGACGCGGTATCGACCCACTGCACATCGTCGATGACGATGCAGATCGGGGTGGCGCGGCCGTCGAGAGTGTCGAGCAAGTGGCGGCCGACGGTAATCGCGTCCGCATCCTGATTTCGCGGTTTCGGGCGTGTTCCCAGGGCCGTGCTCAAACCGGATGTCAGCGCATCAACGGTCGAGAAGCTCAAGTCGGACTCGAACGAGTCCGCCTGCGTGCGCACGATGGTCCAACCATCCAGACTGCCGCACACCAGCCCGAGCAGAGTTGTCTTTCCGAGTCCGGCGGCACCGCTTATGAGCACGGTTCCGCCTTCGGCACGTGCGTTTTCCGCAGTCCGGAGGATGGCGTCGCGCTCGCGCTCTCGTGCGACGACGACGGCACCATCGGCACGTCGGCCGGCATCCGGCATCGCGCCATCCTTCCCCATAGGCCGTGAATACACTGTGCAGTGAATGCAGAACTCACTGTGCGGGTGCGGCGATTCTGCCGACCCCCCCTCTTTAGAATTTCACACCAAGGTGAGAGGTTTGCAACCTCGCGTTACGTGGCGTGTCTGCCAATCTGCAGTTCTGCCGCTGCGGAAGCCGGCAGTGCGGCCTGGCCGCCGTCTTATCCGCCGCCACCTGAGACCCGTAGGCTTGAGCGTTGTGGCCCACCTTCTCGGAGCGGAATCGCTCCACCTCGAATACCCGACGCGCGTCATCTTCGACGACGTCACCGTCGGGTTGAACGAGGGCGATCGGGTCGGCGTGGTCGGTCGCAACGGCGACGGCAAGTCGACACTCTTGTCGCTGCTTGCCGGCCGCATCCAACCGGATTCCGGGCGGGTCACCCGCCGCGGCGGCGTGACGCTCGGCATGCTGGACCAGGCGGATGAACTGGACCCGGACATCATCGTCGGGCCCGCCATCGTCGGCGATCGCGCTGAGTATGTGTGGGCGGCCGATGCCCGGGTGCGCGATGTGCTCGCCGGACTGGTCGGCGGCATCCCATGGGATGCGCGCCTCGGCGACCTCTCGGGCGGGCAGCGCAGGCGGGTCGCGCTCGCCGCGTTGCTGGTCGGCGATCACGACGTGCTCTTTCTCGACGAACCGACGAACCACCTGGACATGGAGGGTGTTGCCTGGCTCGCCGGGCATTTGAAGACGCGCTGGTCGGCGAACTCTGGCGGGCTGGTGGTCGTCACGCACGATCGGTGGTTCCTCGACGAGGTGTCAACGGCGACGTGGGAGGTGCACGACCGGATCATCGAGCCGTTCGAGGGCGGCTACGCAGCCTACATTCTGCAGCGCGTTGAGCGTGACCGGATGGCTGCGGCCTCCGAATCGAAGCGACAGAATCTGATGCGCAAGGAGCTCGCTTGGCTGCGCCGGGGTGCTCCGGCGCGCAGCACGAAGCCGAAGTTCCGCATGGATGCCGCGTACGAACTCATCGAGAACGAGCCGCCGCCCCGCGACTCGGTGGCACTGTCGCAGCTGGCCGTGTCACGGCTTGGCAAAGATGTCGTCGACCTGATCGGTGCAGGGGTCGAGTTCGCCGTCGAGGGTCAGCCGCTGAAGACCGTGCTGCGCGACGTCGAATGGCGGATTGCGCCGGGGGAGCGCACCGGCATCCTCGGGGTGAACGGGGCAGGCAAGTCGACGCTGCTGGCTCTCGTTGCGGGAACACTTCAGCCGACGAGTGGGCGGGTCAAGCGCGGCAAGACGGTGAAGATCGCGGCGCTGAGTCAGCAACTCGGCGAGCTCGAAGACATTCTCGACGAGCGGGTCAGCACCGTGGTCGGCCTGCAGAAGCGTTCGTATGTCGCTGGCGGGAAGGAGCTCACGCCCGGCCAGCTGCTGGAGCGGCTCGGTTTTTCCAGCGCGCAACTGTCGACACCGGTCAAGGATCTCTCCGGTGGGCAGAAGCGCCGGCTGCAGCTCTTGTTGATCCTGCTCGACGAGCCGAACGTGCTGATCCTCGACGAGCCGACCAACGACATGGACACGGACATGCTCGCGGCCATCGAAGACCTGCTCGACTCCTGGCCCGGCACGCTGCTGGTCGTCTCGCACGACCGGTATCTGATCGAGAGGGTAACCGACAATCAGTACGCGGTGATGGATGGCGCGTTCCGTCATCTGCCCGGAGGTGTGGAGCAATACCTTGCGCTGCGCGGAGTGGCTGTTGCGGCCGGCGTGGCGGCGGATGCTTCGGCCGGGGCGGCGTCTGCGAAGACCGGGGCAGCGGCATCCGCGGGTTCGCATGGTTTGTCGCTGGGTGGCGCGGAGCGACGCAGCGCAGAGAAGGAGCTGTCGTCGATCGATCGCAAGCTGTCGAAGCGCGCGATCCAGATCACGGCGGCGCATGAGCGACTGGCCGAGCACGATCAGAGCGACTACGAGGGCCTCGGCTCATTGACGGATGCGCTGCGGGACCTCGAGCGTGCGGTCGCCGAGCTCGAGACCCGCTGGCTAGAACTCTCCGAGGCGCTCGAGCACTGATCTGTACTGCTCCCTTCCACTGAGTTGCCTGAAATGACCCTTCGTGGGGTAACTCAGTGAGCTCTGGAGATCCGCGGGGTCGGTTTGACTCGGCGGGCCGCCAGTGGTTACAGTGCCGCTATGGGAAATCGTTGGTATGCGTATTTTGCGTTGGCTCTGGAGGAGCCGACGGTCTAAAGCGCAGACCTCTTTTTCCTTCAGAGCCAACGGGCAGGAACATTGTGTTCCTGCCTTTCGCCATTAACGGGCGGGTTGGCCGGATGTGAAGACAGGCCCCGCCGGAAAGTCGGACGTCATGTCATCAACACAGAATCTGCGGGTCACGCGCATCGAATCGCTTCCGTTGCCGCGCGAGCTTGCGGCGCAGTTGCCTCTCACGAGTCGGCGGGCGGCCCTGGTCGAACGCAGCCGCACCGAGATCGAGGCAATTCTGCGCGGTGAGGACGACCGTCTGCTCGTCGTCGTCGGACCGTGCTCCGTTCACGACCCTGTTGCAGCGCTCGACTACGCGCGTCGGCTCGCGGCCGTCGCCGAAACGCACCGCGACAAGCTGCTGATCGTCATGCGTGTCTACTTCGAAAAGCCCCGATCCACCGGCGGCTGGAAGGGCCTCATCAACGACCCGTACCTTGACGGCACTCATCGTGTGGCAGATGGCCTGCGCATGGCGCGCACGCTGCTGCTCGACGTGCTTGACACCGGTCTTCCGGTCGGCTGCGAATTCCTCGAGCCGACGAGCCCGCAATACATCGCGGATGCCGTCAGCTGGGGCGCAATCGGCGCGCGAACGACCGAGAGCCAGATTCACCGACAACTCGCATCCGGACTGTCGATGCCTGTCGGATTCAAGAACGCGACCGACGGCAACGTGCAGGTCGCCGTCGACGGCTGCACGGTCGCGAGCCAGAGCCAGGTGTTCTTCGGGGTCGACGAGGATGGCGCTGCCGCCGTGGTGTCGACGAGCGGCAACGAGGCGACCCATATCATCCTGCGCGGCGGGCGTGGCGCGCCCAACTACAGCACGGCGGATGTCGCGGCTGCGGTTGCGCTCCTCGCTCGCGCCGGTCGACCGGGCCGAGTTGTGATCGACGCAAGCCATGCGAACAGCGGCAAAGATCACCGACGGCAGGTGCGCGTCGCGCACGAATTCGCCGACCAGATCGCCGCAGGCGAGCCGATTTCCGGAATCATGCTGGAAAGTTTCCTCGAAGCCGGCAAGCAGACTCTGACCGATGCGGGACTGTCCGGGCTTCGCTACGGCCAGAGCATCACCGATGCCTGCATCGGCTGGGACGACACCGTCGCGCTTCTCGAGGCGCTCGCGCGAGCATCCGCAGAGCGTCAGTCGAACGAGCGCCAGTCGAACGAGCGTCAGTCGAAGTCGAGGCTCAGCGTGCGTAGCAGTGAGGCGAGCCGGTGCTGATCGGCGGGGGTGAGGGTCGAGAGCAGCTCGGTTTCCGCGTCGAGTAGGCGTGTGATCGCGGCGTCGACGCGGATCAGCCCCTGGGGCGTCATCCGCACCAGGATGCCGCGGCCGTCGTGCGGGTCGGTCTGGCGTTCGACAAGCTTCCGCTCGACGAGCCGGTCGATGCGATTGGTCATCGTGCCGCTGGAGACCAAGGTCTGCTGCAGCAGTGCCTTCGGGCTGAGCTGGTACGGCGCCCCCGCACGGCGAAGCGCGGAGAGCACGTCGAACTCCCACGATTCGAGATCGGAGCGCTCAAAAGCTCCGCGGCGGGCCCGATCGAGGTGTTTGGCAAGGCGGCCGACGCGCGAGAGCACCTGTAGGGGAGAGAAATCCAGATCGGGCCGCTCACGCAGCCAGGCGTCGACGATCCGGTCCACCTCGTCGCTGCCGCTTGTCATCCCCCCATTATCGTGTGTGCGACGCAGCGCCGTTGATCTGGCAAACTTGATGACGCGTGGATTGAGAGTCGGCGCGATCCGCCTTGGTGTAATGGCAGCACGACAGCCTTTGGAGCTGTTAGGTCTAGGTTCGAGTCCTGGAGGCGGAGCGACGGAAAACGACGCAGGATAAGGAATCCCATGACAGACAGCTCACTCGCCATCGTCATCCTGGCAGCTGGTCAGGGTACTCGGATGAAATCGGCGACACCGAAGCTGCTGCACGAGCTGGCCGGCGTTCCGATCATCAGTCACGTACTCGCGACGGCGCGGGCGCTGGATGCCGCGCAGGTGATCACGGTGGTGCGTCACGCGCGTGAGCGTCTGGTCGAGGTGATCTCTGCCGAGCTTCCGGGCAGCGCCATCGTCGAACAGGACGAGATCCCGGGCACCGGCCGCGCGGTTGAACTGGCTGTCGCCGCACTGCCGACGAGCTTCGCCGGTGACGTTCTCGTCGTGAACGGCGACGTGCCATTGCTGAACGCGGCCACCCTGTCGAATCTCATCGATGCGCACCGCGCGGGTGTCGCGGCCGCGACGATCTTGTCGACATTCCCGGCGGATGCCACGGGCTACGGTCGCATCATCCGCACCGGTGACGGTGCGCTTGACCGCATCGTGGAGCACAAGGACGCCACGGATGCCGAGCGGGCCATCTCCGAAATCAATGCCGGCGTTTACTTGTTCGGCGTCTCCACACTGCGTGATCAACTGGCTCACCTCACGACGAATAACACTCAGGGTGAGAAGTATCTGACGGACATCATCGGCCTGCTCAAGGCTGCCGGCAGCGAGGTCGACGCGCTCTCGGTCGCTCAGTCCTGGCTCGTCGAGGGCATCAACGACCTGGCGCAGCTCGCAGACGCGGCCGCGAAACTCAACGCGCTCATCGTGCGCGGCTGGCAGCTGGACGGTGTGACCGTGCAAGACCCGGCAACGACCTGGATCGACCTCAAGGCGAAGCTGGCGCCGGATGTCACGGTGAAGCCGGGAACGCAACTCCTCGGCGCAACCGTGATCGAGCGCGGCGCCACGATCGGGCCGGATACCACTCTGGTGGACTGCGAGGTCGGCGAGAACGCCACGGTGAAGCGCACGGACGCAACGCTCGCGGTGATCGGCGCAGGCGCGTCCGTCGGTCCGTTCTCCTACCTGCGACCGGGGACCGTGCTCGGCGCGGACGGCAAGATCGGCACGTTCGTCGAGACGAAGAACTCGACGATCGGCGTCGGAACCAAGGTGCCGCACCTCAGTTACGTCGGCGATACTGTCATCGGGGAGTACACCAATCTCGGTGCGGGTGCGATTACCGCGAACTACGACGACGTCACGAAACATCACACCGAAATCGGTTCGCATGTGCACGCAGGGTCGCACAACGTGTTCGTCGCCCCCGTTAGAATTGGTGACGGAGCGAAGACGGGGGCAGGCACAATCGTCCGCAAGGACGTGCCGGCCGGCGCACTCGCAATCACTGTTGCATCGCAACGGAACATGACCGGATGGGTCGCGGCCCACCGGGCAGGCACCGCTGCGGCAGAAGCGGCGGAGACGGCAGAAGCGGCAGAAAACGAGGCGTAGGCTCCGGCAGCGCGAGCATCCGGAGAGAAACGGGGAATCTCAGTGTCCGGAATCAAAGCCATGGGCCAGAAACGGCTCGTCCTCATCTCGGGGCGCGCCTATCCTGAGCTCGCGCAGGCGATCGCCGATGAGCTCGGCAGCGAACTCGTCCCGACAGATTCCCGTACGTTCGCGAACGGCGAGATCTATGCGCGCTTCGATGAGAGCGTTCGCGGCAGTGATGCGTTCGTCATCCAGTCGCACACCTCGCCGATCAACGAGTGGCTGATGGAACACCTGATCATGGTGGATGCGCTCAAGCGCGCGTCTGCCAAGCGGATTACGGTCGTTGCACCGTTCTACCCGTACGCACGTCAAGACAAGAAAGGCCGCGGCCGCGAGCCGATCTCGGCCCGCCTCATCGCGGACCTGTTCAAAGTGGCAGGCGCAGACCGGATCATGTCAGTCGACCTTCACGCAGCGCAGATCCAGGGCTTCTTCGACGGCCCCGTCGACCATCTGTTCGCCATGCCGGTGCTGCTCGAGCACTTCCGCGCAAAGCTCGACCCGTCGACGTTGACGGTCGTCTCGCCCGACATGGGCCGGGTGCGCGTTGCCGATAATTGGAGCGACAAGCTCGGTGCCCCGTTGGCCATCATCCACAAGCGCCGCGACCCGCTCGTGCCGAACCAAGTGTCTGTGCACGAGATCGTCGGAAACGTCGAGGGTCGCGTCTGCCTGCTCGTCGACGACCTGATCGACACCGGCCGCACTATCGTGCACGCCGCCCGGGCGCTGAAGGAGGCCGGCGCAACGTCGTGTGTCGTCGCCGCCACGCACGCCGTCTTCAGCGGCCCGGCCATCGAGATTCTGCAGTCGGATGTGATCGACTCCGTCGTCGTCACGGACACGCTTCCGGTGCCCGAAGAGAAGCGGTTCCCGACTCTGACCGTGTTGTCGATTGCTCCGCTCCTCGCGCGGGCGATCGAGCAGGTGTTCACCGACGGCTCGGTCACGTCGATGTTCGACGGGGCCGCGTAAGCCGTTCGGCGGCTATTCCTGCCCCGCGCGGTCTTCCGACGGGACTTCGGAGCGATCTTCGGATGCCTCGAGCTCGTCGACCAGACGGGAGAGCGCGGGGAGCGCGCCTAACACCGACCGCCGGTCGACAGCACCCAGTTGCTTGAGGGCGGCGCCGAAGCGTCGTTCGTGGGCATGGAGCCAGTCATCGAGCACGGTCCGGCCGTGAGTGCTCACGTTGAGTCTGACGGCCCGGCGGTCCGTCGTGTCGACGTCACGAACAACGAGGTCGGCCAACACCATCTGTTGAATGAGCGTGCTCACCGTGTTCTTTGCCAACCGGTGGTGCTCGGCCAACTCATTCACGCGCTGACCAGGTCGTGCGACCAAGCCCTGCAAGATCTCGACCTGAGCCATCGGCAGTGACTCCCAGGAGTATTCACTGCGGATGCTCGCACGCAGCGTTCGTCTTAGCCGGGTGATGATGAGGGTCAGCAACCACGCGTCGGATGGGCCGGCATTGTTCGCAGGACCCTCACTCATGCTTCGATGCTAGCAACAAAAGATCTGATATAGACTAGTTCTGTGCCAGAACTAATGCGTAAGAGCATACCGACGTGATGAACTTCAAGGCGTTGTTTCTCGTCGAGCCGGCACGCCCTGCAGCGATTCGTCGGCTGCCGAATGCCCGCTGGTTAGCGGTGGGCACCGTCTGCGTCGGCGCATTCATGGGGCAGCTCGACGCCAGCATCGTCACGGTGGCGTTGCCGGACATGCATCGGAGTCTCGGCGTGTCGTTGGGCGCCGTGGCTTGGGTCGCTCTGATCTATCTGCTTGTGCTGGTCGGGATGGTCGCTGCCGTCGGTCGAGTAGCCGACATGGTGGGCCGCAAACTGCTCTATTTGTACGGCTTCGCGGTGTTCACCGCGGCCTCCGTCGGTTGCGGCTTATCCACCACGCTCTGGCTTTTGCTGATCATGCGGGTGCTGCAAGCCGTGGGCGCAGCCATGCTCCAGGCCAACAGCGTCGCACTGATCCGCACCAACGTTCGGCGCACGGAGTTGCGCCGCGCCATCGGCATTCAGGGTGCAGCGCAAGCCCTCGGGTTGGCACTCGGTCCCGCAGTCGGCGGCGTCCTGATCGGGCTCGGCGGCTGGCAGTGGATCTTCTGGATCAACCTGCCGGCCGGCATCCTCGGTCTCGCCATGGGCTGGTTTTTGCTGCCGCGCACGCGAGCCAGAGCGCCGCGTGTTCCACTGGACTGGTTCGGACTACTCACGCTTTTGCCGGCGTCGGCTGCAATCCTTCTGGCGTTTTCGGCCTTCGGGCAGGGTGACCCGGTGCTGCTGGCGATCGGGCTGGTCGTCGCAGGCGTCGTGTTGGGGATGGTCTTTCTGCACCTCCAGCGCACCCGCGATCACCCATTGGTCGACCTGTCGCTGTTCGCTCGCTGGGCGTTCAGCGCGGGGATCCTCTCCAGCGTGCTCAGCTATGCGGTGTTGTTCGGACTGCTGTTCATCACACCCATCATGTTGGAGGCACAATTCGGCGCGACGCCGGCAGCGGCCGGCTTGCAGTTGGCAGTCCTGCCGCTATTCCTGGGATTGACCGCTCCGGCGGCAGCTTTCCTCACCGCCCGGGTTTCCACGCGGCTCGTCACATCCGCAGGGATGGTTGTGACTGCTTTGGGCATCCTGCCCTTGGTGTTCAGCGCCGGATCGCGGCCCATGGTTGTGATCGGGTTGGCCGTCATCGGTGTGGGCCTCGGCATCTTCACTCCCGCGAACAATGCGGCGGTGGCCGGAGCCGGAGCAGATGAGCAAGCCGGCATGGTCAGCGGCGTGTTGAACATGACTCGAGGGCTCGGTACAGCCTTCGGAGTGGCTGCCGCAAGCGCCGTATATTCCTTGTTCGTCGGTGCCGGCTCGACGACGGCGACGATGGTCTTGCTGCTCGTGCTCGCCGCTGCCGCCGCAGTCATCGCGGCGACCGGTAGCCAACGATCGCGCGATCACCAAAGTTAGTGCGTCCGTTCGTCCGCCCGCCCGGCCGCCGCTCGCCCCGTCGAGTCGCGGCAAAGTGTTACAGGTTCCGCGGAATCCGGTAACACTTTGCCCCGACTCGACGGATGGATGCGGTCAGCGCGCGTGGTCAGCGCGAGCGCGCATGCGCAAGCGGATGCGCGTCAGCAACTCCTCCGGACGGTCATACAGTTGACCCTTGTCGATGCGGATGATCTCCCAATCGACGTCAAGCAGTTCTTCACGGCGAACGATGTCGCTGGCCCACTTCTTGGGGTTGGTGCGGTGCCAATCGCCTTCGTACTCCAGTCCGAGCTTCAACTCGGGGTAGGCAAGGTCGATGAGGCGTTGCGTCCCATCGAGCACTCTGACCGGCAGATTGATCTGAGGCTCAGGTAACCGGGCACGCACGATGAGCACGCGCAGGTGTGATTCTGGGCGAGAGCGCGGTCCGGCGCGTGTCAGTTCGATCGCGAGCCTGGCCGTTCGGATGCCGCGACGTCTCGGGTGTTTGCTAACGGCGGCGGCCAGTTCAGCGGACGTGGTGAACGCTGCGGCACCGTGGTAGGGATCCGGCCCTGTGATGAGATAGTCGCCTGCTGCCACGAGATCGTTGAGAGGTAACGTTCCTGCGAGTTGGCACCATACGGCCTCGGGCCCCGCCACCCGGAACTCCTCGAATGTGGTCGTTCGCGCATGCTGAAGCAAGTGGCCGGCGACGCCGACCGCTTGTGGGGGAGCAGCTGGGGCGAGAACGCTCACGTGCAGTTCCTCCTGCGATTCGAGTCGACTGGGCAATGGTACGCCGAAGAGAAGCGCCGCTGTCGAGTGGCTGAAGAACTCGTTCGGCGCCATGCGTGCTTGATAGGCGCGCGCACGAGCGCGCAGCGATCCGTCGCCACCGGCATCCTCACGCACGCCGTGAAAGGGTCGTGCGAGATCGGGGGTACGCAACCGATTACTGCTGAGCCCGAGTTCGAGTGCCTCTGCGACGCTGAAGGGTCGGCCCGCGAGCGGAGGTGGAATCGGTATCGGTGCGTTCATCGCTCCAGAATGCATCAGAAAACGTTACGCACGACAGTTATCCACAGGCTAAGCCGCCCCCACCCTCATCGAGTCGGGCCAAAGTGTTACTGATTTCCGAGGAAGCCGTAACGCTTTGCTCCGACTCGACGGATCGGGGGTGGGAAGGCGCTAGTGCGTCGAGGGCACCGTAACGATCTCGGTGCGGTCGCCGGCCCAGAGGGTGTGGAAGACGCCGTCTTTGTCGATGCGCTTGTAGGTGTGTGCGCCGAAGAAGTCACGCTGCCCCTGCACGAGAGCGGCGGGCAGGCGCTTGGAGGCCAACGAGTCGAAGTAGCTCAGCGCCGAGGCGAAGCCGGGAACCGGGATGCCGGAGAGCGCGGCGGTCGAGACGATTCGACGCCAGGCATCCTCGCCGTCTGCGACGGCCTGCGCGAAGTACGGGTCCTCGAGCAGAGAGGCGATGTTTGGGTTGGCCGCGTAGGCATCCACGATGCGGTTGAGGAACTGGGCTCGGATGATGCAGCCGCCGCGCCAGATCTTCGCGATGTTGCCCTTGTTGATGTCCCAGCCGAATTCCTTCGCTCCGGCGATGATCGCGTCGAAGCCCTGCGCGTATGCAACGACCTTCGAGGCGTAGAGTGCGGCGCTCACGTCGTCGGCGAACCCGTCGCCGACACTCACAGGCGTGGGCCGGTGGGTGATGGTCGCCTGCACGGCCTCGCGCTGCTCCGGATGGCTCGAGACGGCTCGCGCGAACACGGCCTCTGCAATGCCGCCGACGGGTACGCCGAGGGCGAGGGCGTTCTGCACGGTCCACACTCCGGTTCCCTTCGAACCGGCCTGGTCGAGCACGATGTCGACGAACGGTTTACCGGTCTCGGCATCGACCTGCTTCAACACCTCGGCGGTGATCTCGATCAGGTAGGACTCCAGAGGGCCGGCATTCCACTGGGTGAAGACATCCGCGATCTCGGCGGGTGCGAGCCCGGCGACCTTGCGCAGCAGGTCGTAGGCCTCCGCGATGAGTTGCATGTCGGCGTATTCGATGCCGTTGTGGATCATCTTGACGAAGTGCCCCGCGCCGTCCGTGCCGACGTGCGTCACACAGGGCTCGCCCTCTGCGACGGCCGCGATCGACTCGAGGATCGGTCCGAGGGTTTTGTACGACTCGACGGATCCGCCGGGCATGATCGACGGGCCCTTGAGTGCGCCCTCCTCGCCGCCGGAGATGCCGGCGCCGACGAAGTGGATGCCGCTAGCACTGATCGCCTTCTCACGACGGATCGTGTCGGTGAACAGTGCGTTGCCGCCGTCCACGATGATGTCGCCCGGCTCGAATCGCTGCGCCAGCTGGTCGATCACGGCATTCGTGCCGCTGCCGGCCTGCACCATGATGATTGCGGTGCGCGGCTTGACCAGCGATGCAACGAAGTCGTCGATGTTCTCGGATGCGACGAACCGGCCTTCCGGATGCTCGCTAACGAGCTCCTCGGTGCGGGCGAACGTGCGGTTGTACACGGCAACCGTGTTGCCCTCGCGGCTGGCCAGGTTGCGGGCGAGATTCGAGCCCATCACGGCGAGGCCGACGACGCCGATGTTTGCTGTTGCTTGTTCTGACACGAGGGAGGCTCCTTCAGGGAGGAATGCTGACGGGGGATAACGCCACCAGCCTATGGCGGGCGCAGCACGTGAGCGGCACCGGAGTGTCACAGTGACGAAATATACGCCTGCGTAACGGCCATGTCCTGCTCACCGAAACCGTGCTCGACCAGGTCGGCGTACACATCCCTCGCCACCGCCAGTTGGGGCGCTGTGGTGCGCGTCGCATCCGCTTCAGCCTGGGCGAAGCCGAGATCCTTGAGCAGAAGCTTGGCCGCGCCCAAGACAGAATAATCCTTCTCGATCAGCCGCTGCGCGCGAGTGTCCAGCATGCGTCCACCGGCGTATCCGCCCTGCAGCACCGGCAGCAATTGCGCCAGGTCGAGCCCGCTGCGTTCCGCGATGACGCTCGCTTCGGCCAGCGCGAGCATGGTCGACGCGACGATCAACTGATTGCACGCCTTGGCGACCTGCCCGGAGCCGAGCGGCCCGAGCAGCACAGCGTTGCCCATCGCACTCAGGATCGGTTGGACGCTCTCGAAGTCGGCGACGGCGCCGCCGACCATGATCGACAGCGTTGCGGATGCCGCGCCCTCCGGCCCGCCGCTGACCGGCGCGTCGATGACGCGAAGCAGGCCTTGTGTTTCGACGGACAGTTGTGCGGTGAGCTCGCGCACACCGGCGGGTGACGACGTCGATGAGATCACCAGGAGAGTGGGGGATCGGATGCCAGCCAGAATGCCCTGCTCGCCAGGCAAGAGGCTGCGCAAATCGGGCAGGTCGGGCAGCAGTGAGAAGATGACGTCGCTCGCCTCAGCCGCGTGTCGCGGCGTCGGGCAGGAGATCGCACCGGCGGCAATGACGCGTTCGAGGCGTTGGGGCGAACGGCTGTAGACCTGCACCGCGGATGCCCGGCGCGATCGGAGAACGTTGAGCGCCATTGGTTCGCCCATGTTTCCGACGCCGAGGAACCCGACGCTGGGTTTCTGAATTTTCGTCTGCTGCTCGCTCGACATGGGGGCCAGTGTACCCAGCGGGTCGTGTGACATGGCCATCCGCCTTCACCGGGCGTGGAGCCATTCGCTACACTGGTCAACAGTTATGGCAATCGCTTGCCAACCGGGCGGCGGCGCTGTGAAACGAGAGTGCAGATGGCGCAGATCGGCGTGCAGGCGATGATGCTCAAGCAGAACTTCGCCGAAGCCGGACCGTTTGAAACGCTTCGGGCGGTCAGCGAGATCGGTTATCACGCGGTCGAGGTCTCACAGATTCCGATGACGTCGAAGAACGTGGCGGCGTTGCAGCGGGCACGCACAGAGCTCGGCATGAACATCGCGGCGCTTTCCGCTGTGGTCGCGGGCGGGCCCGAGGCCTCGAACGACTCGCTTGACGAGGACTTCCACAAGATCGTTGCCGACGCGAAGGCGCTCGACGTGTCCATGATCCGCATCGGCATGCTGCCAGTCGACGCGATGGCCTCGTTGCCGAAGATTCTGGACTTCTGCGATCGCTGCAATGAACGGGCCGCACGGTTGAAAGATCACGGCATCGGTTTGTACTACCACAACCACCACATCGACTTCGGCAAGTACGGTGGCCGCTACCTGCTCGACGTCATCGCCGACCGGGCGCCACTCACGGGCTTGGAGATCGACGTGCACTGGGTGCAGCGCGGCGGGCTTGATCCCGTGGCTGTCCTGAAAAAGTACGCTGATCGCGTCGCGATGGTGCATTTGAAGGACTACCGCATCGGCCGAATTCCCGACCAGGCGTTCGCAGGGCTGGCCGACGGGGACGGCGAGACCTTCTCGCGTGCTTTCGCCGGCATCGTGCAGTTTGCGGAGGTCGGCGAGGGCAACCTCGACTTCACCTCGATCATCGACACCAGCCTGGACATCGGCGCGCAATACCTGCTCGTCGAACAGGACGAACAATACGGTCGCACGCCACTCGAGTGCCTGCAGACGTCGTACGACAATCTGGCCTCGCTCGGCTTTGGCCACCTGTTCGCGACGGAAGGGAATCTGAGATGACCGAACGGTCGAACGCGACCTGGACGCTCAGCGGCTTCGCCGACGAGATCGACCCGGACCCGCGCATCCAGCTTGCCGTTTTACAAGCACTCGGCGCGCGCCACATCGAGGTGCGCAGCGCGTGGGGTGTGAACGTCGTCGATCTCGACGACGATCAGCTCGAGGCACTGCGCGCGCTTCTGGCCGAGCAACAGATGGCTGCCTCGGCAGTCGCCTCACCGATCGGCAAAGTGGACGTCGCACTCGATGCCGACCTTGAGGTTCAGCGATTGCGGCGCGTGATCCGCGTCGCGCACGCACTCGGTACTCCGAACATCCGGATCTTCTCGTTCTTCCGTGGCGATGGCGTGCCGGTCGAGTCCATTCGCGACGACGTACTCGTGCGGATGCGCGCGCTCGCCGATGAGGCGGAGCGAGAGCACGTAACGTTGCTCCATGAGAACGAGAAGGGCATCTACGGCGACGTTCCAGAGCGCGTTCTCGACTTGGTCGAGAGCGTCGGATCGCCCGCGTTGCGCCTGGCCTGGGACAGCGCGAACTTCGTGCAAGTCGGTGTCGCACCGTTCACACATGGGTACGCCATGTTGCGGCCCTATCTGGATTATCTGCAGGTGAAGGACGCCGTCGCCGCAAGCGGCCAGGTCGTGCCTGTCGGAGACGGCGACGGTCAGCTCCTCGAGACGCTCACGGCGCTTCGAGACGACGGTTACGCAGGTTTTGCCTCACTCGAGCCGCACCTCGCGCGGTCATTTGAACTCGGCGGGTACTCTGGGCCAACCGAATTCGGGCGCGCTGCCCGTGCCTTCGCGGGCCTACTGGCTGAGCTCGGGGTGGCGACGAAGTGATGGCCGATAGAGCGTCAACACGTGCACGCAAAGCCGCGGTCATCGGCTGCGGAGACGTCTCGACGGTGCACTTCGGCGCGCTCGCGACCCTGCCGAATGTCGAGTTGGTCGCGGTCTGCGACACTGACGCCGGCCGAGCGGATGCCGCGGCCGCCGCATATGATGTGCCTGCGTTCGCGGACCATCGCGAGTTGCTCTCGTTGATCAACCCGGATATCGTGCACATCTGCACTCCGCACGACACCCATGCGCGGATCGCCATCGACGCGCTCGACGCCGGAGTGAACGTCATCCTGGAGAAGCCGCTTGCCGACACAATTGAGGCGGGGCGTCGCGTCGTCGCGGCTGCGCAACGCAGCAGTGCGAAGATCGCGGTCTGCTTTCAGAACCGTTACAACGCGCCGAACCAGGCGGCGTTCAGGTTGTTGCGCTCGGGCACGCTCGGCGCGATTCTGGGCGGATCTGGCACCGTCATCTGGCATCGCACCGCGGATTACTACGCTGATCGGCCATGGCGCGGCCAGTGGGCGAGCGGAGGTGGAGGACTGCTGATGAACCAGGCCATCCACACCCTTGACCTGATGCAGTGGTTGATTGGCGATGTCGCCACGGCCAGAGGTGGGGTCGCAACCCGACTACTCGGCGACGTCATCGAGGTCGAAGACACCGCTGACCTGATACTTCGGCACAAGAACGGGGCCCGCAGTGTGTTCTATGCGACGCTCGCGAATGTCGTCAACGATGCAGCGACCATCGAAATTGCAACGGAGCAGGCGACGTTGAGTCTGCGCGGTGCGCTGACGGTGCGATATTCGGACGGCCGCGTGGAGAATGTTCGGGAGCGCGAGACCACTACGGATGGCCGCGACTACTGGGGGGTCTCGCACGAACTGCTGATCCGGGACTTCTACGGCCGGCTCGATGACGCGGCACCGTTCTGGATCTCGCCGACCGAGGCACAGAAGACGCTCAAAATCATTCAGGATGTCTATGACCAGAGCATCCCAGACCGGCTCGCAAGCGATTCGATGAACATGAACGCGATGCCATCGCAGAGATCGATGCGCAGGTGGGTGTCGAGGCGTTGAGAAGGAACGTCTACGTGCTGGTTGAGAATCCGGCCGGCGAGATCGGCGCGATCCGCCGCGCGAATAGATCATCACCACGTGGTGGCGCCCGCAGGGCTACGACGACCAGAGTGCCTAGCGCGCGACCTGACGCACTGAACGAGCGCAGTGGCGCCGAAGGCCGTTTTCCCGAACGGGCAGGATGATCGGCAACAGCGACGGGGCGAGCACGCCGAGGGCACCGACGATCTACGACGTCGCCCGGCTCGCCGGGGTGAATCCGTCGACGGTGTCCCGTGCGTTGAGCAAGCCGGGGCGCCTCAACGCCAAGACGGAGAAGCTCATTCTGGCTGCGGCCAAGACTCTGAACTATCGGGTGAACCCGATGGCACGGGCGTTGCCCACAGGGCGCACGAACACGTTCGGGCTGATTGTGGCCGACATCACGAACCCGGTTTTCTTCCCGTTCATCCGCGGAGCCGAGCAGGCGGCGGCGCGGTCCGGCTACACGCTCGTGCTTGCGGAGTCCCGCGAATCCGGCGAACGAGAGATCGAAACCGCAGCGCGCATCGCGCCCTCCGTCGACGGGTTGGTTCTGGTCGCGTCGCGCTCGAGCGACGCCCAGCTCCGGGAGCTGTCCGATCGCAAGCCGCTCGTTGTTGTCAATCGTCGAATCGACGGCGTCGAAACCTTGGTCGCCGATAGCGAACCCGGGATCGATCAGGCTCTTGAACTGCTTGCAGGGCTCGCGCATCGCTCACTCGCGTACCTCTCCGGTCCTGTGGACTCGTGGATGAGTACCGAACGGTGGCGCATCATCGTGGCCAAGGCGCGTCAGCGCGGCATGACGGTCATCGAACTCGGGCCGGGAGTTCCGACCGTGGACGGCGGGCGTGACGCGTACGAGCGGATCATTGCATCGGGTGCCACGGCGGTACTCGCCTACAACGATCTGATGGCTATCGGCCTGCTCCGTGCAGCGCAACAGCGTGGACTGCGCGTGCCGGAACGATTGAGCATCATCGGCTGCGACGACATCTTCGGCGCCGACTTCACAACACCCCCGCTCAGCACGATTCGCACGCCGCTCGCGGTCCTCGGCGAACTGGCCGTGCTCCGAATCCTCGAACGTGTCGCTGGGGCGTTTCCGGGCGATTCCGTTTCCCGAGCGGATGCGCCTGCACCGCTCGCAACTGAGATTATCGTGCGCGGATCAACAGGGCCGGCCGCGCGTTGACGAGGCACGTATCCGCCAGAATGGTGAGCATGTCATCTGAAACCGAGCCGAACGCTGAACTCGACCCGTCGCATCCGCTTGTCGTCGTCATGGGCGTGTCCGGTGCCGGCAAGAGCACGATCGGCGCGTTGGTGGCGGATGCGCTCGGAGTCTCTTTCGTCGACGGTGACGCGCTGCATCCGCTCGAGAATGTCAAGAAGATGGCAGCGGGCACGCCTCTGACCGACGACGACCGGTGGCCGTGGCTGGCGAAGGTCGGTGAGGCGCTCGCTGATGCGGGCGAACGCGGCAGCGGCCTGGTCGTCGCGTGCTCGGCGCTGAAGCGCGCCTATCGTGACGCGATCCGTGGCGAGGCGCCCGGCGCGCTCTTTCTGTTGCTCAGCGGCTCACGCGACGTGCTGTCGAGGCGGCTCGAAGGCCGCAGCGGCCATTTCATGCCGATCAGCCTGCTCGACTCACAGCTGGCCAGCCTCGAACCGCTCCAACTGGATGAGCGCAGTGTCATCGTCGACATCGACGCGCCTGTCGAGCTGGTTGTCGCCGCAGCAGTGATCGGAGTGCGCGCCAACTGAGTGGCCCCGCACTTGTCCGCTGGTCGAGTACGGCAGAACGCGCACGCTGCGCAGTGTAAGCTTGATCCTTGGACTACGGCGAGGGATTGCTTCGCGACTTCCGGACAGCCGGATCGCGGCATCCGTAATCGACGCGGTGGAGTACGGCTTTGCAGCTATTCCTCACGCTGACATGCGTTCGAGTTGAACAACAGATCGAATATCTGGGCTGAGAGCCCGTAACAAGGAGTGCATCACCATGAGTGAGGACAGCAACAAGGTCGCGGCAGAACCGCGCGACAGCTTCGGCAAGGGCGCGGCGCGCAAGATCCGTGCCGCAGGCAAGATTCCCGCCGTGATCTACGGTCACGGCACCGACCCGCAGCACGTGACCCTGCCGGGCCACCAGATCGGCCTGATCCTGCGCAAAGCGAATGCGGTGCTCGAGCTCGACATCGCCGGCAAGAGTCAGCTCGCGCTTGTCAAGGATGTGCAGAAGGACCCGGTGCGCCAGATCATCGAGCACCTCGACCTCATCGTCGTCAAGAAGGGCGAGAAGGTTCACGTCGAGGTTCCCGTGCACCTGACGGGCGAGTCCTACCCCGGCACGATCGCGATGATCGACGTCAACACGCTGCGCCTTGAGGCGGAGGCGACCAACATCCCGGAGCGGATCGTCGTCAACATCGAGGGTCTCGAAGAGGGTCAGCACGTGCTGGCGGGGGACATCCCGCTGCCGACCGGCTCCGTGCTGATCGACGAGCCGGACCTGCTGATCGTCGGCATCACCGTGCCGACAGGCTCTGCCGCCGACGAGGCCGCGGACGCCGCAGTGGCCGAAGCCGCCAGCGAGGCAAGCGCCGCCGCAGCAGCAGAAGCCGCAACAGAGTAGTTCGTCAAGTAGAGCACAGAACAACGTACAGCGGCGGGGTCGGAGCACGAGGCTTCGACCCCGCAGTTGTCTCACGGTTCTGTTCCATGAGGTGACACGAAGATGAGCGAGCAGACCTGGCTTGTGGTCGGCCTGGGAAACCCCGGACCCGACTACGCCAACACCCGTCACAACGTCGGGCAGATGGTGTTGGCCGAGTTGGCGAGCAGAGCGTCCGCGACGTTCAAATCGCACAAGACGAACGCGACGGTCGCCGCAGGGCGCATCGTGCCGGGCGGGCCGCGATTCGTGTTGGCCAAGCCGAACACGTACATGAACGTGTCGGGCGGCCCCGTCGCGCAGCTGCTGCGGTTCTACTCGCTTGAGCCCGATCGGCTGATCGTGCTTCAAGACGAAATCGACATCCCGTTCGACACGCTCAAGCTCAAGTTCGGCGGCGGACACGGCGGGCACAATGGTGTGCGCGACATCATCGCGGCGATCGGCACAGGGGACTTCACGCGCGTACGCGTCGGTGTCGGTCGCCCGCCCGGCAGCCGGGCTGCCGCCGACCACGTGTTGCGTGCCTTCAGCAAGGAAGAGCGCGCTGTTCTGCCTTCGCTGCTCACGGATGCCGCTGACGCGGTCGAGCAGATTGCGCTCGACGGCCTGCCCGCGGCGCAACTGAGGTTCCACACGCTCGAGAAGTAACGAGCGACCGCTACGCTCGGAGCCATGAGACTCTTCACCCGCGAGTGGGGCGACGGCGACCGGTACGCGGTTCTGATCCACGGCGTGATGAGCAGCTCGCGCAACTGGCGCACCACCGGGCCGGCCCTCGCGGAACGCGGCTACCACGTCGTCGCCGTCGACCTGCCTGGGCACGGGCAAAGTCCGCGCGCCGAGCAATACACGACGCAGTTGTTGGCCGACAGCGTGCTGGAGAGCGTTCCGTCGAATCCGGAAGTGGCGCTGGGGCACTCGCTCGGCGGCCTCACTCTGAGCCTGATCGCCGAGCGGTTGCAGCCGACGCGCGCCATCTACCTCGACCCGGCGTTCGATACGCCGGCCATTCCGTGGTGGCAGCGAATGTTGATGCCGGTGATGATGCGACGGCTGCTGAAGGGCAGCACCGATCAGGTTGTGGCGAGGAATCCGCGCTGGGACAGGGAAGACGCACAAATCGAGTCAGAGGACTTTCACGCGTTCGATCGGCGTGTGATGTCTCTCATGGCACAGAAGGGCGCGCTGCGGATGCCCGGTTCAGCGGTCGTGCCGTCGCTGGTAGTGCGAGCAGACACCCGTGGGGTCGTCTCACCCGAGTTGGCCGAACGCCTTTCAGCGGTCGGCTTCGAAGTGCGCACGGTGGTCGGAACCACACACACCATTAATCGGGACGACTTCGACGGCTTCATGCGCGCACTCGACGGGTGGATCTGAGCGATCTGCGCGGAGTGCGGACCATTTGTCGCTTTTCGGGCCGTTCCGCCGACCGAATTCCGCAGGTCAGCGGCCCTGTTGCCCCGAGTGCGCCCACGTGGCCGTTCCGGCGCTCCAATCGGCGCTCAGAATGACCACTCGGGCGCACTCGGCTCGGTGAGCGAGGCCCGACGGCTGCGCCGCAATCGTCGGGCCTCGCCCTGCTCGGGCCTCGCCAGGCCGCTACTCGCTACTCGCCTGCCAGGGACGCCTCCAGCTCGAGTGTGATGGTGATCTTGTCGCCGACCAGAACGCCGCCGGTTTCAAGCGTCGCGTTCCAGCTGAGGCCGAAGTCCTCGCGGTTGATTACGGTCTGCGCGGTCGCGCCGGCCTTGTAGTTGCCGTACGGGTCTGTGCCGAAGCCACCGAACTCGAAGTCGAAGGTCGCCGGCTTCGTGACGCCCTTGATCGTGAGCAGGCCGTCGACCTTGTAGTCGCCATCGTCGACGCGGGCGCCGGTGGAAACGAACTCGATGGTTGGGAACTCCGGCGCGTTGAAGAAGTCGTTCGTGCGCAGGTGGTTGTCGCGATTCACGTCACCGGTAGTGATCGATGCAACGTCAGCGGATGCGGTGACGCTCGAGTCAAGCGGGTTCTCACCGGTCACGAACGTGGCCGAGAACGTGTTGAACTTGCCGCGAACCTTGCTGATCATCATGTGGCGCACGCTGAAACCCACTTCGCTGTGCGCGGTGTCGACGGTCCAGGTTCCAGCCTTGTAGCCGGGGATCTCAGTAGCGGTCGTGGTTGTTGTCATCGGGCAAATCTCCTTGATGGATGGTGGATTGGTTCCATGTACGTTTATGCAAACGCATGGGGCGGTCCGCTATTCCATGCATATCGATATATCTCAGCCGTTCGGCGCGGGAGCGCACCCCGGTGCCGTGTCGGTGCACCCCCGTACACTTGGACGAGTGATCCTTGAGGGCTTGACACGTGCGCTTTCGCGCGCCCAGACATTCGACAACGCCCTTGCGCATGCCGCACGCGACGCGGACTTCTCTCTAACAGACGGCCTACGCGGGCCACTGCTGGCCGGATTGCTCGGCAAGCGACCGGAACCCTCTCAGTCGATGCTCGTCATCACTGCGACAGGTCGCGAATCCGAAAGCCTGCGGGGCACGCTCACCGCGCTGCTGCCGGCTGCCGAGATTCTCGACTTTCCCGCATGGGAGACGCTTCCACACGAGCGGCTGAGCCCGAGCGCCGAGATCGTCGGGCGTCGACTCGAAGCGCTGCGGCGCATGCACGACTGGAACCAGAATGTCGCGGCCGAAATCCCGCAGCGGCCGCTGGTCGTCACTGCATCGGTGCGGGCGGCGCTACAGCCTCTTGCAGACAACCTCACCGAGCGCGAGCCGATCGCGCTGAGTGTCGGCAGCCGTGGCAATGAGCTCGGCGCGATCGCTTCGCAGCTCGTCGACCTTGCGTACGCTCGCGTCGACATGGTCACCCGGCGTGGCGAGTTCGCCGTGCGCGGTGGCATCCTCGACGTCTTCCCGTCCGTGGCCGAACATCCGTATCGCGTCGATTTCTTCGGCGACGAAGTCGAGCAGATTCGAGCATTCTCGGTCGCCGATCAGCGCTCACTGCCGCACGAGGTCAGTGCCGTATCGTTGCCGCCGAGTCGTGAGTTGCTCCTCAGCCCTGCGGTACGGCAGCGCGCTCGCGAGATGGAGCGCGAATTCCCCAATATCGCAGGCATGCTGGCAAAGATCGCCGAGGGCATCCCTGTTGAGGGCATGGAATCGCTCGCGCCCGCACTCGTCGACCGACTCGTGCCGCTGACCCACTATCTTCCCGCGGGCGCGGCGATCGCCGTCATCTCACCCGAACGCGTCGCGTCGCGCGCGGTCAGCTTGGCCGAGACGAACCGCGAGTTCCTGTCGGCGGCATGGAGCGCCGCCACCGTTGGTGCGGCGGCCCCGATCGACCTCGCATCCGGAGATTTCCTCACGCTCGGCGCGCTGCGCGAAGCGGCGCGTCTGAGCGCACCCGGTGATCCGGCTGCCGCGCACCCGTGGTGGACGCTCAGCAGCTTCGATTCTGGCGAAATCCTGCCGGAGGAACGCACGATCGAAGAGCACCTGACGCTGCGCATCGAAGCGGATGCCGTACCCAGCTTCCAAGGAAACGTCACGGGCGCGCTCGACCACATCATGGCGCTGCTGCACGAAGGCTGGCGTGTCGTGATCGCCGCATCCGGCATCGGTCTGGTCGAACGTGCGGCCGATGTACTGGGCGAAAACGGAGTGGCGGCGCGCGTCGTCGAGGACTATCCGGACGACGCGGAGCCCGGCATCGCCTACCTGGTGCGCGCCGTCGTCGACCACGGTTTCGAAGTTCCGAGCGACAAGATCGCACTGATCGGCGAGACGGAATTTTACGGCCGCACGATCGGCTACGACTCGCGGCAGGTGAAGAAACTCGCCGCCCGACGTCGGAACGTCGTCGACCCGCTGCAGCTGAAGGCGGGCGACTACGTCGTGCACCAGACGCACGGCATCGGAAAGTTTGTCGAACTGACACAACGCGAAGTCTCCAGCGGCGGCCGCAAGCCCGTGAAAACCAAGCGTGAGTATCTCGTGCTGGAGTACGCGCCATCCAAGCGCGGATTTCCCGGCGACAAACTCTATGTGCCGACCGACCAACTCGATCTGCTCACGCGCTACGTCGGAGGCGAATCGCCGGCCCTCAGCAAAATGGGTGGCAGCGACTGGTCGCAGGCGAAGGGCCGTGCGCGCAGGGCCGTGCGCGACATCGCCGTCGAACTGGTCAAACTGTATTCGGCTCGGATGGCCAGCAAGGGTTATGCGTTCGGCCCGGATACCCCCTGGCAGCGTGAGCTCGAGGAAGCCTTCCCGTTCGTGGAGACCCCGGACCAGTTGCAGACCATCGACGAGGTCAAGGCCGACATGGAGCGGCCGATCCCGATGGACCGACTGATCTCAGGCGATGTCGGTTTCGGCAAGACCGAGATCGCCGTGCGGGCCGCTTTCAAGGCGGTGCAAGACGGCAAGCAGGTGCTCATGCTGGTGCCCACGACCCTGCTGGTCAAACAGCACTTCGAGACATTCCAAGAGCGCTTCGCCGGGTTCCCGATCCACTTGCGAGCTCTGAGCAGATTCCAAACCGACCGCGAAGCGACCGAGACGATCCGCGGCCTGGCAGACGGCACGGTCGACGTCGTCATCGGCACGCACCGGCTGCTCGCGAACGGCATCACGGTCAAAGACCTCGGTCTCGTCATCATCGACGAGGAGCAGCGATTCGGCGTCGAGCACAAGGACCAACTGAAGAAGCTCAAGACCAACGTCGACATCCTGGCGATGAGTGCCACACCGATCCCGCGCACGCTGGAGATGGCGGTAACCGGCATCCGCGAAATGTCGACGCTGGCGACCCCGCCCGAGGACAGGCATCCGATTCTCACGTTCGTCGGGCCGTCCTCGGATCGGCAGACCGGCGCCGCAATCCGGCGCGAGCTGCTCCGAGAGGGCCAGATCTTCTTCGTACACAATAGGGTCTCGAGCATTAACCGGGTCGCGGCGCATCTGGCGGAGCTGGTGCCTGAGGCGCGCATCGCCGTCGCCCACGGCCAGTTGCCTGAACATATCCTCGAGCAGATCGTCGTCGACTTCTGGGAGCGCAAATTCGACGTGCTCGTGTGCACGACGATCATCGAGACCGGGCTCGACATCGCCAATGCGAACACGATCATCATCGATCGAGCCGACAAGTACGGCCTCAGCCAGCTGCACCAGCTCCGCGGCCGCGTCGGCCGTGGCCGGGAACGCGCGTACGCCTACTTCCTCTACGACGAGAACAAGCCGCTCAGCGAGACCGCGCACGATCGGCTCTCCACGATCGCGGCGAACAACGAACTGGGCAGCGGCATGCAGGTGGCGCTGAAGGACCTCGAGATCCGCGGTGCGGGCAACCTGCTCGGCGGTGAACAGTCCGGGCACATCGCCGGTGTCGGTTTCGACCTGTACCTGCGGATGATCGGCGAGGCTGTTGGCGCGTTCCGCGGTGATGTCGCTGAGGGTCAGACCGAGCTGCGCCTCGAACTTCCGGTGGACGCGCACATCCCGGAGGACTATGTGGACAGCGAGCGACTGCGGCTCGAGGCGTATCAGAAACTGTCCGCGGCGAGTGCTCCGAATGCGGCTGACGAGCAGCTTCAGCAGGTGCACGACGAGTTGACCGACCGCTACGGCGAACTGCCGCTTGCCGTGCAGAATTTGTTCGCCGTGTCGCAGCTGCGACGACACGCCCAGCGGGCCGGCCTCAGCGACGTCGTGGCCACGGGCTCGAACCTGCGGGTTGCGCCAGCGGACCTCGCCGACTCGATTCAGGTGCGACTGAAACGGATGTACACCGGCTCGCGTTACCTCGCAGCCCAGCACGCCGTGCTCGTGCCGATGCCGCGGGTGAATGGCGAGGCGCTCGCCGACGCCGAACTGATCGGCTGGGCGACCCAGGTGCTCGATGCGATCTTCCCCGTCAAGGAGTCTGCTGCGCCCTGAGAGCCTACTGCGCCCTGACCCGGTCGGTCGCTGAGCATAGTCGACGGGCCGCCGTGTATCAGGCAATCTGTGTTATCTTTACCAGAACAGATGGTGCAGAGGTCGTCACGGAGATCAGGGAGGCGCGATGCAGATCGACATCGACCCGCTGTCCGAGGTGCCGCTCTACCAGCAGTTGCGAGATCGGGTGGTCGAGGGCATCGCATCTGGCCTGCTGCCAACCGGGGAGCAGTTGGCTTCCGTGCGCCAGCTCGCCGTCGCATTCGGCATCAACGTCGCCACCGTGAGCAAGGGCTACGAGCTGCTTCGGCACGAAGGTTTGATCCGCACCAACCATAAATCTGGTTCCGTCATCGCCCGCGGCCCCGCCGACGGTGCGGCGCGCGACGGTTTCGCCGACGAATGGCGCACCCGGCTCACCACCCTGCTCGCCGAGGCCGTAGCGCAGGGTGTCACCCCGGCCCAGATATCCGAGTCCGTGGATTGCATACTCACTGGCTTCACCCGCAAGGAACAAAGTACTGAAGGAGACCGCGCGTGACTTGGTTTGTTCTGTTGTTCAGTGTCGTGATCTGCACGTTGATCGCTGGTCTGCTGTTCGCGATGCCCGCGATCGTGCACCCGACGGTTCCGCTCGGTGTCAGCGTGCCGCACGACCGGGTGGATGACCCCGTCATCCGCGCGGCCGTTCGCCGCTATCGCGTCGCGATCGTCGGATGCTGGGTGCTCGCCATCGTCGGCACGATTCTGCTCGCAGACCAGGTCGGCCTGGCGCTCACCGCACCCGTTCTCGGGCTCGTGGTGCTCGGTGCTGCCTCATATCTGGTGGCGCGGTCATCGATCTCCCGCGCGAAAAGGATCGGCCGTTGGTATGAAGGCGTTCCCGTTCGACTGCGCGCCGACGTCACGGCCCAGGCGTCTCCGCGCCCGCCGATCTGGTGGGCGATCGTCTCCGTGCTCCTGCTGCTTGCCGTTGTTGTGATCGGCATCGCCGCATACCCGAACCTGCCGGAAATGGTGCCCGTGCACTGGAATGCCGCAGGCGAGATCGACGGCGACGCCGCAAAGTCGATCTGGTCCGTGTTCGGACCGGTGTTGATCGGTATGGGTGTGGTCGCGCTCCTGTTCGCAACCTCGTACCTCGGCCGCCTGCCGACGGCGCGGTCCGTGGCATCCGACACGCACGAGCAGGCTGCGCACCGGGTCGATGTGCAACGTCGCTTGCTCGTGTCGTTGCTCGGGCAGCTCGGCTTGGTGGTCACCCTGTTGATCTGCGCGCTGACCGTGACCGAGTGGTTCGCTCCCCACTCGAACGTGCTCTTCGTCGTGTTCCCAATTGTGCTCATCGTGCTCATCGCGGCGATGATCACGGTGTTCGTCGTGCGTTACTCGCGTTCGATCGTGCGCGCGCAGGTTGCGGCGACCGGTGCACACGCCGGCATAGCCGATCTGCCCGACGATGATCGCTACTGGAAGGGTGGCCTGATCTACGTGAACAGGAACGATCCTGCCGTGTTCGTGCCCAAGCGCTTCGGTGTCGGATGGACGGTCAACCTCGGCAGCGCCGGCGGATTCGCGATCGGGCTGCTCTTGGTCCTCGTGGTCGTCGGCGCCATCACGCTGGCTATTGTGACACCTGGCGGCCGGCACTAGCTGCTCTTGGCGGGCGTCTTCGTGCCCTGCGTAGCCGGGTGTGGGTGCTCGCGCCGGTAGCGCCGAGCCAGAGCCGAAACCAGGATGCCGGCGAGAACGATGGAGACTCCGGAGCCGAGCAGCACGGCGAGCGTTCCCTCATCGACCACCTCTTGGCTGTCTCTGAACGCCAACTCGTTCATGAGCAGGGAGACGGTGAAGCCGATGCCGCCCAGCGACGAAATAACGACCAAGGCGCGAAGGCTGATCTTCGGCTGTTGGCCCCGGCGACCGATGAAGGAGCCGAGCCAGCCGCCGAGCGTGATGCCGATCAACTTGCCGACCGGTAGCGCGATCAGGATGCCCCAGAATGGCACCGCCAGCCGGCCAACGGAGACCTGCGGAATCGCGACGAGTGCCGCCGAGAATGCGAACACCGGCAGGATCAGGCCGTTTGACCACGGCTCGAGCGCGTGCGTCACTCGTCGTGCGGGTGTCCGCGCCATGATGAGCCCGAGCACAACGCCTGCGATCGTGGCGTGCACCCCGGAGCGGTAGACGAGCACCCAGGTGAGCACGGCCAGCAGCAGCATGACGACTCCGAGAGGAACACGCATGCGTCCGCGCAGCATCCGGCTGAGCAATCCGAAGGCGATAGCGCTGACGGCGGCGAGCCCCAGCATGCCGAGGTTCGGATTCGTTGTGAAGAACACGGCGATGATGACGATCGCGATCAGATCGTCCAAGACGGCGAGCGCGAGCAGGAAGACGCGCAGACGATTGGGCAGGCCGCGACCGAAGACGGCGAGTACCCCGAGCGCAAAGGCGATGTCCGTTGCTGTCGGCACCGGCCAGCCCTGCTCGTAACCGCTCCCACGGGTGATCGCAAGGTAGACGAGGGCGGGAACGACGACACCGCCGATCGCGGCGATGGCCGGATGCACCGCCTTGCGCACACTGTTCAGCTCACCGGCCACGAGCTCGTGTTTGAGCTCGACTGCGACGATGAAGAAGAAGATCGCAAGCAGCCCGTCGCTGATCCAATGTCCGACGGAAAGGTCGAGGCCGATGCTGGGGATGGCCAATTCGGCGTGCTGCAATGCGATCAGGTTCGGTCCGAGTGCCGTGTTGGCGAAGATGAGGCCCAGGACAGCCGCGCCGAGCAAGAGGGCCGCCGCCGAGCGTTCCGAACGAATGAGACTCACGATTCTCCCGTCGAGCTGTCCGTTGGGGCTCGAGGCGAACGCCGAAAGCCGTACTGCGTTGATCCGCAGGCCGACCAGACTTCCCGGCGCTCCGCCGCCCAGTCTAGAGCGCGTGCGCGCCCGGGTGAGAGGATGAAGCTGCTCGAAGGGAGCGGCACGATGACCGAGCTGGATGCACGTAACGAGTCCGCAGGTGACGGCGGCTCGAAGCTCGATGCCTTCGCGGCAGCGATGGCCGCGGTGCTCGATCGCTGCGTCTGGAGTCAGGGCATGACGCACGCGTCGCTCGTGCCCTACCTCATTGAGGAGAGTTATGAACTCGTGGATGCGATCGAGGCCGGGAGCACCGACGAGATCATGGAAGAACTCGGCGACGTGCTCTGGCAGGTGGCATTCCACTCCGAGATCGCGGCGCGCACTGCGGGTGAAGAGTTCGACATCGAGGACGTCGCCGCGCGCGTCACCGAAAAAATGGTGCGGCGGCATCCGCACGTCTTCGGCGACGAGCACGCCGAAACGCCCGACGAGGTGCTGCGATTGTGGAGCGCGGCGAAGGCCGCAGAGAAGAAGCAGCGCAGCAGTGTGCTCGACGGAATCCCGCAAGGGATGCCGGCGCTTGCGCTCGCCGACAAGCTGATCGGACGGGCTGAGAAGGTTGGCGCACCGCCCATTCGCGGCGACCGTGCAGCTGATCCGGTGGGCCTCGCGAGCGACGCAGGCGGCGTCCCGATCGCCGACGAGGCTGAACTCGGCGGGCTGCTGCTGGCGATCGTCGCGTCCGCCCGGTCACGCGGACTCGACGCCGAACGCGCTCTGCGCTCAACCCTGCGCGGGCTGCAGAACGAAATCCGGTCGCACGAAGCGGATGCCGCCGTCCGCTGACCCGGCCTGACTGATTGTCCCAGCGCTGTCGGCGGGCATCCACGGCATCCCTGCGGTCGACGCTGTAATGTCCCGGGCTGCCCGGTGAGGTGACCCGATTCCCTCACCGTACGGTTCTCGACTACGTCGACCCTGCGTATCCGACAGCGAACGCCTGCTCACAACGAGCGCGTCCGACTCAAGCCGGGCCCCTAATGGGACGCCGCCGACACGCTGGGAGCGTGCTCAGGGCGACAACAGCAACATTTTAGTCCGACATCCTGGCAACGGTGAGAGAGTTTGTGAACTGGATGGCTCTGACAGAATCGTAAGTATGGCTCGAGACGTGAATCCTCCCCGCGGCATGCGTGATTTTCTTCCTGCGGAGAAGGCACGACGCGAGCATGCGCTGGCCACGATTCGACAGAGCTACTCTGCCCACGGCTTCGACGAGATCGAAACTCCGGTCGTCGAGGATGCAGCGCGGCTGCACTCGGGGCTCGGCGGTGACAACGAGAAGCTCGCGTTCGGCATCATGCGCCGCGGGCTCGACGCCGAGACCGTTGCACAAGCTGCGGCCGCCGATAACATCGGTTCTCTCACCGATCTCGGGCTGCGGTTCGATCTGACCGTGCCGCTCGCGCGCTTTTACGCGACCCATCGCGCGGAACTTCCAGGCGTGTTCAAAGCGATCCAGATCGCACCGGTATGGCGCGCCGAGCGCCCCCAGAAAGGCCGATACCGCCAATTCGTGCAGTGCGACATCGACATCATCGGGGAGGCCGGCCCGCTGGCGGAGATCGAGCTGATCACAGCCACCGCGGCGACCTTGCGCGCGCTCGGAATCGGCGGATGCCGCATCCGGATCAATCACCGCAGCATCCTGCGCAAGCTGGTCGCCTCGTGGCAGATCGCAGAGAGCGACTACGAGCGCGCGCTGATCACGATCGACAAGGAAGACAAGATCGGCGTCGGCGGTGTCGTCACGGAGCTCGTCGAGCAGGGCCTGCTCGCGGCGGAGCGCGCCGATACCGCCCGCGACAACCTCGCAGGGCTGCCCAACGACGGCTGGAATCTGCTGCGCACGGACGGCACCGCGGCCGACGTGCCGTGGCTCGACGCGGACGCCTACCGCGAGCTGCGTGCGATCCGGGATGCCGTCGCAGCCGTGGCGCCGGACCTGCCCCTCGTCTTCTCGCACAATCTGGTGCGCGGGATGGGTTACTACACGGGCGCGATCTTCGAGATCCAGCACCCGGGCCTCGGCTACTCGCTCGGCGGCGGCGGCCGCTACGACGGCATGATCGGCCGTTTTCTCGGCACCGATGTGCCGGCGACCGGCTTCTCAATCGGGTTCGAACGCATCGTCGACCTCGTTGCAACGCCGGCGGATGCTGCGGCGGATGCGGTCGTGCTGGTGCACGATCCAGACGTTTCCCCCGCGCGACTGCTCGCGCTGAAGACCGCGCTGATCGCGGACGGCAAGCGCGTGCGACTGGAGCGGCGCACGAAAAACCTGAAGGGCCTGCTGGAGCGGGCAGCGGCATCCGGTTACGGGGCATTCGCTCTGGTCGGGGTCGATACGACGACGGTCGACGAACTCGAGTTCAAGCCGTTGGCCCTGCGTCACTAGACTGGCTCGCGGATCATTCCAACGAATTCATTCTCTACTGCACGAAATCACGACTGCACGAAACAAGGAGATAATTGTGGCTCAGATCGAGGCTGTTGACGCCCGTGAAATTCTGGACTCCCGGGGAAACCCGACCGTCGAAGTCGAGGTTCTGCTTGACGACGGCACTGTCGCACGTGCCGCGGTTCCGTCCGGCGCATCGACTGGCGCATTCGAGGCATACGAACTGCGCGACGGCGACAAGGCACGCTACGGCGGCAAGGGTGTCGAAAAGGCCGTCGATGCCGTGCTCGATGAGCTGGGCCCCGTGATCGAGGGCATCGACGCGTCGGAGCAGCGCCTGGTCGACGCGGCCCTGATCGAAGCGGACGGCACGGAGAACAAGAGCCGGTTGGGTGCCAACGCAATCCTCGGCGTGAGCCTGGCAGTGGCGAAGGCTGCGGCCGATTCCGCTGACCTGCCGCTCTTCCGCTATCTCGGCGGCCCGAACGCCCACACGCTGCCCGTTCCGATGCTCAACGTCATCAACGGCGGTGCCCACGCGGACAACAACGTCGACATTCAGGAGTTCATGATCCTGCCGATTGGCGCCTCGACCTTTCGTGAGGCGCTGCGCTGGGGCACGGAGACCTACCACAGCCTCAAGGCGCTGCTGAAGAAGCAGGGTCTGAACACGGGCCTCGGCGACGAGGGCGGCTTCGCGCCCGACCTGTCGAGCAATCGTGCAGCTCTCGACCTGCTGGTCGAGGCGATCACCGCGGCCGGCTTCACCCCGGGCACGGATGTCGCGCTCGGCCTCGACGCGGCGTCGTCAGAATTCTTCGCCGACGGAAAGTACACATTCGAGGGCAAGCAGATCGACGCGAACGAGTTGACCGCCTACTACGACGAACTTCTCGCCGCCTACCCGCTGGTCACACTCGAGGACCCGCTGGCCGAAGATGACTGGGAAGGGTGGGCACACCTGACCGAACACATCGGTGGCAAGGTGCAGATCGTCGGCGACGACCTGTTCGTCACGAACCCCACGCGTATCGCCCGCGGGATTGCGGACCACACGGCGAACTCCGTGCTGATCAAGGTCAACCAGATCGGCACCCTGACCGAGACCCTTGATGCTGTCGCTCTCGCGCAGCGCGCCGGCTACTCGACGGTCATGTCGCACCGTTCTGGTGAGACCGAGGACACCACGATCGCCGACCTCGCGGTGGCGACAGACGGCGGCCAGATCAAGACCGGTGCTCCGGCCCGCAGCGAGCGTGTCGCGAAGTACAACCAGTTGCTGCGCATCGAAGAGGAACTCGGCGACGCGGCGGTTTACGCTGGCCGTGGCGCCTTCCCACGCTTCACCGCGTAGCCTCCCCGACCTCCCAGCCGGCCCGGGTTAAGCTCGAAGGCGCCGACGGCGGGCAGGGACACACCAGGAGGAACGCGATGGCACAGAACGCATCCGCGCGCGGCTGGTTACGCGGCATCCGATTCTCCTGGTTCACGTTTCTGATGATGGGGATTCTCGTGTTAGGCGTGCTCGTGGTTGCGCCGACGCTACAGCAGTACATCCAGCAGCGGCAGCAGATCGCCGACGTGCAAGCCGCCAATGCGGCGCTGCATTCGAAGGTGAAAGCGCTCGACGCCGACAAGGCCCGGTGGAGCGACCCCAGCTACATCCGTGCGGAGGCGCGCGATCGGCTGCTCTACGTGATGCCCGGCGAGACGAGCTATCTCGTGATTGACGATCGCGCGGCGGCCGCGAAGAAGGACACGACACCGGTCAGCAAATCCATTCAGAAGACGCAAAGCGATTGGCTTGGTTCCCTGTTCGATTCCGTCATGACCGCGGGCCTCAGCACTCAGCCCGTGGGCAGTCTTCCGACTTCGAACCCGGCGGGATAGCCGATGACGACACCCCCGTTCGACCCGGTCAGCGACCGGGACATTGCGATCGTGTCGGCCCAGTTGGGTCGGCCCGCCCGCAATGTGATCGGCATCGCGGCGCGCTGCGGCTGCGGCGCGCCGACCGTGGTTGCGACGGCACCACGGCTGGCCGACGGTTCGCCATTCCCGACGTTGTACTACCTGTGTCATCCGGCCGCGACCGCGGCCATCTCGCAACTGGAAGCAACGCACCTGATGGTCGAATTCGGCGCGCTCGTCGAGACGGATGTCGCGGTGCGCGAGCCATACGCATCCGCGCACGCCGCGTACCTGGCTGATCGCGAGGGCATCGAGTTCGTCGAGGAGATCGCCGGATTCTCGGCCGGCGGCATGCCGAAGCGAGTGAAGTGTTTGCACGCGTTGGCCGCCCACGCGCTCGCGGCCGGACCAGGCGTGAACCCGATCGGAGACCGGGCGCTTGAGCGGGCGGACTGGTCGCCCGACGTCTGCCGCTGCCCGGACTACGGCGTCGACTGAGTCGGTGAAGCTCATCGGCCGTTGCGTGACGGTGCGAGGCGGCCCAATTTCAGGGCTGCTGGCTGTGGGGGTAGATTGAACTGATACTTTTTCTTTGAGGAGACGCTCTACTGTGCCCAAAATCCTGATCGTCGGCGGCGGATATGCCGGTTTCTACACGGCCTGGAAGCTCGAGAAGTGGTTGCGTAACGGTGAGGCAGACGTAACGATCGTCGACCCGCTGCCATACATGACCTACCAGCCTTTCCTGCCCGAGGTTGCCGCCGGCTCTATCGAGCCGCGCCACGCTGTCGTCTCTCAGCGCCGACACCTGAAGAAGACCACAGTGATCACCGCAAAGGTGACATACATCAACCACGCGGAGAAGTCGGCGACCATCACGCCCGCGCTCGGCGAGCCGTGGGAGTTCGACTACGACATCGTCGTGGTCACAGCCGGTGCGGTCAGCCGCACCTTCCCGATCCCGGGCGTCGCCGACCAGGCGATCGGCTTGAAGAACATCGAAGAGGCCGTCGCCATCCGCGACCGAGTGCTGACCAACTTCGACAAGGCTGCCGCCCTGCCGCCGGGGCCTGAGCGTGAGCGTCTTCTGACATTCGTGGTGATCGGCGGCGGATTCGCAGGCATCGAAATCTTCGGCGAGCTGCGATCGTTTGCCAGCGCACTGTTGTCGAGCTACCCGCAGCTGACGTTTGACGAGACGCACTTCCACCTGATCGAGGCGATGGGCCGGATCATGCCGGAGGTTTCGCTGCCCACCAGCTACTGGGTGATCAAGAACCTCGCACAGCGCGGAGCGGAAATCCACCTGGAGACCCAGCTGACCAGCGCCGTCGACGGGCGGATCGAGCTGTCCACCGGTGAGAGCTTCACCGCCGACCTGATCGTCTGGACGGCAGGCGTCATGGCGAATCCGAGCATCGTGCGCCACACGGACCTGCCGATCGAGGAGCGCGGGCGGCTTAAGGTGCGCGCCGATCTGCGCGTAGGCACCGAAGACGACTTCGTCCCGGACGCGTGGGGTGCCGGCGACGTCAGCGCTGTGCCGGACCTGTCCGGTGGCGGTGTCGGCGGCTACTGCGTGCCCAACGCCCAGCACGCCGTTCGTCAGGCCAAGACGCTCGCCAAGAACATCGTTGCAACTTTGCGTGGCGAAGGCGTGCGCGACTACTTCCACAAGAATTCCGGCGCGGTCGCAGGCATCGGCCTCGGTATCGGCGTGTTCCAACGGAACAAGTTGGGCATCACGGGCCTTCTGGCCTGGCTGATGCACCGTGGCTATCACGGGCTGGCGATGCCGAGCTGGGAGCGCAAGTTCCGCGTGCTCTGGGATTGGTGGAACAACCTGTGGCTCGGCCGCGATATCGTCTCGCTGTCGGCGACTCTCGAACCGCGTGCCGCGTTCGAGGAGTTCGCGTCCCGTCCGAAGCCGTCGGCTGCGGCTGCGACTGCTCCCGCGGTGACGGCGAAGGCTCCGGCGAAGGCTCCGGCCAAGGCGAAGAAGGATCCCGTCGCCGAGACGGCGGTCTCAGCCAAGTAGGCCGCGAGACACGTCTCGGTCGAGGGGGCCCATCTGTGGATGGACCCCCTCGACTGATCTCCGGCGGATGCTCGTTGGTCCCGTAGCATGGAGCAGCACGCCCCCGTAGCCCAATGGCAGAGGCAGGCGACTTAAAATCGCCACAGTGTGGGTTCGAGTCCCACCGGGGGTACCTCACCCGGCCGGCCGGGGCATCCGCTGACCTCATGGCGAACCTCATTCAGGTTGGAGCGGGGGTCGAAGACGCAGCCCCGCCGCAGCCGGCCATCCAACCTGAATACGGTCCGAGAACCCGGTGGTCGAGTGGCGAATACGCGTAACGAGGGCCGTGCCGTCGGCCGCGCTCAGCGCAACGCGGGCGCGATGTAGCGTTGCCACAGCCAAGCGGAGATGCTGATCGCCGCGAAAGCGAGTGTGCCGATCGCGAATGCCAGTGTGCCGGTCTGGCGCGTTGCGAGGTCCTGGATCGGAACCAGGATGGCGAACAGCAGCGTCTCGACCGCGATCGCGATCAGTAGCCAGGTGCCCCGCGACCAGCGCAGGATTGCGCGACCGGGTAGCGAACCAAGCGGCAGCAGCAGCACTCCCGCGGATCCGATGGCCACGAGAACGGTGGCATTCACGAACTCGGAAGCGAACGCAGCCAGTGCGCTGTCGACTGTCGGCAGGAGATCCAGCGTCAGCCAGCCGAACGCGGCGAGAACCGCGAGCGAGCCGAGCTGCATTGCGGCCAGCTTGCCTCGAACGGCCGTAGAGCCTGTGACCACTGTCACGACGACGATTACACCGTAGAGCAGCGTGGGTTGCAGTTGGAGGACCCTGCTGACGGCGGAAGCTGCGGCCACAAGCACCAGCGTGTACGGCGCGAATGCCGCGGTCGCGGTTGCTCCCGCCGCACGTCGAGCGGCGAGCAGCGGCACGCCGACGGCGACCGCGCCGACGACGCCGAGCGCCAGGAACACGGCAGGAACGACGCGGAAGTAGGCATCCGCCGTCGCGATCGGGCCGGCGAAGGTGATCAGCGCGGTCGCGCAGAATGCTGCAGCAGCGGTGGTCACCCACGGCGGCGGCGTACGCAGCGCCGGGGCTTGGTCGTATTCGTACCTGCCCCGGTTGCGCCCGAACAGGAGGAGCGGATTGATCGCCGCAGCCCTGCCGGCATCCGCACGGGCGCCGGCGACCGCGCCAGCAAGCAATCGTGCCGGAATCACCAACAGCACAAGAGCGATCAGGGCCAACAACGCTGCGGGCAGCCAGGTCGATAGCGAGTCGAGCCCCGACACGGAGCGAACGGCGGCGGTGAATGGTGTCATGGTCAGCGGGATCGTCATCGGTGCGGAGGGCGGCTGTGCTGCATTCGGTGGCGGCGGACTGCCGGGTGACGGCACGGCGGTCCATGGCGCCGCCGGCACCCCGGCGGACCCACCGGGTGCACCGAATGAGCTCGGTGGCGCGGATGGCACCGCCGCGTTGGACGACGTTGATGACGGCCCCGGCGCTGACGCAGACGGCACTGACGCCGTCACCCGAAGGCTCACCGCGGCGCTGGCCGCACTCGTGTTGCCGGCGGCGTCTTGTTGGAGAGCGGAGATCGTGTACGTGCCCGGCGTCAGCACAGCTCCGACACAACGCCAGGCGCCCGCGTTGACCGTCGCCGAGCACAGCTGTTGCGAGCCTGTCGGCGTCGATGCCCACACCGTCACCTGGGCGCGGTCCTCGCCGGCGCCGGAATAGACAGTCTTCGCATCGGCCCCGATCGCGGAGCCTGTCAGAGGTGAAGTCAACGTTGGGGCGACCGGTGCAGTCGCATCGAAGATCAGCGGCAATGGCGCGCTGCTGTCAGATTCCCGATTCCCGAATCCGGTCGGCCCGACTTGGGCGGCGCTGATCGAATAGCCGCCATCCGCGAGCTTCGGATCGAGCACGCACGCCCAGTTGCCGTTCGCGTCGGCCGTGAAGCTGCAGGTGGTGCCGGCGGAGTGCGCTCCGCTCACTCGCGCGGTCACGACTGCGCCCGGGTAGCCGGTTCCGTGGATAAGGCCGTTGCTGATCACACCGCCGCTGCCCGACTGGATGCTCGGTGGTCCGAGCGCGGTGACGATCGTCGTCGCGGTCAGCGCAGCGTCGCCGGTCACAACGGCGCGGAGCGTTACGGCCGTGCCATTCGGCAGACTCACGGCGGGACAACTCCAATGTGCGCCTGCGGCAGCCACGATGCAGGCAGGATCGCCGCCTGTGTCACCGACGAAGAGTTGGATCTCGTCACCGGGCGACCGCGTTCCGGACACCGTCGTGCTGCCGGACCCGATGAACGCGCCGGCCGCCGGAGAATCGACCGTTGGTTCCGTACCGACCGCAACGGTGTCCGTCGTGCTGTCGGCGTTGTCGTTGCGGTCCGCTGACGTCGGCAGCGGCGTTGGTGTTGCCACTGCGGGAGTACCGCTAGCGCGTTCAGCCGGCGCCAGTAGGAGCGCGAGCCCGGCGATCATCAGGGCTGCAGCGATTGCCCCGGTCGCGCGCGTCAACCGAGTATGCCGAAGTTCGCCCGCTGCATACCTGTGCACTGTACCGACTATTCCACGTGGCAATTCAGCGGATGTCAAACCAGACTCGCGCAATAGTGCATACTTAACAACTGGGTCAACTGACCCAGTGCACATTCTTCACCGGATGCCCAGCCCTGTCCACACGCTCAATGTCGAGCAGGAGGTCCTATGCCCCGCATTCCTGCTGGCGAGCGCCGAGCCGCCCTCGTGCGCGCGGCCCTGCGTGTCGTCGCCGACCGCGGTGTGTCGGGGGCGACGACTCGTGCGATCGTCGCTGAGGCCGGGATGTCTCTGGCCAGCTTCCACTATGCGTTCACCTCGCGCGACGAACTGATGGGCGAGCTCATCAATTGGGCCGTCGAGCAGGAAGAGCACACCATCGCAGCCGCGCTCGCCCCCGCGCCCGCTCCGGTGCCGATGCGGGACGCGATTCGAGCCGGACTAGAGGAGTACTTCCTCGGCGTTCGTCAGGACCCGCAACGCGAAAAGGCGATGTTCGAGCTCACGCAGTATGCCCTGCGCTCGCCGGGCATGGAAGAGCTGGCGCGGCGGCAATATCGGCGCTACTACACCCTTGCAGAGTCCACCCTGCAGATTGCCGCAGACAAGAGCGGCCAGCGCTGGACGCGCCCGCTCTCCGAGGTCGCGACAGCACTCATTGCGCTGACGGACGGGCTGACGATGTCTTGGCTGGTCAACCGTGACGACGAAGCCGCCGCAGCACTCATGGACTTCGCAGCGGATGCGCTCGCTCGCCTCGCAGCCGCGCCCGCGGTATCCGCTTCCGCGCTCTACGCAAACGCCGCCACGACGACGAACGATCCCCAGACGACGAACGATGCCCAGACGACGAACGATGCCCAGACGACGAACACCAGACGATGAGGTCCCGATGAGTACGACAGCAGCACGAGCCGCCCTGTTCGCAGAACCCACCCGCCGGGTTGGCGGGCGCTGGATCGCGTTTTTCGCCATGGCGTGGCTGGGCATCTGGATGGCGCAATTGACACCGGTGCAACTGCTCCTGCCGGCACAGATCCAAGCGCAGTTGAACACCACAGACTGGGTGCAGAATGTCGTCGCATTCGGCATCATCTCCGGCATCTCGGGCCTCTGCGCCGTCGTCGCATTCCCGCTGACCGGGGCGCTGTCGGACCGCACCACGAGCAAGTTCGGTCGGCGCCGGCCGTGGATTGCCATTGGCGCGCTCGTCTTCGCGTTGTCGCTGCTGATCCTGGGTGCCCAGACCACCATGGTCGGAATCGGCGTGTTCTGGTGTCTGGCGTTGATCGGGTTCTGCATTCTGACGGCGGCGCTCACCGCCACCATCAGCGACCAGGTGCCGGTCGACCAGCGCGGTTACGTGTCCGGCTGGTTGAGCGCACCGCAGGCAATCGGCACGATCCTCGGGCTCGTCTTGGTGATGACGCTGTTCACCGGCACATTCTTCGGCTACGCCGCTATGGCGGTTCTCCTTCTGGTGCTTGTGCTGCCTTTCCTGTTCCTTCCGGATGCCGTTCTCTCGCGCGACCTGCGCACGGCGATGTCGATGCGCGGCATCCTGGAGAGCCTGTGGATCAGCCCGCGCCAGTACCCGGATTTCGGCTGGACTCTGCTCAGCCGCATCCTGGTCAACTTCGGCAACGCGTTCGGCACGACCCTGCTGCTGTATTTCTTGGAATTCGGCTTGAACGATAAGGATGCAGAAAACGACCTGATTCTGCTCACACTCATCTACATGGTGTTCGTGATCATCGCCGCGCTCGGCTTCGGCAGGCTCTCCGACCGGCTCGGCCGGCGCAAGTCGTTCGTGTTCATTGCATCGACCCTGCAGGCCATCGCGGCACTGATGCTCGCATTCGTGCCGCTTCTGGCGGTCGCCATGGTCGCCGCAGGCATCCTCGGTCTCGGCTACGGCTGCTTCCTCGCCGTGGACCAGGCATTGGCGACGCAGGTGCTGCCGGACCCGGCCGCGCGCGGCAAAGACCTCGGCATCATGAACATCGCGACAGCGGTGCCGCAGGCGCTTGCACCTCTGCTCGGCGCCTTCGTCGTCCTTGCGCTGAACGGATTCCAAGGATTGTTCATCATGGCAGGAGTGTTCGCCTTCGCAGGCGCGCTCGCCGTCTCTCGAGTGAAAGCGGTGCGCTGATGGCCATCGACCTGTCCGCACGTCCACGCACGAGCGCGTGGGAACAGCCGGAGCGCTATTGGCCGAGCCTGACCGCCGCGACACGCGAACTGGACCCGCCGCTGGCCGTGATCGAATTGGACGCGCTCCGCTACAACACACACGACATGCTGCGTCGCGCGTCGGGCAAGCGCATTCGGGTCGCTTCGAAGTCGGTGCGCGTTCGCGATGTTCTCGACGCCGTGCTCGCCGTGCCCGGCTACGGGGGAGTGCTCGCCTACACGCTGCCCGAAGCACTATGGCTGGCTGCTGACACCGAACACAACCCGGCGATCGACGACATCGTCGTCGGGTACCCCACGGCAGACAAGGCTGCGCTGCGGCAGCTTGCGACGTCACCCGAGCTCGCTGCGCGGATCACCCTGATGGTCGACTCGATCGCGCAGCTCGACCTCATCGATTCGGTCGTCGCACCGAAAGCGCGCGAGACCATCAGGCTCTGCCTTGAGCTGGACTCATCGTGGAACTCGCGAACGCTCGGCCACCTTGGCGTGTGGCGGTCTCCCGTGCACAGCCCGGCGGCAGCGCATGCCCTCGCAGCCCGGATCGTCGCCCGACCCGGCTTCCGGCTCGTGGGAATGATGGGCTACGAGGCGCAGATCGCCGGGCAGGGAGATCAGCCGGCGGGCCGACCAGCGTGGGGAGCGACCGTACGTTGGATGCAGCGCAACTCCGAGACGGAACTGCGCGAGCGGCGTGCCGCCGCAGTGGCGGCCGTTCGTTACCTTGCCGATCTCGAGTTCGTCAACGGCGGCGGAACCGGTTCGCTCGAATTTACCTCATCGGATGCGTCGGTGACCGAGATCGCCGCCGGTAGCGGCCTTCTCGGCGGTCACCTGTTCGACAACTACCGCTCGTTCCGGCCCGCACCCGCAGCTGCGTTCGCGCTGTCGGTGGTGCGCAAACCGGCGCCGCGGACCGCGACGGTGCTCGGCGGCGGCTGGGTCGCATCCGGACCCCCGGCTTCTGACCGGATGCCGTCGATCGCCTGGCCGGCCGGGCTCGCGCTGGTCGCACGCGAGATGGCGGGGGAGGTTCAGAGCCCGCTCACCGGCGCAGCAGCGCAGGCATTGCGCCCCGGCGATCGGATCTGGTTCCGACACACGAAGTCGGGTGAACTCAGCGAGCACGTCAACATGTTCCAGCTCGTAGAGAACGGTGCGATCGTCGGAACGGCGCCCAGCTATCGCGGCGAAGGCAGGGCGTTCCTATGACAGCGTCCGGCGCCTACTGGCGCAACTGGAGTCGCACTGAGAGGGTCAAACCGGTGCGCATAGAGCGGCCGTCAACGGTCGACGCCGTGCAGCGCGCGGTGGCCGCCGCGGGCGAACAGGGGCTCACCATCAAGCCGGTCGGAGCAGGGCACAGTTTCACCGGGATCGCAGTGGCACCAGGCGTGCAACTGGATCTTGACGACCTGAGCGGCATCGTCTCCGTCGACCGTGCGCTCGCGCGTGTCACGCTCGCGGCGGGGACCCGACTGTTCGCGGTGCCGCGCCTGCTCGAGCCGTTCGGCCTGGCTCTCGAGAACATGGGCGACATCGACCGGCAGTCGATTGCAGGGGCTACGTCAACCGGCACCCACGGCACCGGCGGAGGCTTCGGCGGCCTCGCCACGCAGATCGTCGCCCTGACCCTCGTCACAGGCAACGGCGAACTACTGCACATCAGCGAGACCGAGAATGCAGGTCTGTTGCCCGCTGCACGGCTCGGGCTCGGTGCGCTCGGGGTGCTGGTCGACCTGACGATCCAGTGTGTGGCCGCCTTCGTGCTGCACGCGCTCGAGCGGCCGGAACCACTCGGCGCTGCCATCGACAGCTACCTGCAGCGCTCCGCGGAGGAGGACCACTTCGAGTTCTACTGGTTTCCACACACCGACACGGCGTTGACGAAGACGAACACGCGATTGCCTGCCGATGCGCAACGGCATCCGCTCGGCCGCGTCGGCCGCTTCATGGATGATGAGTTTCTGGCGAACGGCGTGTATCGCGGCGTGTGTCGTGCGGGCACAATGGTGCCGGGGATCATTCCGCCGTTCAATCGGGCGGCACAGCGCATGACCGGTAATCGCGAATTCACGGATGCCTCACCCAGCGTGTTCGTGACCAACCGCACCGTGCGTTTCCGCGAAATGGAATACGCACTGCCGCGCAACGCGGTACCGGAGGCGCTCACCGAGCTTCGGGCTCTGATCACGGCACGCGGCTGGCGGATCTCGTTCCCCGTCGAGGTGCGCTCCGCGACAGCCGATGACAACTGGCTGTCGACCGCCTACGGGCGAGACACCGGCTATGTCGCCGTGCACCGGTACTTCCGGGAGGATCCGACCGAATACTTCCGCGCCGTCGAGGCGATCATGACGGCGCACGAGGGCCGACCGCACTGGGGCAAAATACACACCCGTGACGCCGAGTCGCTTCGGGAGTTGTACCCGCGCTTCGATGATTTCCTGGCCGTTCGCGACAAGCTCGATCCCGACCGGGTCTTCACGAACCCGTACCTGCGAATGGTCCTCGGCGGGTAAGGGCCAGCCGTCACGCGTGCGGCGACGTGCGCGGTAGGGCGCCGTCGTGGCCCCCGAAAGCGGGTGGCGATATCCGCCGGGAATGTTGACCTTGCCTCTGAGCACTGGGAAGATTCAATTGGCTGAATGCTGAGAGATTGCTGAGAGAATCTCATTAATCTTCTGCATTACAGTGAGCCTCGCGCTGACCACAAGCGGCGATTTGGGGTTGCCCGTTTGAGAGGCCCCGCTGCCATCCGCCCGACCGCGGGTGGCAGCGCTCCACGCAGAGGCGGCGGTATTCGGCCCGCTCGATGCAGCTGATGTCGCCGCACCTCTTGTCGGCTCGCGCCGACCGCGACACACTGAGGCACAGAGGCGTGGCGAGCACAGCACGGTGTCAGGGAGGCGCGATGCGCTCAGAGTGGTCGATGCCGGACAGCCGGTGGCCGCATGGCATGGTGATCGAGATCGAGAATCACGACCACCGCATCTGCGAGTTGCTCTGGGCGCGAGACAGCTACCACATCGCGGCAGCAACGACCGATGTGCCGCCTCCCACCTGGCCGGAGCCTCAGATGCCGCCGGCGAATCATCCGGCAGGCGCCCTGCGCCGGGCGTGGACGCCTCTCTGGCAACAGCTGTGGCGGGATGCCCTGGCCTGGTACGCGACGAGCGACACCCAAGTGAACCCGACGATCCACGCACTGGCGGTCGACGAGCAGGTACACCTCGACCAGTTGATGCGCGCGGCCGGGCCGCGCTCATGGTTCGAAGCCGTCGGAGCAGAGAATTTCGATCAAATCGCATTCGCGCACTGGGATGCCGAAGCGGTCGACCTGCTGGTGACCGCACACCGCATCGGAGAGCCCGAAGACGACGTGCTGCCCACCGTCATCGCCGCGTGGCGTCGCGGCTTGACCAGGATCGTCGAGATTCCGACGATCGGCGAATACACCAGAGAACTCGGCGCGAATACGCTGCTGGTCACTGCGGCGACCCGCGCCGAGCCCGATGCATATACCCGTGCGCTGACGACATTCCGTACGCGTGACTGAGCGACTGGGCTCCAGCTCAGGGTGTGCGGCGACGTAACGTGACCGAGCCCAGGACGATCGCACCGACAGCGTATGCGCCGATGATCAGCAACTGTCCGCCGACGTATGCGGCGTCATGTGTGTTGGCTGCGACCGCGTTCAGCGCGTCGATCGCGTGCGAGAGGGGAAGCCAGTCGCTGATGATGTGGAGTGCGTCCGGCAGTTGGTCGCGCGGCAAGAAGATGCCGCCGAGCAAGATCTGCGGAAACACGATCACCGGCATGAACTGCACCACCTGGAATTCGGTGCGTGCGAACGCGCTGGCCAGCAGGCCCAGTGTCGTGCCGAGCACGGCATCGCTGACGGCTACAGCGAGCAGCAGCCAAATGGATCCCTTGATGGTCAACCCGCACACCCACACCGCGAAGCCCACGGCGAGCACGCTTTGCACCACTGCGAGTAGCCCGAACGCCAGCGTGTAGCCGAGGATCAAGTCGCCTTTGCCCAGCGGCATCGAAAGTAATCGCTCGAGTGTTCCGGTGCGTCGCTCACGCAGCGTCGTGATACTCGTCACGAGGAACATGACGATGAACGGGAACAGCGCCAACATGGCGGGCCCGATGGTGCCGAACACCGGGGTGTTTGTGAAGATCCAAGCGATCAGGCCGATCAGCAGACTCGGCACCAGCACGAGCAGCCCCACAGTACGCGGGTCGTGCCTGATCTGATTCAGCACCCGACCGGCTGTGGCGAACGTGCGGCCCGCTGTCATCGCTCGGACTCCGTGTCGCCGGGTGCGATCAAGGTGAGGAACGCTTGTTCGGTGTCGGATGCGCCGGTGGCGGCCAGCAGCCCTGACGGCGTGTCGTCCGCGAGGATCTCGCCCTGGCGCATGAGCAGCAGGCGATCGCACCGGGTGGCCTCGTCCATGACATGGCTGGAGACGAGCAGGCTGGTGCCGGCATCCGCCAGCCGGTGGAAGAGCCCCCACAGTTCTCTGCGGAGCACGGGATCCAGACCGACGGTGGGCTCATCCAGGATGAGCAGCTCGGGGGCGCCCAACAGGGCGACCGCCAATGAAGCGCGGCTGCGTTGCCCGCCTGACAACTTGCCGACCAGTGCCTTCGCCTCGCTGCGGAGATCCGTTTCGTCGAGCACCCGGTCGATGTCGGATGCCGGTGCCCCGATGATCCGTCGGAAGTATGCGAGATTCTCGCGAATCGTCAGGTCGTCGTACACGCTGGCGGCCTGGGTGACGTAGCCGACCCGGTGGCGCAGCGCCGCGGAACCGGCGGTCAAGTCCAGCACCGTGACCTTGCCGGACGCAACGTTCTGAACGCCGACGACACAGCGCAGAAGGGTGGTCTTACCGCAGCCGCTGGGGCCGAGCAGACCGACGACCATGCCACGCGGCACGGTCAGGTTCAGCCCGTGCAAGACACTGTGCCGTCCACGGCGCACATGCAGGTCACGCACCGCGATCGCCGGATGATCCGGTGGCGTGAGCGGGGTCGTCATCGAGTGCGCTGGCGGATGATGGTGAGCGGATGCGTCCACGGATCTGAGCATACTGGCGGCCCACCGACACGGACGTCGGAAACGCTTGCTCGGCATCCACCTGATGATTGCTTTGAGTGTGGTGAGAAGCCCGTGAGAGCATCCATTGCCGTGGGTAGGATGAACGGGTGTTCCGCACACGCAGCCGCTAGCCCGCCAGTCAAGGAGTCTCCCGCCATGGAATGGCTTATCCCCGTCATCATCATTGTCGTGATCGTGTTGATCATCGGCATTTACCTGTGGGCCACCTACAACTCACTGGTCACGTTGAATGTGCGCGTGGATGAAGCCTGGAGCGACATCACCGTGCAGCTGAAGCGGCGCGCCGATCTGATTCCGAACCTGATCGAGACGGTCAAGGGCTACGCGGCGCACGAGCGGGGCGTGTTCGAGGACGTGACCAAAGCGCGCGCCGAGACGCTGTCCGCACAGGGACCGGCCGACGCATCCGTTGCCGAGAACCACATGCAGAGCGCCCTGAAGAGCATCTTCGCCGTCGCCGAGGCCTACCCGCAGTTGCAGGCGAGTCAGAACTTTCTGCAGTTGCAGGCCGAGCTGGTCGACACCGAAGACAAGATCCAGGCGTCGCGCCGGTTCTACAACGGCGGCGTGCGCGAACTGAACACCAAGATCAAGGTGTTCCCGAACAACATCTTCGCGAAGCGGCTTGGGTTCTCCGCCCGCGACTTCTTCGAGGTGGCCGACATCGCCGCCATCGCAGAGCCGCCGCGCGTGCAGTTCTAGCTGACGACGGGCATCGATGTATCGGGCAATTGCGCGCAATAAGCGCAACACCATCTTCATCCTGATCTTCTTCCTAGCCGTCATCGGTGGGCTGGGCTGGCTGGCGAGCGTCATTTACAACAGTCCGACGATCGTGATTCTGACGCTCGTCATCGCGACCGCATACGCGCTGTTCCAGTACTTCGCAGCCGGCAGCCAGGCGCTGATGATGTCCGGTGCTGTCGAGATTCAGAAGACCGACAACCCGCGCCTGTGGAACACTGTCGAAAACCTGTCGATCGCAACGGGCACGCCGATGCCACGCGTATACATCGTCAACGACCCGGCGCCGAACGCGTTCGCCACCGGTCGTGATCCGCAGCACGCATCTGTCGCCGCAACGACCGGCTTGCTCGACCTGATGGACAACGCCGAGCTCGAGGGTGTCATGGCGCACGAGCTCGGGCACGTGCGCAACTACGACATCCGCGTCTCGATGATCGTGTTCGGGTTGACCGTCGCCGTCGGGTTCATCGCCGACATGTTCTTGCGGATGGCGTTCTTCGGGGGCATGGGCGGGCGCGGCAACAACAGCGGTGGCGGCGGGGGAGGCGGCAATCCGATCGTGCTGGTGTTCGGTCTCGTTGCCATGATCATCGCGCCGTTGGTGGCGTCTCTGGTGCAGATGGCGATCTCGCGCCAACGGGAGTATCTGGCGGATGCGACCAGTGCGATGACAACCCGCAATCCGCAGGGGCTCGAGAGCGCTCTGCAGAAGCTGGCGGATTACGGCCGGCCGATGCAGAAGCAGAACTCGTCGATGTCGCACCTGTGGATCTCAAATCCGCTCAAGCCCAGCCTGATGGGGCGCCTGTTCAGCACGCACCCGCCGATTCCCGACCGCATCGAGCGGCTCGAGAAGATGGGCGGCAGCTTCTAAGCCGACCGGCGCACCTCCGCGGCCAACGCCCCGGCAAGATCACCGCGATCGGCCACTTCGACCGAACTGAGCCCCTGCCAGTTCGCGGTCTCGTGCAGCAGAGCCGCGATCCTCGACGGCGCGTCGGCCGGTGCACCGGGCTCCTGCCAGGCCGCCTGCACACGGAGCACCCCGGACTGCCGGTCGCTCTTCAGATCGACCCGGCCGACGATGCGGTCACCCAGGAGCACCGGTAGCACGTAGTAGCCGTAAACGCGCTTCGGTTTCGGAGTGTAGATCTCGATGCGGTAGTGGAAACCGAACATGCGCAGTGCCCGCGCACGCTCCCACACCATCGGATCGAACGGAGACAGCAGGGCGGATGCGCTCACCCGCCGTGGAAGCCGTGCGTCGCGATGCAGCCAGGCAGGGATCGGTTTGCCGCGCAGCTCCCAACCGGGCACGGTGACCGGCAGCAGCTCCCCCGTGTCTTCGAGCTCGCGGATAGCAGCGAGAGCTGGTGCCTTCTTGATGCGGTAGTAGTCGGCAAGATCGCCGAGTGTGCCGATCCCGTGAGCGCGGGCGGAGCGGCGCAGCAATTCGCGGATCGCATCCGGTTTCGACACCAGGCTCTCGAGGACTGTTGCGGGCAGAACCTGCTCCACCAATGCATAGCGTCGCTCGAATCGTGTGCGACCGGCCGTTGTCACCTCGCCCCAATCGAACAGCAACTCGAGGCCGGTCTTGACGTCTGACCAACCCCACCACGGACCGCGCCGCTTGTTGGCATCGTGTTCGATCTCGCTCGCAGCCAGGGGGCCTTTGTCGGCCAGCTCGGCGCGCAACCAGTGCAGCATCGCAGAGTTGTTCGCGGCCCACGAGTCCGGGCGCTTCATGGCGTCGCGACGGTAGAACTCCATCTTCCAGCGCATCAACGGCCAGGTGTCGACGGGGATGATGGCGGCAACGTGCGCCCAATACTCGACGTACGGGCCCTTCTCTGCGAACGTGAGCCTGTCAAGCAGTGTTTTGTCGTAGCCGCCGAGCCGGGCGAAAACGGGAAGGTAATGGCTGCGCTCGAAGACATTGACCGAGTCCAGCTGGAGCAAGCCCAGTCGTTGGATGAGCAGATTCAGCTGGCGGGTTCCGACCGTCGTCGGAGGCGCACCCCCGAAGCCCTGTGCTGCCAGGGCGACGCGACGTGCAAGGGCGGGACTGATCGAATGCCTCATAGATCTCGCAGATTACCCTGTGCCCCCGACATAGACTGTGCGGATGGCGGAGCACGGGGGAAACGAGCACGGGGGAAACGGAAGTCGGTCGCGACAGGAGGCATCGCGCAAACGCGGTCGATTCGGACCGGGCCGCAAGCTGACCGAGCTGGAATTCGAACCGACCGTCGAAGAATCATTGCCGCGCGGCATCCGCATTGCTGGAGCGTGGTCCTGGCGACTGCTCGTGATCGGCGCCGTCATCGCGGTCGTGATCTTCCTGGTCATCCAGTTGCGGCTGATCGTGATTCCGGTGCTGGTGGCCGTGCTGCTGGCGGCCCTGTTGACGCCCGTCGTCGACCTTCTCGGTCGGCATCGGTGGCCGCGGTGGTCGGCGATCCTGCTCGCGATGGTCGGAATGATCGTGATCGTCGGCGCACTGGTATTTCTCGTGGTCCTGCAGATTCGCGGCGAACTGCCCGCCCTCCAGAAGCAGAGTGCCGCGGCGTATGGCAATTTCCGGGACTGGCTGACCGGACCCCCGTTGAATTTCACAGACGCGCAGTTGAACGGCTATCTCGCACAGACCTGGAACGCACTGCAGCAGGACAGTCAGCTGCTGATCTCGGGAGCCGTGTCCATCGGTTCGACGCTCGGACACGTGCTGGCGGGTGTGTTCCTCACACTGTTCAGTACCTTGTTCATGCTGATCGACGGTAAAGGCATCTGGGCCTGGGTGGTGCGCATCTTTCCGAAGACGGCCCGGCCCGCTACCGACGGCGCCGGCAAGGCAGGCTGGGGCACGCTGCGCAACTTCGTGCGGGTGCAGATCCTCGTCGCATCGATCGACGCAGTGGGCATCGGACTCGGCGCGTTCTTCCTCGGCCTTCCCCTGATCATCCCGATCGCGGTGCTGGTCTTCCTCGGCTCGTTCATCCCGATCGTCGGCGCCGTGATCACGGGCGCGCTGGCCGTTATCATTGCGTTGATCTACAACGGATGGGTCACAGCCCTCATCATGCTGGCCGTCGTCCTGATCGTGCAGCAGCTGGAGGGGCATGTGCTTCAACCGCTGATCATGGGAACGGCCGTGAAGGTGCATCCGCTGGCCATCGTTCTCGTCGTCGCAGCCGGATCCTTGCTGGCCGGCATTCCAGGAGCGTTGTTTGCGGTGCCATTTGCGGCAGTTCTCAACGTGATGGTTCAGTACAGCTCGAGCGGCGCCTGGCGAAGGTCGACGCCTCCACGATACGACGCAGAGCGCTATCTGCTCTGGCAGACGGTGCCCGTTCCGCGTCGCGGTCGCCGACGCTGAGGTCGTCGCCAGCGCTGAACGGACACAGGCAGCGCATGCCGCTCGACGTATGTTCGCGCCCATAGACTGAATCAGTGCCAGCCTCGATGAAAACACCCACTGCCCACTTCAGCGGTCCGAGCCTGGCCGAGATTGAAATCGCACGCGAGGTCGTCTCCGCTGTGGCTGAGCCCACACCGCTGGAAAGCTCCCGCTACCTTGCGGAATTGCTCGGCGTGCCGGTCTACCTCAAGTGCGAGAATCTGCAGCGGACCGGTTCGTTCAAGATCCGGGGAGCGTACAACCTCTTGGCGAGGCTCACACCGGAAGAGCGCGTACGCGGCGTCGTCGCAGCATCGGCCGGCAATCACGCCCAGGGCGTGGCCTTCGCCGCACGAGAGCTCGGCATCAAGGCCACCATCTTCATGCCGCTCGGCGTCGCTTTGCCGAAACTGCAGGCCACCCGAAACTACGGGGCGGATGTCGTGTTGCGTGGCAATACGGTCACCGAGCCACTGCGCGCGGCCGCAGAGTTCGCGGCGGAAACCGGCGCGGTCCTGATTCCCCCGTTCGACCATGCGGATGTCATCGCCGGGCAGGCCACGCTGGGCATGGACATCCTCGACCAACTTCCCGAACTCGGAACGGTGATCGTGCCGGTCGGCGGCGGAGGCCTGATCGCCGGCGTTGCGAGCGCGGTCAAGCTGCGCGCGGCGGCGGAGGGCCGATCAATCAAAGTGATCGGCGTTCAGGCCGAAAACGCCGCGGCGTTCCCGGTCTCCCTCGCAGCCGGCACCCCGACGGCGGTGCGCATCGGGGCGACGATCGCAGACGGTATCGCCGTCGGCAAACCCGGTGCACTCAATTTCGCGATCGCCCAGGAGGCCGTCGATGAGGTCGTCACCGTCTCCGATGACGACACCGCACGAGCACTCCTTGTGCTGTTGGAACGCGCCAAGCTCGTTGTCGAACCCGCCGGTGCGGTGAGCGTTGCCGCGATCCTGGCCGGCAAGGTGCGTGCGGAGGGGCCGACCGTCGCCATCCTGTCCGGTGGCAACATCGACCCACTGCTGATGCAGCGCATCATCAGTCACGGCCTCGCAGCGTCAGACCGGTACCTGACGTTGAAGATCATGCTCCCGGATCTGCCTGGCCAGTTGGCGCGCACGTCGGAGATCGTCGCAGAGGCGGGCGCGAACGTGATCGAGGTGTTGCACACCCGTCACGGCCACGGCCTGCAGATCAGCGAAGTCGCACTCGAACTGAGCGTCGAGACCCGTGGACCAGACCATCGCGAGGAAGTTGTTCGCCGGCTGCGTGACGCCGGCTACGACCCGATCGTCGAGCAGGATTGATGCAGGGCCCCTGGCTGGCTTCAGTTACCGGCCGGCCCACGTCTCGACGTTCGTCACCGTGGCGGTGATCTCGCGCCCGTTGGGTGCCGTGTAGCTGGTGGATGCGCCGACCTTGAGCCCGAGGATCGCCGCGCCGAGCGGGCTCTGCTCGCTGTAGACGGGGAGGTCGCGGCCACCCGCGATCTCGCGGCTGCCGATCAGGAAGCGGGTGCTGTCTCCGGCGATCGTGGCGGTCACAACCGTCCCAGGCTCGACGATGCCGCGGCTTTCGGGCGCAGAACCGACCTTGGCGGTGCGCAGAAGCTGGGTCAACTGCACGATGCGCGCCTCTTGGACACCCTGCTGGTCTTTCGCGGCGTGATAGCCGCCGTTCTCTTTCAGGTCGCCTTCTTCGCGCGCAGACTCGATCTTCTTTGCGATCTCGTCACGTCCGACGGTACTGAGGTTCTCCAACTCGTCGCGGAGGCGGTCATAAGCCTCTTGCGTCAGAAAGGTAACCTGAGCGTCCTGCAACATGCTGAACTCCTGAAGAAATGCGTGAATGGGCGGGCCTACGATTGACGCCCCGACGTATCCGTCAGGGCGTATCGCAATAGCTTAGGTCAGCCAGCAGGAATCGACAAACCCCGCCTCGGACTGTTGCGTGGTCCGCAGCACGTGAGTGAACGTGCGCGCGTGCTCAGGCGACGCGGGTATTTCAACGACCTTCCAGCCGACGATGGTGAAATTCTCCGACTGCGCATCGATCGCGCACGCGTATGCGTGATCGGGCGGCCCTGTGACCGTGAAGGTCACCTCGGCGTGGTGCGCGTCGGGGCTGTTGCTGCCGGACACTTCCGCGCTGACGCTGGTGGTCGCAGTAGGTGCGCTCCCCGGCCCAGCCCAGACATACCACCCGATCACCACTGCGGCACACACGAACGCTGCTCCCGCTAACCACCACAGGCGTCGCGGATTGCTCGGGGAACGCCCGTAGCGCGCATCGAGCCGGGCGCCGGCATCCGCCTGTACGGGCACAGAGTTCACTCCAATCGCGGTCGGCTCTCGATGTCGTGCCTTCGGTGCTGACCGATAGTCTTGAGTATTAGATTACGACGAGATTCTGAACAGAAATGGTGACCGACCGGTGACACAGCGATTGATGGCGGTGCACGCCCACCCCGACGACGAGTCGAGCAAGGGAGCCGCCACCTATGCGTACTACGCGCACCACGGCGTCCACGTGCAGGTCGTGAGTTGTACCGGCGGTGAGCGTGGCGACGTGCTGAACGAAAGCCTCGAGAATCGCGCCATGGCGGAGCGGGATCTCCCCGGGCTACGCCGGCTCGAGATGGCCGCGGCCCAGGCAGTGATGGGGATCGATCATCGCTGGCTGGGATACCAGGATTCGGGCATGGCTCGAGAAGACGGTTCGGTTCCTCGAAATTCGTTTGCAGACATCCCGTTGGAGATCTCCGCGGAACCGCTGGTGCGACTGATCCGTGAATTCAAACCGCAGGTGCTCGTGACCTATGACGAGAACGGCGGCTATCCGCACCCCGATCACATCCGCTGCCATGAGGTCTCAATCGAGGCGTACCACGCGGCGGCAGACCCGAACCGTTACCCGGATGCCGGCGAACCCTGGCAGATCTCGAAGCTGTATTACGACCGCATCTTCAACGCGCAGCGGATGAGGAGTGTGTACAACCTGTTGAAGGAGACGGATCCGGACTCACCGCTGCTGGAGGAGTTCACGAAGATGCGGCGCTGGGCCGATGACAGCCCTGACCTGGCGACGACGAAGGTGCCGAGCGGTGATTTCTTCCCGGCGCGCGACGCCGCGTTGCGTGCGCACGCCAGCCAGGTGTCGCCCGACAGTTCGTTCTTCTTCTGGCCGAACAACTTGCAACAGCGGGCCTGGCCGTACGAGGACTATCAACTCGTCGACTCGAAGGTGGAGACCACCGTGCCGGAAACCGATCTGTTCGCCGGGGTCGAGGACGCCGCATGATCGGCGCGATTGCGGGCAGCGCCACGTTGGGGCTTTGGGCGGCAGCGACATCGACACCGGCACCGAAGGTTCCGAACGCCAACTTGGTCACGCCAGGCGTCTGGGGCTTCCTCGTCATCTTCCTCATCGCGATCGTCACGATTCTTCTGGTGATCGACATGACCAGGCGGATCCGACGCACCAGCTATCGGGAGGAGATCGCAGCCAAACTCGACGCAGAAGAGGCGGAACTGCACGAACCGCCTACGGAGAACTGACCGCGCAGGTTTGACCGCGGCGAACTGACCGCGGCGTCAGCCGTTGTAGGCGGGCGAGAGCGCGATCAGCAGGACCGCCACCCAGTGGCACATGAACGCTACGACGGTCAGCGTGTGAAAGATCTCGTGGAACCCGAAGCGGCCCGGGAACGGGTTCGGTTTCTTCATGCCGTAAATCACCGCGCCCACGGTGTACAACAGGCCGCCGACGATCACGAGGATCATCATCGGGGCGCTGGCGGCGAACAGGTCGACAATGTACATCATGGCGCCCCAGCCCATGCCGATGTACAGGGCGACGTACAGCCAACGGGGGGCGCCGATCCAGAACACGCGGAACGCGATGCCGAGCACGGTCGTGCCCCATACCACCGACAGCAGGAGCACGCTCTTGCTCGGCGGCAGCGCAAGCACGGCCAGCGGGGTATATGTTCCGGCGATCAGCAGGAAGATGTTGGCATGGTCGATTCGCTTGAGGATGGCCTTGGTGCGCGGTTTCCAATTGAAGCGATGATAGAGGGCGGAGTTGCCGAACAGCAGCATCGACGTCAGCATGAAGACGGCGGATGCCCACTTTGCGTACGGACCGTCGGCCACTTCGATGAGCACGATGCCTGCCGCGATCGACGCGGGGAAGGTGCCCGCGTGGATCCAGCCCCGCCACGTCGGTTTGAGGTCAACTGTGTTTGGCGCAGTGCGCTCGGGGTGGTGGGCGGCGGGCGCAGACATGAGGTAACAGTACGGCAGAGCGCAGGGTGCGCGCTGGGAGTTTCAACACGGTAACGTAGCGATGTGAGAAAGCGGAAGGTACCCCTCGGCCGGGGCTTTCTCTACGGTATCTACCAGAACCGCCTGCGGCGCAGTCTCGATGGAGAGTCTCTTCCACGCCACATCGCGATGATCATCGACGGTAATCGTCGCTGGGCGCGGCAGAGCGGGATGGACACGGTGTCGCACGGCCACCGTGCCGGCGCTGCGAAGATGCGAGAATTCCTGGAGTGGTGCGACGATCTCGGCATCGCAGTCGTGACGCTGTACCTGCTGTCCTCCGACAATCTCGTCAACCGGGAGAGCGAAGAGATCGCCGATCTGATCGAGATCATCGCTGATCTCGCGGAAGAGTTGTCGCACTACCGCGATTGGCGGGTACAGCACGTCGGCTCGGTCGGGGGCCTGCCCGACCAGCTGGTTGCCGCACTGAAGGCGGCGCAGGCGCGCACGAAATCCAAAACGGGCCTACACGTCAATCTGGCCGTCGGCTACGGCGGCCGCAAGGAGATCACGGATGCGATGCGAAGCATCGTGGCGGAGCATCACGCCGAGGGCCGCAGCCTGGAGAACCTCGCCGAGCGGCTCACGCCGGACATGATCGGCGCCCACCTGTACACCGGAGGTCAGCCCGACCCTGACCTGGTCATCCGCACCTCCGGCGAGCAACGGCTCAGCGACTTCATGCTGTGGCAGAGCGCGCACAGTGAGTTCTACTTCGTCGAGGCCCTCGGACCCGATTTGCGCGAGGTCGACTTCCTGCGTGCCGTTCGCGACTATTCACGCCGCAATCGGCGCTTCGGAGGCTGAGCGCGCACGAATGACGACAATCGAAGAATTTGCAGCAGGGTTTCTCGAGGACCCAGGCTACCTGGATTTCGGCCGTGTCGGTCCGCTCTCTGCGGCTGTCGTGGCGGAGCTGCAGGGCGGTATGGACACTCTCGGCAAGGCCCGCTTCGGCAGCATCGCGCTGTTAACCGCAGAGGGGGAGCGGCTGCATTCTGCGGTCGCGGAGCACACCGGATTTCCGGCCGACCAGATCGTGACTCAACCGAACACCGGCAGCGCGCTGCTGCACACGCTGTTCGGTCTGAGCGGCACCGTGCTGGTCTCTGCGGCGGAATTCCCCAGCGTGACGCTGGCCGCAGCCCGCGCGGCCGAGGCGTTGCACACTCTCGAGCCATCGTGGATGCAGCCGGAGCATGGCCGTGTCACCCCGGGTCAGGTCCTGGAGCAGCTCACAGCTGAGACGACAGCGGTCGCGGTCAGCCTGGTCGACTCGCGCACCGGCTACCTGACAGACATCGAGGGCATCCGTCAGGTGATCGGCGACCGCCTGCTCATCGTCGACGCGATTCAGGGTCTCGGCGTCGTCGACGCCCCGTATTCGGTGGCGGATGTCGTGGCATCCGGCGGTCAGAAATGGACCAGAGCAGGCTGGGGCACCGGCTTTCTTGCGATGAGCGAACGCGCCATCGATCGCATCCTACCGGTGTTCAGCGGTGCGACCGGAACGGATGCGCCGGAGCCGTTCGACGAGATCTTCCCGCCGACGCGCGGCGTTCGCGCCTTCAGCGTCTCGAATGCCGATCGGCTCGCCGAGGCACGGTTCGCGGCGGCATTGGAAGAGATCGATTCCGTCGGAGTCCCGGACATCCAGGATGCCGTGTCACAGCGAGTAGATGCCGTCATCGACCTCGCAGACGAGTTCGCCATCCCCGTCGCCTCGTCGCGAGACCCGCGGGAGCGCGCCGGGATCGTCGTTCTCGAGCCGGAAGCCGATCAGTTGACGCGGCTGCGTGCGAGCCTGTTCAATCACGGCGTCACCGTGACGACTCGCTCCAGTACCGTGCGCGTGAGCGTGCACGCGGTGACCGCCCCCGAGACGATGGATATGCTGCGAGGCGCATTCTCGGAGTTCGCTCGCGCGTCGTAGGACGCGACGCCGTGCCCGCGCGTGCGGCACCGGATGTTCATGCGGCTTCATGCGTGTCGATGCGCTGAATGCGTCGATACCACCGTAGCGTCGGAATCACCGGACACGGCGTCCGGTCGAGACGGCCACGTAAGTTCGTCCCGCGATCTCCTGGCCGGCTCGCCAACAAAACCGTGGCGCCTTTGGGCACGCGGGGTGGGAGTGGTTGTGGCCGCAATAGGTACCCGAGCACCGAAAGACGACACCTTCGAGAAGGAGACACGCAGCACAGCATCCAACGCCAGCGACAGCACGATTCGACAGACCGAGCGTACCTACGTATTGGACACCTCGGTATTGCTGTCTGACCCGCAGGCAATCTTTCGGTTCGCCGAACACGACGTGGTCATTCCCGTTGTCGTCATCAGCGAATTGGAGGGGAAGCGGCACGACCCCGAGATCGGATACTTCGCACGACAGGCTTTGCGCAACCTCGATGATCTGCGGGTGAAGCACGAACGTCTCGACTTCCCGATCCCGGTTGGCGACGGCGGATCGTTGCGCGTCGAACTCAACCACTCGAACATGTCCGTTCTACCCAGCGGTCTGCAGCTCGGCGACAACGACTCGCGGATACTGGCGGTCGCACAGAACCTGGCGAACGACGGTCTCGCCGTCACGGTCGTATCCAAGGACATGCCTTTGCGCGTCAAGGCCGCGTCGATCGGGCTGGCCGCAGCAGAATACCGTGCTGAGCTCGCCGTGGATTCCGGGTGGACCGGAATGGCCGAAATCAGCCTCGGTTCCAACGACATGGCACTGCTCTACGAGCACGAGACCATGACGTCATCGCTCGTAGCGGACCTTCCGATCAATACGGGGCTCGTCGTGCACTCGGATCGGGGTTCCGCCCTCGGCCGCGTGACCGGCGAACGCGAGTTCAAGCTGGTGCGCGGCGACCGCGATGTGTTCGGTCTGCACGGCCGCTCCGCCGAGCAGCGTCTGGCCATCGACCTTCTGCTGGACCCCGAGATCGGCATCCTGTCACTCGGCGGTCGAGCCGGCACTGGAAAGTCGGCATTGGCGTTGTGCGCGGGGCTCGAGGCCGTGCTGGAACGGCAGCAACACAAGAAGATCATGGTGTTCCGGCCGTTGTACGCGGTCGGAGGGCAGGAACTCGGCTACCTGCCCGGGGACCAGGGCGAGAAGATGAACCCGTGGGGGCAAGCGGTGTTCGACACATTAGGCGCCCTGGTCTCCGACAACGTGCTCGAGGAGGTGCTCGAACGCGGCATCCTCGAAGTGCTTCCGTTGACGCACATCCGTGGGCGCTCGCTGCATGATGCTTTCGTGATCGTGGACGAGGCCCAGTCGCTCGAACGAAACGTGCTCCTGACGGTGCTCAGCCGGATTGGACAGAACTCGCGAGTCGTGCTCACGCACGACGTCGCGCAACGCGATAACCTGCGCGTTGGCAGGCATGATGGGGTCGCGAGCGTCATCGAGACGCTCAAGGGGCATCCGCTGTTCGCCCACATCACGCTCACGCGGTCTGAGCGCAGTGCCATCGCCGCGCTCGTCACCGAGATGCTGGAAGGACCCGACCTGCTGGCGTAGTGGCCCTGCGGCCTGTGGATAACTTTGACGGGCGGATGCTTCTCGAGGCTATCCTCGTCGCATGACGATCACAGACGCCCCGCTGTCGCGCTCGCGGCGGCGGGGCGTGAACGCACTGTGGCAGCTTCCAGCTGCTGCTGCACTCGTGGCGTTCGCGGCCATCGCGGTCGGACTACGCGCAGAGCTCGTCGGATTCGTATATCTGGCGCTGGTAACCCCTGAGTTGTGTCGCATCGATATCACCGAGCGGCGGCTGCCGAATGCGCTGATCGTGCCCGGTTATCTGATGACGGCAACGGGGTTGCTGTTCGGCTGGTTGCGCACCGGGTCGGCTCCTATCACAGCCGCCGCGGCGGGTGCGGCCGTATTCGGCTTCCTGTTGTTGCTGAGCGCAGGCGGCGGCATGGGCATGGGCGACGTGAAACTCGGCGGCCTGCTCGGCCTCAACCTCGGGGTGCTCGGCGTGACGGCCGCCATCGCAGGGCCTACGGTCGCGTTCGTGATCGGAGGGTTTGCGGGCGCTGTCGCGCTGATCCTCCCCGGATCCGGCACGCGTATTCCGTTCGGTCCATACCTGCTGATCGGCTTCTGGGCTGCGACCGCCCTGCCGCTACTCGGGATCGGCTGAACTCAAGCAGCACGGTGCCGCCCCGTGGCGTCGTTAGTTCGGGTGTGTCATCGACAGCACGTCGAGTGCGGAATCCAACTGCTCGAGGCTCAATTCGCCGCGCTCCACGAAGCCGAGCGCGATGGTCGCCTCGCGCACGGTGACGGCGTTGGCCACGGAATACTTCACGATCTTTGCTGCCTGCTCGTAGCCGATGATCTTGTTCAGAGGGGTCACGATCGATGGCGAAGATTCGGCCAGCGCGCGCGCTCGTTCAATGTTCGCCTCAAGGCCGACGACGGTCTTGTCCGCGAGAACTCGTGCTGAATTCGTCAGCAGCCGGATCGACTCCAGCAGCGCAGTGCCCATCACGGGGATCGCCACGTTCAATTCGAACGCACCGGATGCCCCGCTCCACGCGATCGTCGCATCATTGCCGACGACGCGTGCCGCGACCATGAGAACGGCCTCCGGGATGACCGGGTTGACTTTGCCGGGCATGATCGACGAGCCGGGTTGCAGATCGGGCAGGTGGAGCTCGCCGAGTCCGGTGTTCGGGCCGGAGCCCATCCAACGCAAGTCGTTGCAGATCTTCGTCAGGCTGACCGCGATGACGCGCAGTGCTCCGGATGCTTCGACCAGCGAATCGCGGTTCGCTTGCGCTTCGAAGTGGTTGCGAGCCTCGGTGATCGGAAGCTCGGTCTCGGTCGTGAGCAGTTCGATGACCAACTGCGGGAACCCGAGCGGCGTGTTGATTCCTGTGCCGACGGCAGTGCCGCCGAGCGGCACCTCTGCGACGCGATGCAGGCTGCCCTGCACGCGTTCGATTCCGAGCCGGATCTGCGACGCGTAGCCGCCGAACTCCTGACCGAGCGTGACCGGCGTTGCATCCATCAGGTGCGTACGGCCCGACTTGACGGCGTCCTTCCACAGCTCGGCCTTCTCTTCGAACGCCACAGCCAAATGGTCGAGCGCCGGGATGAGCTCGTCGATCAGCGCGCTGGTCACGGCAACATGCACTGACGTGGGGAAGACGTCGTTCGAGGATTGCGATGCGTTGACGTGGTCGTTCGGGTGCACCGTGCTGCCCAGTCGCCTGGTCGCGAGTGTGGCGAGCACCTCATTCATGTTCATGTTCGAGGAGGTGCCGCTGCCGGTCTGATACACATCGATCGGGAACTGATCAGCGTGGCCTCCGTCGATCACTTCGTCGGCGCTGGCCGCGATCGCCTCGGCGATGGCCGTGTCGAGCACACCGAGCCGTGCGTTGGCCAGCGCGGCGGACTTCTTGATCCTGGCCAAGGCCACGATCTGAGCCGGCTCCAGCCGTGAACCCGAGATCGGGAAGTTCTCCACGGCGCGCTGTGTTTGGGCACCGTAGAGCGCGGACGCGGGCACCCGCACCTCGCCCATCGTGTCGTGTTCGATGCGATACTGTGCTTGGTCGGCATCCTGGCCGTCGTCGGCGTTGTCCACCACGATGTGTTCCATTTCTCCTGAAGTAGGCGTCAGGCCTCGTTGAGGCCGACCTTGATGTCTGCAACCACGCGCCCATGATGAAGCTCGTAGTTGGCGCTGACGATAGCCAGGTTACCCTCGGCCACCGCCTGACTGATTATTTCGGATTGCTCCAGCAACTGGGAGACAGTCGTGCGAAGGTGTTCGAGGCCGACCTCGTGAGCGTCCACCTTGGCCGGGTCGATCGTGGCACCCGGTGCCGTGCGCGTGACGGCGTGCACAGCGGGGACGATGGGTGCGATCAGGTGAGCGATGTGCGGGGGCAGGGGCGTGGCATCCGCTGCCTGCGACTCGATCGCCGCACGCACACCCCCACAGGAGTCGTGCCCGAGAACGACGATCACCGGCACAGACAGCACGGCGACCGCGTATTCGAGTGACCCGAGCACGGAGTCTGAGATGACCTGCCCGGCATTGCGGATGACGAACGCGTCACCCAGGCCGAGGTCGAAGATGATTTCGGCGGCAAGGCGTGAGTCGCTGCAGCCGAAAATGGCCGCGACCGGATGCTGTGTGGTCTCCGTTTCGCGTCGCCGCTCGACGTCCTGACGTGGATGCTCGGGTGTACCGCTCACGAACCGCTCGTTGCCGCGCTCGAGTGCGCTCCATGCTTCTTCAGGACTGGGCGTCACTGACTGCCTTTCTGCTGGTTGGCCTTGATCTGCGCAGCGAGCGACCGGGCGACCGTGTCGAATTCTCCGGGCTTCGCGGTGCCAAGGAGCACGTAGGTGCTTGCCCCCGACTCCGCGGTGAGCGCGTACTCGACATTACCGACATCCTTGGCACTGTTGCGATTGTCGTACACGGTCCAGGTGACTCCGTCGATGGTGGCCGCGCCTGTGCCGCTGGTATCCTCGAGCAACTGCGACAGCCACGTGTCGTTGGCCTTGAAGCCCTGCGTGAATCCGATGTACTGCCGGCTCGGCGTGATCAGCCCGACATACCAGGAGTCGACCCCGTTGCCGCCGGTGCGCAGCTCGGCCGAATTCGAGGTCCAGGCCTTCGATAACTTCGGCACGGCGAGCGGGTCGGGTTCCGATCCCTGCCCCGTGGCGGCGATCGAAGCGAAGTCCACGTTCGTCTGCGTCAGCGTGGTCGCGCGAGGGACCATCAGGATGATTACGGCGACGATCGCCAGCGTTGCCAGCAACGAGTACACGAGATTGTTGACGGTTTGACGCGACCGATGGTTCTGCGAGTTTTCGGCCTTGCGCGCGGCCGTCTCCTGCGGCGTCTCGGGTCGGCCGAGTTCTGCGACGACGGGCGGGTGGTTGTTGGTGTTGTTCTCGGTCATCCGTTCGGTGTGCCCTCGGATGCGGCGGTGCCGGCCCGCGCGGCATCCAGGCGTGCCTTCGCCCCGATCAGCCATTCCTCGCAGATGCGTGCCAACTCTTCGCCACGCTCCCAGAGCGCGATCGACTCCTCGAGGGTTGCAGAACCCTGCTCGAGCTGCGCGACGACCCGCACGAGCTCGTCACGCGCCTGCTCGTAACTCAAGTCTTCAGACGGCCCGGTATCTTTTGACGGCCCAGCTTCTTTCGAGGGCCCAGCTTCTTTTGAGGGCAGAGACGCAGTGTCGTGTGACGGGCCGGGCATGGGTTCTATTCTATTCGCGCGCCTTGGCGCCGGCTGAGACGACGCTGAGAGCTCCATCCGCAACGGTCACGGTCAATTCGGTGCCCTTCGGGGCGTCATCCCGGCGGCGAAGCACGCTGCCGTCGCTCGATTGCACGATGGCGTAGCCGCGGTCGAGCGTGCCCTGTGGGGACAGTGTGCGCAGCCGGACCGCGAGTTCTTGCGTCACGGATTGCGCCTGTTCGATCGTGCGTGCGGCGAGTTCTGCGCCGCGCGCGACGAAACGCGTGAGCTCCTGCGCGCGCGTGTCGACGATCCAGGCGCTGTCCACGAGCACCGGGCGTGAGCGCAGTTGCGCGATCCGATCGATCTCGTGGCCGATCAAAGCGGTCAGTCGTGTGCTGAGCCGGGTCCTCGACTGCTGAACGCGCAGCAGTTCCTCCGCGATGTCCGGAACGACGCGCTTGGCGGCATCCGTCGGTGTCGACGCCCGTAAGTCCGCGACGTCGTCCAGGAGTGGGCGGTCGGCCTCGTGCCCGATCGCGCTGACCAGTGGCGTCACGCACGCCGCCGCTGCGCGCACGAGTGACTCGTCACTGAAACCGAGCAGATTCTGAAAGTCGCCGCCGCCGCGCGCGACGATGATCACGTCCACTTCAGGGTCTGCATCGAGCGTGCGGATGGCTGCGGTCACCTCCGCAACGGTGCGCTCACCCTGCACGGCCGCGTACACGATCCTGAACTTCACCGACGGCCAGCGCAGTTGGGCGTTGCGCAGTACGTCCTTCTCGGCATCGGAGTCTTTGCCTGTGACCAGGCCGATGCAACGCGGCAAGAAGGGCAGCGGCTTCTTTCGGTTCGCGTCGAAGAGGCCCTCCGCATTCAATTGTGCGCGCAATCGCTCCAGCCGTTCCAGCAGGTCCCCGAGCCCGACGTGTCGCATCTCGAACACCTGCATCGAGAGCGTGCCGCCCTTGACCCAGTAGTTGGGCTTCACCAGTGCGACGACCCGATCTCCTTGTTTCAGGTCGGCCGGCAATCGCCCTCGGACCGACGACCAGATCGTGAATCCGACGGTGGCGTCCAGGCTGAGGTCCTTCAACTTTCCATAGACGTTTCCACCGGAGACACCCCACTGAACCAGTTCGCCCTCGACCCAGGCGCTGCCCAACCGGTCGATATAGCCCTTGATCTTGTTCGCCAGAACGGCGACGGGCCATGGGGCGTCAGCGGTGGGGGGAGCATCCGTCACGTTCGTCGCCTTCCTGCTTCCCTGTACTCATACAGTGCCGCTCATACAGTCTTTGTCCAACGGGGCCGGCCGTAGACTTGGGGGGTGAGCGATGCGACCATCAGCCTTCCGGCCCCGGAGATTCCCGGCGCTCGAACCAGGCTCAAGGATACCCCGGTGCACGGACACAAGCGGGTGCTGCTCGCCGCGCCCCGCGGCTACTGCGCGGGTGTCGATCGTGCGGTCGTCGCGGTCGAAAAAGCCCTCGAGCTTTACGGTGCGCCAGTGTACGTGCGCAAGCAGATCGTTCACAATGTGCATGTCGTTTCGACGCTCGAGCGGCAAGGCGCGATCTTCGTCGATGGCGTCGACGAGGTTCCGGTGGGCGCGCACGTGGTGTTCAGCGCACACGGAGTGGCGCCCTCCGTGGTGCAGGCCGCTGCCGACCGTGGATTGCGAGCCATCGACGCGACGTGTCCGCTCGTGACCAAGGTGCATCGCGAGGCCGTGCGGTTCGCCCGAGACGACTACGAGATCCTGCTCATCGGCCACGAGGGCCACGAAGAGGTCGAAGGAACCGCCGGAGAGGCGCCGGAGCACGTGACCCTGGTCACCAGCCCGGATGCCGTCGACACCCTGGTCGTGCGCGACCCAGAGAAGGTCGTCTGGTTGTCGCAGACCACGCTGTCCGTCGACGAGACGATGGAGACCGTGCGGCGGCTTCGCGAACGGTTCCCGAAGCTGCAGGACCCGCCCAGCGACGACATCTGCTATGCGACCCAGAACCGCCAGGTTGCGATTAAGAAGGTCGCAGAAGATGCAGACCTGGTGATCGTGGTCGGCTCTGCGAACTCGTCCAATTCCGTGCGACTCGTCGAGGTCGCGCTTGAGCACGGTGCGAAGGCCGCGCACCGCGTCGACTATGCAGCAGAGGTCAAGCAGGAGTGGCTTGAGAACGTGAGGACCGTCGGAGTGACCAGCGGCGCATCCGTGCCCGAGGTGCTCGTGCGTGAACTGCTCGCCGATCTCGCCGAGGCCGGCTATGTCGATGTGCAGGAGGTCAAGACGGCGGAGGAGGACCTGATGTTCTCGTTGCCGAAGGAACTGCGCCCCGAGCGGACCGGCGCGCAGAACGAGCGTGCCCTGGGTGGCCGCAGCAGGGTCGGTGTGCGATGACCGAACCGGATCGGCGGCCGCGCCCGCAGTATGGCGAGTACGCGTCGCCGGAAGAGCAGAAGGCGAGCATCCGGGTGCCAGTGGAGCACGCCCACGACGAATCCGTGCCAATCGCCCGCGCGACGCCGGTTGCGAGCGAACAGCAGACGTCATTGCCCCGGCAGCACGACGCGCCGAGGCCCGCCGGTGCTTCGCTTGCCCCTGCGCGCTCAGGCGACAGGATCTTCACCCTGGCACTGCTGACGCTGGGATTCCTGAACGTCATCTTCACGGTGCCCGGCCTGTTCAACCTGTCGAGCACGATCAACGCCACGTTTCAGCAGATGGGCGTCGGGTCGTTCACGCCGACATCGCTGGCACGTGTTCTCGGGATTGGGCTGGCGGTGTTCTATATCGCCGCGTGGATCGGGACCCTGCTCCTGACGATGCCGCGACTGCGCGCGGGTCGATTGTCATTCTGGATTCCCCTCGTCGCCGGCGTCATCGTGACAGTAGTCAGCATGATCATCTTCTTGATCCTGTTCCTCGGAGACCCCAGCTTCGTCGCGTACATGACCAAGAACGTCTAACGTCTGACGCGGCTGTCCTCGACATTTGCGCCGCTGGCGATACGCTGGAGATAACCCCAGAGGAGTTGCCTGTGCGCGTTGGAATTGCCCGTGAGTCTCGTGCGGGCGAACGGCGCGTCGCCGCAACTCCCGAAACCGTTGAACAAATGGTCGGCCTCGGCCTGGACGTACGGATCGAGTCCGGCGCCGGTGTGAATTCCGGCTACGCGGATGCTGCGTACCGCGATGCGGGCGCGCGCGTCGCGCAGCGGCTCGTCGTCGAAGACCTCGATGTGCTCTGCCACGTGCGACCCCTCGACCTGCAGACGGCTGGCCGCTTGCACTCCGGTGCGATCACGATCGGCCTGGCTTCGCCGGCGTCCGAGTTGGAGACGGTGCGCGTTCTCGCGAACGGCGGCGTCACCGCGTTCGCGCTCGAGCTCGTACCGCGCATCTCGCGCTCGCAGTCGATGGATGCGCTCAGTTCGCAGGCGCTCGTCTCCGGCTATCGCGCGGTGCTGGAGGCGGCGATCCGGTTTCCTCGATTCTTCCCGCTCTACATGACGGCGGCTGGAACCATTCCTCCCGCCAAGGTGCTCGTGCTCGGTGCTGGGGTGGCCGGCCTGCAGGCGATCGGCACTGCAAAGCGTCTCGGCGCACGCGTGTCGGCCAATGACATCCGGCCGTCTTCTGCGGAGGAGGTGGCCTCGATCGGCGGCACGTTCATCTCGCTCGATATCGAGACGGCAGAAGCCGCCGGCGGATATGCCCGCGAACTGAGTCAGGATCGCGGGACGCGCCAGCGCGAGTTGCTGGCACCGCACGTCGCAGCATCCGATGTGCTGATCACCACGGCGGCGATTCCCGGCCGTGCCGCCCCACTCCTCGTGACGACGGAGATGGTGCAGGGGATGCGCGCCGGTTCAGTCGTCATCGACCTGGCCGCCGAGTCCGGCGGAAACGTCGAGGGCGTCGTCGCAGGTGAGGACGTGCTCGTTCCGGTGAAGGACGGTCAGGTCACGCTGGTCGGGTTGGCGGATGCTCCGTCCGCCATCGCAACGGATGCCTCACGCTTGTACGCCAAGAACGTGGTCAACCTGTTGGCGTTGATGACCAAGAACGGCACGGTCGCACCGGACTTCGGGGACGAGATCATCTCCGCGACCTGCCTCACGCACGATGGCGAAGTACGTCACGCGCCGACCGCCGCAGCGCTGGCGGGGGAGCCGGCGCCGGTTCCGGCTCCGGTATCGGCGCCGGCACCTGCATCGGCATCGGCTCGCCCGTCGAATGAGGAGGACTGATGGACGCTGTAACGCTCCTGACTGTAGTGGTGCTGGCGGTCTTCGTCGGGTTCGAGGTCATCTCGAAGGTGACGAGCAAGCTGCACACACCCTTGATGTCCGGCGCGAACGCCATCCACGGCATCATTCTGGTCGGTGCGATCATCGTCGCCGGCCAGACGAGCGATCCGTGGCTGCTGGGCGTCGCGCTGGTGGCCGTCGTGCTGGCCACCGCGAACATGGTGGGTGGCTTCGTCGTCACCGACCGGATGCTGGAGATGTTCCGCGGCAGAAAGCCTGCACCGAGGGCGGCAGTGGCGCCGACACCTGCACCTGCATCGGCACCGAAGAAGGACGACGCCGCGTGAGCCTCCTCTCGCCGGAGTGGGCCGCGCTGCTGGATCTGGTCGCCGCCGTCTGCTTCATCATCGCGCTCAAAGGGCTCAGCTCGCCACGAAGTGCACGTCGCGGCAACCTGATCGGCGCCGGTGGTGCTTTGTTGGCCGTTATCACGGTGTTCTTTGCAACACGCCTGGATAATCTTCCGTGGATTCTCGGCGCGATCGCAGTGGGCGCGCTGATCGCGGTGCCGATCGCACGACTCGTGAAGATGACCCAGGTGCCGCAGCTGGTGGCCGGTTTCAACGGGGTCGGCGGCGGGGCGGCCGCCTTGGTTGCTGTGCTCGAGCTCGGGCATTCCCCTAACCCGTGGGTGCGCCTCGCCATCGTGTTCACGATGCTCGTCGGTGCTGTGTCCTTCTCCGGGTCAGCCGTGACGATCGGAAAGCTTCAGGGCATTATCAGCGGGCGACCACTGATGTTCCCCGGGATGCGCTGGGTGATGACCGGCGTGCTTGCGGCCTGCGTCGTCTCCGGTGGCATCGTGATCTGGCTCGGCGCGTGGCCGTGGGCGGTCGCGCTCTTGATCCTCGGTCTCGCCGCCGGCCTACTGCTGGTGTTGCCGATCGGTGGTGCGGACGTTCCAATCGTCATCTCCCTGCTGAACGCATTCACGGGTGTCGCGGTAGCCGCATCCGGAATCGTGTTGGCCAACGTGCTGCTCGTCGTCGCCGGTACACTCGTCGGCGCAAGCGGCACAATCCTGACGAAGGTGATGGCCGCAGCGATGGGACGCAGCCTGGGCGGCATCCTGTTCGGCGCGTTCCGAGGCGGCTCGACCGCCGGGTCGACCGAGATCAGCGACCGACCGGTGCGCACCTCGACGATCGAAGACGTTGCCGTTCTGCTGGCCTACGCGCAGCGCGTCGTGATCGTGCCCGGCTACGGTCTGGCGGTGGCGCAGGGGCAGCACACCGTGGCAGAACTTGCCGCCGAGCTCGAGGCGCGCGGGGTGGAGGTGGAGTACGGCATCCACCCCGTTGCCGGCCGCATGCCCGGGCACATGAACGTGCTGCTCGCCGAGGCGAACGTGCCGTATGAATCCCTGAAAGAACTCGACGAGGTCAACCCGGAATTCAAGAACACAGACGTGGCACTCGTCGTCGGAGCGAACGATGTCGTCAATCCTGCAGCAAAAACGACACCGGGGTCGCCGATCTATGGCATGCCGATCCTCGAGGTAGGGCAGGCGGCTCAAGTGGTCTTCCTCAAACGCTCGATGCGCCCGGGCTTCGCCGGCATTGAGAATGAACTGCTCTACGACCCGAAGACGACGCTGCTGTTCGGCGACGCCAAAGACTCACTCGCCAAGGTGCTCGGGGCGGTCAAAGCGCTGTAGCGGCAACGGCCGCGCCGTAAAGCTCCCGATTGCGACCCTTCCGCTGCGCTCAGGGAACGAAAAACAGGGCCAAACGGGAGTTTCCGGGGTCTCGAGACGTCTGTTCGCTATGCTCGCGGGTTCCTCGACCAGCCGGGCGCAGCATCCGCCTGCCACCGGGCGCGAAGAGTGACCGAATTCAGGCTGAAGCACCCGAAACGCCCACAACGGCGTCTCTGACCCCCGACCCAACCTGAACTCGGCACGCAAAACGCCACGGATGCCCACTTCGCTCAGCGAACGACCGGGCCCCGTCAGACGGGCAACCCAACGGTGCCGTGGACACACGCGGGGAGTTTCACCTGATTCACTTGCCGGATTGGCCGGCCGATCCGAGTTGCTGTGCCGCCTCGATGACACGCTTCGCCATGGCAGTCTCGGCGACCTTGCCCCACGCGCGCGGGTCGTACTGCTTCTTGTTGCCGACCTCGCCGTCGACTTTGAGCACGCCGGCATAGTTGGTGAACATGTAGTCGGCGATCGACCGGGTGAACGCGTATTGCGTGTCGGTGTCGACGTTCATCTTGATCACGCCGTTCGAGACGGCTTCGGCGATCTCCTCGGCGCTGGAGCCGGATCCGCCGTGGAAGACTAAGTCGAGCGGCTTCGGCCCGTTGCCGTACTTCGCGGCCAGTCCGGCCTGGATCTCGCCGAGCAGTTCAGGGCGCAGTTTCACATTCCCGGGCTTGTACACGCCGTGCACGTTGCCGAACGTCAGCGCAGCCATGTAGCGGCCGTTCTCGCCGAAACCGAGCGCGTCGACCAGCTGGATTGCGTCGTCGAGGGTCGTATAAAGGTGCTCGTTGATCTGGTGGCTGACGCCGTCTTCTTCACCGCCGACGACACCGATTTCAACCTCGAGGATGGCGTTGATCGCCTTGGTGCGCTTGAGCATGTCCTTCGCGATTGTCAGATTCTCGGCGAGCGGCACGGCGGAACCGTCCCACATGTGCGACTGGAAGATCGGGTTGCGCCCGGCCTTGACCTCTTCTTCGCTTGCGGCGATCAGCGGTAGGACGAAGTCCTCGAGGGCCGGCTTCGGGCAGTGGTCTGTGTGGAGGGCAATCGTGATGGGGTAGTTTTTCGCAACCTCGGTGGCGAACTTCGCGAACGCGATGGCGCCGGTAGCGCGTGCCTTCACGGTCTGCCCGGCGAAGTAGTCCGCGCCGCCCGTTGTCACCTGGACGATGCCATCGCTGCCGGCCTCGGTGAGGCCCTGCAGCACCGAGTTGATGGTCTGTGACGACGACACGTTGAACGCCGGGTAGGCGAACCCGTTCTTCTTCGCTTTGTCGAGCATCTCGGCGTATTGGTCCGGGGTTGCGATGGGCATGGAATCTCCTCGAGGGTCGTGCAGTGAACGGGGCCAAGTCTAGTCAGCGGCGGCCGAGCGACCGCAATTGGTCGGGAGGAATTCGATGGTTCAAAACACGGCCGTCGGTAGACTGGGCGTGTTGGCAGTGTTGCTTCGACTGATGTTTCCTGCCGCGTGTCCGCACAGCATTCGACCCTTCAGGAGAACTCACGTGATCAGCACCGACACAGCGTCGCTCTATCTGCACCCCGACCGCAACCTCGCACTCGAGCTGGTCCGTGCCACTGAGGCCGCGGCCATCCGCGCAACACCGTGGATTGGCAAGGGCCGCAAGAACGATGCTGACGGTGCAGCTGTGGACGCGATGCGCACGTTCCTCGGCACCGTCAACTTCGATGGCGTCGTCGTGATCGGCGAAGGCGAGAAGGACCACGCCCCAATGCTGTACAACGGTGAGCACGTCGGCAACGGCCGCGGTCCGTCCTGCGACATCGCCGTCGACCCGATCGACGGAACCTCGCTCACCGCGGCGGGACGGCAGAACGCGCTCTCCATGATCGCGGTGTCCGACCGTGGCAGCATGTATGACCCGTCGGCCGTGTTCTACATGAATAAGATCGTGTGCGACGCATCGGGGATCGGGGTGATCGATATCCGCAGGCCGATCGCCGAGAACATCCGTGCGCTGGCGAAGGCGAAGCGCAAGGAGGTCGGCGAAATGCGGATCGCGATCCTCGACCGCCCGCGTCACGCCGAGTTGATCGAGGAGGTGCACGCAGCGGGAGCCGGCACTCGGTTGCTGCTGGACGGCGACGTGGCCGGCGGGATCAATGCTGCCCGTTATGAGTCGTACATCGACATGTGTGTCGGCGTCGGCGGCACGCCAGAGGGCATCATCACCGCGTGCGCGGTCAAGGCTCTGGGCGGCTTGATCCAAACCCAGTTGCGGCCGAAAGACGACGAAGAACGCCAGCGCGCGCTCGACGCAGGGCACGACCTGGATCGCGTTCTCGAAGCCGACGACCTGGTCAAGGGCGACAACACGTATTTCGTCGCGACCGGTGTCACCAACGGTGAGCTCGTGCGCGGAGTCGAACGCAAGGGTCCGATCATCCGCACAGAATCTGTCGTTCTGCGTTCGAAGTCGGGCACCGTTCGCCGCGTGGTCGCCGACCACCTCGCGGAGAAGTGGCTCTAATCGGCCGCTGGTAATTCTGGTGTCATGGAATCTGGTTTCGGCGATTCTGGTGCGGGCGGTTCTGGATTCGTTGTCAGTTCGAACGCGGTGAGCTCGCGCGGGGCCTCCTCGATGCCGGTGAGGGACCCGAGCACCTTTGCTTCGTCCAGTGCGTTGAGCTTGCGAGCGCTCGGCAGCACCTGGCGTTCTAGCGAGCCGACGAACGCGTTGTAGTCCTTGACGCTGCGCTCGATCGACCGGCCCAGTTTTTCGACGTGCTCAGACAACTTCGATAGGCGCGCATAGAGTTCGCGGCCGACGTCGAACAGGGTCTTCGCATCTTCGGTGAGCACGTCTTGCTGCCAACTGAACGCGACCGTCTTCAACACGGACCACAGCGTGACGGGAGAGGCGAGCGCGACCCGCTTGCCGAACGCATAATCCATGATGGCCGGATCGGCTTCCAGCGCACTGGAAACTAGCGATTCGCTCGGGATGAACGCGATCACCAGCTCGGGGGAAGCATCCAGTCCGTTCCAATAGGTCTTGCCGGCGAGCGCGTCGATGTGCGAACGTAACGCCTTCACGTGTGCTTTCAGCAGTTGTTCGCGTTTCGCGCCTTCCTCACCGGTGGCGGTTGCCGGAATCTGGCTGGCCTCCAGGTATGAGTTGAATGGCACCTTCGCATCGACGGCGATGTTCTTGCCGCCGGGCAGATGCACGACCATGTCGGGGCGCCCCGCTCCGGCATCCGAGTTGATGCTCGATTGCAGGTCGAAGTCAACACGCTCAATCAGCCCTGCTGCGGCCACAACGTTGCGCAGCTGGGTCTCGCCCCACACGCCGCGTGTGCTGTTGCTCTTCAACGCGGATGCCAAAGATTCGGCCGTGCTGCGCAGCCGCTCCTCCGACTCGGTCGCCGACTTCAGTTGCTGGCTGAGCTCACCGTGCTGACGGCTGCGCTGGGATTCGAGTTCGGTGACCGTGTTCTGCATCGTGCGCAGGCTCTCCTGCACCGGGGTCAATGCCTGAAGCACCTTGCTCTCGGCACGGTCGCGTTCCCGACGAGCATCCTCGTCCAGGCGTTGCCGTTCGATCTGCTGGCGATTCTGCTCCTGCAGCCCGGTCACCTGCTCCCGCAACGCGCGTGTCGTCGCCTGAGCGGCGGAGAACTCGGCCGCAAGCTGGGCAGCGGCGGAGGCGGCCGAGCCGCGCGCATCCGCCAGAGCCGCCTGATGCCGTGCCTCAAGAATCGCCGGATTCTGCAGCGGGTCTGCCGCCGCCCTGCGATGTGCAATCAGCGCGGTGGCGAGCGCACCAACAGCGGCGCCGACCAGAAGGCCGATGATCAAGGCGAGCACGGGATCCATGTCGACAGTCTGTCAGCGACCGCCGACATTGCAGGGTGGCACGACCTGGCGAACTGCGTGGCGGGCGGCAGGCTCAGGCGGCGTCGGCCATCGCGCCGATGTGGCCGACGCGCACGGCCAGGGCATCCGCCAGTTGGGCTAGCGATTCCACGCCGTGCCGCTGAGCCGCATGCACCATGATCGCGGCGCACGCTTCGGAGTCCGCCAGGGCGTCGTGGTGGTGGAAGTCTTCGAATCCGGCCGCCATCGCCGCCACGGGCAGGCGGTAGGAGTCGAGGTGGTAGGTCTTGCGCGCGACCTGCAGGCTGCACAGGTAGTCGAAACTCGGGCACGGCAGCGCGGTCGCCGCGCACGCGCCGCGGATCACGCCCATGTCGAAGCCGGCGTTATGTGCCACCAGAATGTCTCCATCGGCGAACGCCACAAGATCGGGTAGCTGCTCCTGCCAGCTGGCGGCACCGAGCACGTCCTCGGAGCGGATGCCGTGGATGCGCGTGTTCCACTCCCAGAACTCCTCATGGCCGGCGGGCGGCTGAATCAGCCAGCCGACGCGATCGACGGGCCGCCCGCCGCGCACCTTCACCAACCCCACGGAACACGCTGATGCACTACTGGAGTTCGCGGTTTCGAAGTCGATTGCGGTGAAGTCCAGGGGCACTCGTCCATGTTCTCACGTCGCACCGACATGGCGCTGACCGCCCGCGGTGAGCCGTGTTGCGGGGCCGTCACGGACGGGGAGAAGACGTGCGCTCGCCGCCGAGACTTCCGCGCGTCGCCGGCCTGTATTCAGGTTGGATAGGGGGTCACACACGTGGATGTGCCCAAATCGGGCCACCCAGCCTGAATTCGGTCCCGCTGCCGGACATCCTGAACCTGCGCCGCCGGATTCGGACCCGCTACCGCCCGCTGTTGGCCGGCGCTAGCCTGGAAACGTGGCGGAACGAGCGAACAAAGCCCGGCGCGCGGCATCCTTCGATTCCGTGGCGGCCGTGTATGAGGAATCGCGCCCCGGATATCCGCAGCAGGCGGTCGACTGGCTCGTGCCGTCGGATGCTGTTCGCGTTGCCGACATCGGCGCAGGCACCGGCAAGTTCACGCGGCTGCTCGAGCGGCCCGGCCGTGAGGTAATCGCTGTCGACCCGTCGCCGCACATGCTCGATGAGTTGCGTCGCGCGTTGCCCATGACGGATGCCCGCCCCGGCTCGGCCGAGCATCTTCCGCTGGAGGAGGCATCCATCGATGCGGTCACGTTCGCACAATCTTGGCACTGGGTCGACGCGTCAGCGGGCCCGGCCGAGGTCGGTCGTGTGCTGCGCCCGGGCGGAATGCTCGGGCTGATCTGGAATCTGCGTGACGAGCGGGTCGACTGGATGCGGCAGCTCGGCGTTGCGATGCACGCCGATGGCGACCAGTACACCGATGAGGTGGGTACCCCTCAGGTCGGCGCGCCGTTCGGCGAACCGGAGGCGGCGCAATTTCCTTGGGCGAGCACGCTCACCCGCGATGGGGTGCTCGATCTGGTGCGCTCGCGCAGCTACTTCGCGTTGATGACGGAAGCCGAGCAGGATGCGACGCTGGCCGCCGTCTCGACGGTGCTTGCCACGCATCCGCAGACCGCAGGGCGGGAGACGTTCGAGTTCCCCTACGTCACGGTGTGCTTCCGCTACCGCCGTTTGTAGAGGCCGCGCGGTGCGCCACGTTGCGGCGCGTGCGCTACTTCGGCTGGCGCAGATCGCGGGAACCGGCGCA